>Ga0307507_10001023_pt1 | contig 62336 bp, 72 predicted proteins | sample 7_EM_MG_FD_207223 | JGI IMG/M metagenome (GOLD analysis project Ga0307507, IMG submission 207223) | Populus trichocarpa ectomycorrhiza microbial communities from riparian zone in the Pacific Northwest, United States - 7_EM | ecosystem: Host-associated > Plants > Roots > Unclassified | place...
TTTTTAGAAAAGACTGCTATTGCATACCGCCAGAATTTGGCGTTTTTTCTCCAATTTGGGTGGTATGCAATAGCAGTCTTTTCTAAAAACGCTACGACACTACGAGTACTGTCACATGCTCAAACTTTATTGCATGCTAGCTACGAGCATGGCTGCATACACAAATGCGGCTCTCGACACACTCGCCAAAGTGACCTGCCATGCAACACAACTTCACGCTCCTACCACCATGCTATCAATGCTAGATTAGACAATCTTATGCCCTCATCCCCCCAATTCCTTCTCCAAGACCCAATTAGTTACAAGTACCATGAGAACTTGAATAATTAGACCATGTGCTAGATTATTCTAGTTGACTCACCTAGTAAGGTCTAGGGTATTTTTCTTTTTCATTTGCTGGCAGGCTTTTTGATGTTTTTCGCCCATTTTCCAGAGGAGGAAATTTCGGACCACCCTAGACACCGTCTAATTATTCATGCCCTCACAGTATCCTCTAAATTGTGTTCTGATACAGGGAGGATAGATTCCCGGGCCTACGGCACCGGCGCACACATTTACATCCATAACTATTTAGTCTACCCCCTGTTGTCATTTATCTGCTGGTTGCAGGGGTACTCTCGCTATATGCCAAGAATTCCCACTGAGCCTCATACCGACTTTTATATTTCGTTGGCTCACAAAACCCCTCTTCTAGGGTTATTGTAGTAACTTAGAGTGAAAAGTACACATTTGTTATTAATTATTAATAAATCTTAAGAAATCTTGTAGAGCATAATAGGCGCTGTGATTGTGAGGAAATTTTATCACTAATAGTAATTAATAGGGGATATATAGCTTTAAACGGCGATAGCCGAACAGCGAAAAGCCAGCAGCAAACTGAAACGAAACGCCAAGAGTAAAGCAACACAAAAAGACATCAATCGCCAGCTCCCCCCAACTTGGGGTTGGCATGTTCTTCTCATTCACTTTCTCGCTCCCACGCTCAACTCAACTAACCAACTAACGGTAAAGGTAGGATTATATATCCCTCCTCCCATCCTTCCACCGCTCGCGGCATGGGTCCTTTCTCTTCCACTGATGTCCCCTTTCCCCTTTAGCGGACTCCCGCGCTAACAAGAGAAAGGCAGGCATCTCAAAGAACTTCTACGGCTCCCAGCTTCCGCGCATCCAGCCCTTTCATTCACATTCCAGCTCCTTCATGCATCCAACCCTTTGGGTCATATGGCTTCTAGCACTACACCGATCCTACGCGCATATCCGAACCATTTGCGTAAACGATAAAGCGATATGCTGAGCCGGCAGCATCAAAGGCTTCCAACATAGAGGGGGGGGGGGGTACGGTGAAGGGTACGGTACAGACCAATGCACCCTATAATTCTTGGGATGGGCATGAGCCGGGAGTGAAATGCCTTTAAAACCGGGAGGTGTCTGCACCACTACGTGAGATAACAAGAGCCAACCCCCACTGCCACTGTCTCTATCTAAACGACATACTAGCGCTGCGAGATTACTACGGCAACTGGGCAATGTCAATTCTAATGCAGGAGGTTGTAGTAGCCGGACATCCTCTCTCAGTATACTAAGTATAGGGACTGGTGGATGGGGGATATACGATTCAGGGCTTATGATCCGACGCCAACCACGCACAGCATAATGACCAACCTGTGCCCCTGTCTGCAGATCACGATGAGCAACCGACAGTATTGGGCCTCAAGGATTTTGTTTCCAAGTCTGCAGATAGCGACCCCTCCTCAACTCAACCTTCTCGGCTATCTCAACGCCCTTCCATCTAACCCCTCGAGTTCCATTACTCTCCCAGGAAACCTCCCACCAATCTTGACGCCCAATCAATTTTCTCATTTGCCGCCGACTGGTCTTTTATCATCGTCTCTCTTGTTTGAAATTTTACTTTACCCCTTTATATCCTTCCATGTCTGTTACCAGATATATTGTCGCTCCATGGTAATTCCCATGTGGGGACTTGGTGTAGGCAACGTCCCCACTTAGTTAGATGGGAATGCGCTTTGGGAATGCGCTTTGGTAGGGGTGTTTTTCTAGTTTAAGCCGGCTGTTAGCTATCAATCACAATTAAACGAGTTTCCTATTTTCACAAACACCGTCTTTCAGCGGCTCCATCGTGCACTGCCAGTACTATGTCCTGTACTTGAGCGCAACAGAGTGCCATATTTTTCAGTAATCTGTCATAGGAATTAGGTCATTGTAATTCATCTAAGCCTCGCTACCACTAGTATCATCCTTCTTTAGTGGGAAAATCAGAGAAAGGCGGTTGTCGCGAAATAAGTCATATCACCCCACTTGTCTTCAGCTTTGCCGGCGGATACTGTAAGTTTTGTAAAATCCTCCACTAGCCCTAAGTTTCCTATTACCCCACTATTCCTACACAAACCAGCATTTCGGACAAAGCATCATAGCTCAGAGTACAAAAACGCAATCGACCAAATTCGACGACAATAATGCTAACTGCGGCAGTACAATAGGGAGTTTTAAGAGCACCATCCATAAATACAAAAATGCGAATATTATGAGTTGGCGCTCTCTACTAGAGACAAATACCAGACATGCGCAATGACTGATTCGGCAATGTCGCGGATTGGGGTTTAGAATGTAGCGAGTTTCCGCCATGGAAGGGCCGAGAAGGTTGAACTCTGCCAGGAACGGGAGCCTCTCCTCGCTTAGTTCTACTTGGACACCACCTTACCCTGCCGTTACTAACGCCAGTTTCCTCGCTTAGCAGTGGGGCATCAGCACTCACGTCCAGAGCTGCATATTATCGGTAGTAGTATTGGTTGTCAACGTCAATGATGCATGATTACTGATTCAAGGGGAAGAAATTGACCACTTTTTTATTGCGAATGGTCTCCGGAAGTTTGTATATATCGAGCCTACCGTAGTTGCATATATCTAGCTATTGAAGGCAATCTTAAACTAGGATTAGTTACCAATGATGATTTAATAGTGCTGGCTACTGTTTACTGGTTTTCTAGGGGGTGGTTTGAAAGTTCCTTCCGCTCAATCGGCCCTCCTACGCCATACTTGAGAGTGTTTGCCAGGATTTTCCTGTATATACAAATAAATCCAAGGATTTAACAATAAATAAAATAAAAATAAGGAGAAGAAGGTTGTCTTGAATGGAGTTGTGATTGCTCTTCCCTTATCCTCCCTTTCGGCTCACGAAATACCCGTACACGCCACATGATAAGCGACTACTTTTAGTGTCGAGGCATTTTTAAAGAGAATTGCTCCTCAGATTCAAGAAAAAGACCCAGATTTTGGCAGAATTTCCATAGCAGCCCTTTTAAAAAATACTTCGACATTCCGAGTCCATGGAGTTAAAGGGGTATCGAGGCGATCATGCATTTTCACTCGGGCCTTCCCTCTTGCCTCTAATACAATATCGAAAGTATTTCTTCAATGTGGTGGAAAGTATAGATATGTCCGGATATCTGCTCGGCTGCTTGGGACATTAGGATCTAGGAAATGGCAAGAGTCATCTCAGTGCGTATTGTCGTGTGGTGGTGTTACTAATTGCTAAAACTAGGACAGTCTCAGGGGCGCTGGCATCTATAGATGGAAAAAAAAAAAGAATTAAGACAGTAGCTCTCTCTTTCTTTCATTAATACTGTCCCATTGTCATGCCTCCCGACTCTAGCTGCTTGGTTGTGCCGCCAGCGGCATGCTCGGGTACAGTACGCTGTCCCCATGCCTGGGAAATACCAACGATACGCTAACAAAATTAACTGCGCACTAACGACCGACAGCAACGTAACCCTCCTCATCACCACCCAAAGAGCTTTCTCCAGATCAAAAATTGGTTTTACTATGTGTTCTACTTTCTATTTGCTTTTTTTTCTTTCGGTTTTCGTGATAGTGGGGTGAGTGGGGAAGTGCTGTTGTCATCGCCGAAGTTCCCCCCGCTCGCTGATGCCCCGCTAATTTTGTCAACGTACTGTGCTGCCACCAAATGGGGGCAGGTGTCTTGCCAAGGAGATTACCCTACCAACCTTGTGATGGGCTTGAGTCCCCCACGCGATCCGTACCGCGGAATGTCAATAAACAGAAACACTTGGACCTCGCCGCTGAGCACCCCAGCTTAATACCAGCAATAATAATTCGAGCAAGCTGAACAACAAAATATAAAATACACTTAGGCAGGCTCCCAGAGCGAAAGGGTGCTACTGTGGGGATGGATATTTGCTGTATCATTTGGGTCTGGTGGCTATCAAAGAAAATACCTTCGCCGATTTTCTGCTGGGGTACTGTACTTGGTTGCGAGATACAAGTGTTCGCGTTAATTTGACACCCCGCGGTAAGAACAAACAAGATGCAGGAATTCTGGAATAGTGTCCCCTCTTGGATCACTGACTTGTTCTGCAACTGATACTACGGTACTGTTCACAAAGATCCCTATCAACCTATGATATTGCAGATAGGTTAGGTATATGATAGCAATTAATAATTTTATCATCGTAATTATCTGGGGATGTAGCGATAGCCATCCAGTCTCCACTGTCCCAACGAAATTGGGTAGATGACGATCAAGGATTAATTCCGAGTAATTTTTTGTAACCCTAACCTTGATGATTCACTTTTTCGCCCAACTGCCCGTAGTCCCAAGGCAACACTATCAATGAGGCTCTCAACATATTGGCTCCCAAAACAAGGAGAGATGGCTGCCAAGTATATAAAATGATAGCTAATTCGTGGTGACATGTAATTCACGAGCAGGAGCATTGAAGAAGAGAATCTTTCCTGAAATGCCACATCTGCCTACTAACTCACGGTTTTCTAGAGTGGTGGGGAGCATGATTACTAGTAAGTTATGTTTATCGTTCTATCGCTGGCTATGAACTATGCCAGTGGAGAGGTGGGTTTCGTATCACAAACACTTCCGTCCAGTGGCGGTATCATAGCCTGCTATCATATGCCCGCACAGCACAGTACTCGAGTATTATACAGCACAGTACAGTACAGCACAGCACCGTAATCTGTGAGGCGGAGTCAGATTGTGGCAATTCATGAAAACTGGTATTTCCTTGGCACGAAAATGATTGGATGGTAGTTGCCACAAAAGGAGCCACATCCCCGCTTTTCTTCAGCCTTGCGCACAAAAAGGTTTTTATAAACCCCCCCATTAACCCTGCATATCACTATATTATCATATCATTTCTACACTCAGCCAACATCTTGGAAAGAACATCATGGCTCAGACTACGAATACACACTCGATGAAATTCGGCGACAACAACGCCAACTGTGGCAACATAAAAGACAGTTTCAACACCACCTTTTACAAGTCCGACGAGGATGTACAGATCATGCGTTGGCTCTCTCCACTAGAGCCGAATAACAGACATCAAGGAGTACGCAACGACCGCTTTGATGGTGTTGGGAATTGGCTATTGGAAACCAGCCAGTTTCGGGAGTGGAGGGGAGGTGAGGGCAGAGCCGATAAGGCTGTCTTGTTTTGTTCCGGGAATCCGGGAGTGGGCAAGACATATTTGAGGTAGGTGACATGGTGCTTTGGGAGAAGCGAATATTACTGAAAGCGAGAAATGTCAGCTCCCTAGTGATTGACAGCCTGTGCGATCAGGCAAGGAATGATGAACTCGCCGTTGCATGCTTATACTACGACTTCCTGGCTCAGGAGGAGCAGACGGTGGCCAACATGATGGGAGCTGTTCTAAAACAGCTGGTAGGCAGGGGGGACATCCCCGAGAATGTACGCGAGGCATTTCGGGGAGGAAAAAAGGAGATCGGTGGGAGAGGACCCCGACTTGCAGATCTAATGCGGATGTTGAGGATCGCTGTTGCTCCGCTACCCCAAATTTTCATCTGTATCGATGGGCTGGACGAATGCCTACCGAAGGATCTCCCTAATCTCCTCGAATCTCTAAGAGATATTGTTCGGGAGTCCCCTAGGACAAGGATATTCCTTACTGGGAGGCCCCATGTCAAGGAAGCGGTTCAAAGATATCTCACCAAGGCGGTTATGATTCCCATCAGCCCAAACCAGGACGATATAAGGAATTATGTGGAGATGAGGTTAGACAGGGATGACGAACCCGAGGCAATGAACAAGGATTTGCGGAAGGATATTGTGAGAACTATTCTGGAAAAGATGTCTGATATGTGCGTAGGAGCATTTGACCTTTCCTTTCTATCAGCGATGTATACTTACAACGACTACTTCTAGATTCCTCCTTGTTGTGCTAAACATCGACGCTATCTTAGGAGAGATGACAATTCGTCAGAGAAGAAGGAAGCTTGAAGAGATGATGCGGGGCAATGGACTGAGTGATGCATACACGGCTACCTTAACCCGGTTGAAGGCGCAGAAGGGAAACAAACCATTACTTGGACTGAAGGTTTTGATGTGGGTGCTGTATTCGGAACGGCCGTTACAGGACCAAGAGCTCTGTCAGGCCCTCGGAGTGGAAATAGGATCTACAGATCTGGATCCGGAAAACATTCCTGCCTTACGAACACTCGTATCATCTTGTCTGGGTCTTGTCACGGTCGAGGCGTCTTCGTCCACTGTCCGATTAGTGCACTTTACTCTACAGGAGCATCTCTTAAGTGATGCAACCCTATTCCATACTCCCCACGCAATAATTGCCGAGGTTTGCTTGACATACCTCAATTTTGGATGTATCCGGGATCTTTCACCAATTGTCTACCCTGCCCTCTCGGAGGCGCCCCTGCTAGAATATGCTTCTCATTACTGGGGAAAGCACACAAAAATGGGGATGTCAAAAAATGTCAAAATACTTGCACTGAAGCTTCTCGATAGATTTGATGAGCATATATCGGCTCGACTACTGTTATTGCGCAACTATCAAGAGATAGGCTGGGGCTCATATTCTGGCCGGCCGGCTGAAGGACCTACGGGATTTACAGGACTTCACGCAGCAGTATTTCTCCAAATCCTAGAGCTGGTTGCTCCTGTACTGGAGATCAAGGAATTGGATGTTAACACAGCTGACTGCATGGGAAGTACGCCTCTCACCTGGGCGGCCAGAGGTGGGCAAGATGAGATAGTTGAGGTCCTCTTGGAGCGAGCAGACATCGATCCCGACCAGGCAGACAGCAAATATGGCCGGACGCCACTCTCATGGGCAGCTGAGAAAGGGCATGAGGGGGTGGTAAAGATGCTTTTGGGACGAAAGGATATCAATCCAAACCAAGAAGACACTAAGTATGGCCGAACGCCACTTTCGAGGGCGGCAGGGAACGGGCATGCAGGGGTAGTAAAGATGCTCTTAGAACATGAAGGCGTCGACCCAAACCAGACAGACACAGAATATAACCAAGCACCACTCTGGTGGGCGGCTGATAAAGGGTATGAGGGGGTAGTAAAGACCCTTTTGGAGCGAGAGGACGTCAATCCCGACCAGGCAGACACCGAATATGACCAAACGCCGCTCTTGCGGGCGGCTGGGAACGGGCATGTAGGGGTAGTGAAGATTCTTTTGGAACGAGAGGACGTAAATCCCAACAAAGCAGACACCTTTTATAGCCAAACTCCCCTCAGGCGGGCGCTTGAGAATGGGCACGAATGGGTAGTGAAGATGCTTTTGGAACGAGAGGACGTCAATCCCGACCAGATAGTCACCGAGCACGGAAGAACGCCACTCACGTGGGCGGCCGAGAGAGGGCAGGCGGAGGTAGTAAAGGCACTTTTGGGAAGAAGGGATGTGGATCCAAACCAGGCAGACACCTTTTATGGCCAAACCCCGCTCACGTGGGCGGCCAAGAACGGACATGAGGGGGCAGCAAGGGTGCTGCTGGAACGAGGGGAGGTCAATCCAGATGGGACAGATACCTTTTATGGCCGAACACCACTCTCGTGGGCGGCTGAGAACGGGCACGAAGGGGTAGTCAAGATGCTTTTGGAACGAAAGGACATCAATCCCGACCAGGCAGACACCAAATATGGTCTGACACCACTCTTGTGGGCGGCTACAAAGAGGCACGTGGGGGTCGTAAAGATGCTTGCGAAACGAGAAGACTTCAGCTCCGATCAGTTAGTCCCTCAATGGGATCAAAACCCACTCTTGTGGGCCATCGAGAACGGCCATGAGGAGGTAATAAAGATGCTTTTGGAACGAGGAGGTGTCACCCCCAATACAGGAGACACCGGAGATGGATGGACACCACTGACATGGGCGGCCAAGAACGGGCGTGAGCGGATAGTCAAGATGCTTTTAGAACGAGAGGAGGTCAATCCTGACAAGCCAGAGAGCCTTTATGGTCGGACACCACTCTCATGGGCGGCTGAGAATGGACATGAGGGGATTGTCAAGATGCTTTTGGAACGAGAGGACGTCAACCTTAACCAGCTAGACACTGAATATAGCCAGACACCACTCTGGTGGGCCGCTGAAAATGGGCATGAGGGGATAGTCAAGATACTTTTGGAACGAGAGGAGGTCGTTTCTGACAAGCCAGATACCATGTATGACCGGGCATCACTCTCGTGGGCAGCTGAGGATGGGCATGAGGGGATAGTCAAGATCCTTTTGGAACGAAAAGACATCAATCCTGACCAGCCAGATACCATGCATGATCGAATACCTCTCTCGTGGGCGGCTGAGAATGGGCATGAAGGGATAGTCAGGATGCTTTTGGAACGAAAGGACGTCAATCCTAGCCAGCCAGACACTGAATATAGCCAGACATCACTCTGGCGAGCGGCTAAGAATGGGCATCAGGGGATAATCAAGATTCTTTTGGAGCGAAAAGAGGTCAATCCTGACCAGCCAGATACCCTCTATGGCCGGACGCCACTCTCATGGGCGGCTGAGAATGGGCAGGAGGGGATAATCAAGATTCTTTTGGAACGAGAAGAGGTCAATCCTGACCAGCCAGATACCCTCTATGGCCGGACACCACTCTCGTGGGCGGCTCAGAATGGGCATGAGGGGATAGTCAAGATGCTTTTGGAACGAGAGGAGGTCAACCCTAACCAGCCAGACACAAGATATAGCCAGACACCGCGCTGGTGGGCGGCTGGAAATGGGCATGAGGGGATAGTCAAGATGCTTTTGGAACGAGAGGAGGTCAATCTCAACCAGCCAGACACTGAATATGGCCGGATACCGTCCGGGTGGGCGGATGAAAATGGGGATGAGGGGATAGTCAAGATGTTTTTGGAACGAGAGGACGTCAATCCTAACCAGCCAGACGCTGAATATAGCCAGACACCGCTCTGGTGGGCGGCTGCAAATGGGCATGAGGGGATAGTCAAGATGCTTTTGGAACGAGAGGTCAATCCTGACCAGCCAGATACCATGTATGGCCGGACACCGCTCTCGTGGGCGGCTAAGAATGGGCATGAGGGGATAGTCGAGGCACTTTTGGAACGAGAGGAAGTCAATCCTGACCAGCCAGACACCATGAATGGTCGGACACCACTCTCGTGGGCGGCTGAGAATGGGAATGAGGGGGTAATCAGGATGCTTTTGGAACGAGAGGAGGTTAATCCTGACCAGCCAGATACCATGTATCACCGGGCACCACTCTCGTGGGCGGCGGGGAATGGGAATGAGGGGATGGTCAAGATGCTTTTGGAACGGGAGGACGTTAACCCTGACCAGCCAGACACTGAATATATCCAGACACCACTCTGGTGGGCAGCTAGGAATAGGCATGAGGGGATAGTCAGGATGCTTTTGGAACGAAAGGATGTCAATCCTAACCAGCCAGATACCCTGTATCATCGGGCACCACTCTCGTGGGCGGTCCAGAATGGGGATGAGGGGATAATCAGGATGCTTTTGGAACGAACCGACGTTAATCCTAACCAGCCAGACACTGAATATAGCCAGACACCACTCTGGTGGGCGGCTAAGAATAGGCATGAGGGGATAGTCAGGATGCTTTTGGGACGAAAGGACGTCAATCCTAACCAGCCGGACACCGAACACAGCCAGACACCACTTTGGTGGGCGGCTAAGAACCGTCATGAGGGGATATTCATGATGCTTTTGGAACGAGAGGAGGTCAATCCTGATCAGCAAGATACCTTGTATCACCGGGCGCCACTCTCGTGGGCTGCAGGGAATGGGGATGAGGGGATGGTCAAGATGCTTTTAGAACGGGAGGACGTTAACCCTGACCAGCCAGACACTGAATATATCCAGACACCACTCTGGTGGGCAGCTAGGAATAGGCACGAGGGGATAGTCAGGATGCTTTTGGAACGAAAGGATGTCAATCCTGACCAGCCAGATACCATGTATCATCGGGCGCCACTCTCGTGGGCTGTAGGGAATGGGGATGAGGGGATAGTCAAGATGCTTTTGGAACGGGAGGGCGTTAACCCTGACCAGCCAGACACTGAATATATCCAGACACCACTCTGGTGGGCAGCTAAGAATAGGCATGGGGGGATAGTCAGGATGCTTTTGGAACGAAAGGATGTCAATCCTAACCAGCCAGATACCCTGTATCATCGGGCACCACTCTCGTGGGCGGCTCAGAATGGGGATGAGGGGATAATCAGGATGTTTTTGGAACGAACCGACGTTAATCCTAACCAGCCAGACACTAAATATAGCCAGACACCACTCTGGTGGGCAGCTAAGAACGGGCATGAGGGGATAGTCAGGATGCTTTTGGGACGAAAGGACGTCAATCCTAACCAGCCAGACACTGAATATAGCCAGACACCACTCTGGTGGGCGGCTAAGAACCGTCATGAGGGGATATTCATCATGCTTTTGGAACGAGAGGAGGTCAATCCTGATCAGTCAGATACCATGTATCGCCGGGCACCACTCTCGTGGGCTGCAGGGAATGGGGATGAGGGGATGGTCAAGATGCTTTTGGAACGGGAGGGCGTTAACCCTAACCAGCCAGACACTGAATATATCCAGACACCTCTCTGGTGGGCAGCTAAGAATGGGCATGGGGGGATAGTCAAGATCCTTTTGCAACGAAAGGACGTTAATCCTGGCTAGCCAGATACCATGTATCGCCGGACACCACTCCCGTGGGCGACCCAGAATGGGCATGAAGGGATAGCCAAGATGCTCTTGGAACGAGTGGAGGCCAATCCTGACCAACCAGATACCATGCATGGCCAAACGCCTCTCTCGTTGGCGGCTGCGAACCAGTATCAGGGAGTAGCTTTCAAACGGCGACTGCTAAACGACGACAGCGACAACTAAACCTAACGCCATGAGTTAAAGCAACCCAAAATACTCTAATCGCGAACGCCCAACTATAGAGAAGTTCTTTACATTTCTCGCTCACTATCGCGCTCAACCAACCAATCAAATTATTACCGGTAAAAGCAAGAGTACAGTACAATGAAGTCCACCTCCTATTCTTCGACCGATCACGATACATGTTATCTCCTTTCCACGTATGTCCCCTTTCTCTCTCTGTAGACTCCCATGCTAACCAAAGGAAGGCAGGCTTCATAAAGATCTCCCACTGCTCATAGCCTCCGCTCTGCGTATCTGACTCTTCGTGCATCTGAGTCTTTGATAGTGGCATTGCCTCCGGCCCTGCATCTATCCCCAGCCCATGTCCGAACCCTTTATTCGAACCCCTTGTCCAAAAAATAAACCGACTATCACCAGAGCATGCCGAGCATCATCAAAGGCTTCGAACAGTAGTAGACATTCTTCTTAAGCGGAATGATCTCCTCACGGCCACGCCAGATGGCTAAGACCAAACCCCACCACCGTCCGCCCCCCCCCCCTAAAGGACACCATGGAGGTGTGGGCACCCCCCTTGAATGTCAATCTCGACGCAGCAGATCGCGGTTATGCATCCCTGTCTCCATCCACTCAGCCCCGGTATAAGTGTCTAGCAGAGATGCAATTCAGATCCCATGATCCTAACACTGGAACGACTAACACTAGCGGCCTACCCACTCTTGTTAGAGTTGACGGAAGCGGATAGTTGTTGGATAAAGATATGAGAGTTGCCATAGGTGGAAAGGACGGTGAAAGGTTACAGAATGTCTTTGATGATTTCATTTGTTCTGAAGCTTAAAGAAGTTGAAAGGATTGACGGAGATGGTTTATGGTCATATTTTTCCATTATCATTAGCACAGAGGTACGCAGACAAATGAGGTCATACATGGAGATAAATGGATGAGTGTGCGGAGCGATGGAACGGTTGAGATGATTTCCTTACACTTTATATATGCATATGTTTTTCTAGCTATCATAGTTAAGGACCAGCGAAAGAGGTTTCTGGTTATACCTGCCCTATAGTTTAGCCCTATTCTAGGTCGCGTGCGTTTGGCAGTTACCCCACTTATCAGTCCCCCTCTGATAGCTCTCCCGGAAACCCTCCTAATAGCAACCCACTACGAGCGGCCGAGGTTATTGGGCCACGGGGATTCTTCTTCCAACCCCCCAAATACCGGCCCCTCAACCCAATCGCTCAAGTGGTCTCGACCTCTTTCAATCTGGCCCCTAAAGCTCCGCTACCGTCAAAAGAAAACTAAGACCCTTCTTAGCAACACTTAACCAATCCTCTCATCTACAGTCGACTGGTCTTTTATTATCTCCTCTCTTATTCGTCTTTTCGCTTTTCTCTTCTACCTCCTTCCTTCCTTATTACTTGATATTTTCTTATCCTATAAAGACTTGCTAGATGGAGGGTTGGTATGGTCAAGTTTAGATGTAAATAGGCTTTGATAGCGGCGTTTTTCTAGTATCTTCTGGCTATTTACTATTTATCTACTTTCCGGTTTTCCTTCACTACTTCCTTCCCTTGTCCTATCGTGTTTCTTGTCCTTCATTGATGCTATTCGTCAAGTGAATATTTGCCTTGTGTTTTGTAGGCCATGGTGTATAGTATAGTGGAACCTGGGAGAGGCAATTTTGGGAGACTAGATTGTAAGCTTGAAGAAACCTATCCTAAATTCTCAAGTGGCTGGTTTATCCCCTCCATCTAGTTCCTCTCACAGCTTCCAAGCAATCACAAGCCATTCTCATTATAGACTACCCCACTCCACTACTTGTTCTGCTACGTGCCAAACCTTTGAACCACAACCCTAACCCCTATCTACTGGATATGTTTTTAATACCGGCGAATAACCCGGCGGTATCAACTGGAGAGTGAGAGTGGAATTGGTGGGGGCAGTGTCGAATGGTGGAGCTAGATTCTGTAAATGTATGGGGTTGTGAGATGGCTTACCATAGTAGGAATAATTGTAGAGGACAATACTACGCGCAGCCCTAAGATAGCAGAGATATTGCAAACATATGGAGGCTTGAATATATTGATCTCGGAAATGCTACCAGAAGCCAGTGAACAAGTACCCTGCCCCTACCCAACTATACAACCCGAAGGAGAAATTCCTCCTGTATAGAGACTATGGCACTATTAATAAGCAGTCTTTGTAAACTTCATTAGTAGTCAAATCCTGCCATCGATCTACGCAATGATAAGGGTGAGCAGATACCGGACCTCAGCTAGTATTATGGCAAATAATTAAATAATTTAGATGCTGTCCAACATTTTAGTGCTTATTCATTAGGCTATTATAAATCGCAAGATATTCCGTGGGGCTGAATTGGTTATAAGGTTTGGCACTAGCTAAGGGACAATGAATGGTGAAACCGTAGGTGCATTTACCGGTATAAAGATACCGAGTACTGACACTAACGTTAACTTTACCAGGACACTGTATCATGTTTTGTAAGAGTGTTTTTTGGCACCCCCGGCGGAAAACTCGGCACAGCCATATCCCAGCCCATGAGGTGCGTTCATTTAAAGTTTGGGTATATCAAGAACCTTCCCTTGGCGTGTTTCCCTCTCAGCTGCATCAGGAAAACAAATACGCAGCTGATAGGTTATTCTTAGGTGCCATTTACCTTCTTCCGGCCACGGTAGGGGATTGTAGCATGGGTAATTTTGATTCAATCATTTTAAGGCTAGAATTGCTTGACTACTCATCTAAGCCATCATAAACAGCCTACCAATTGAGGTATAGCATTTTTTCGTTATTCTCCCACTAAGAGAGAGCTTCGGAGAAAGTGGTCGTGAAGCCTTCATGGATATCGGGCTCACGGACTGTATATCAAGTTTCCCAGCCAAACACTAGAGAAACACTAGCCCGCTCGGGTGCAAGGACAAAATGCTGGCAATGATAAAAAACCCAAACAACGGCAACAAGTGAACATTCTTAGCACCACAGTATCCTCTTAAAAGGAGGCAGATATTTTAACCGATGAACATTAGCTATTGCTGTCTGTCTCTCGGTATATTGAATCATAAGTTACTAGGTTAACAAACGGTCAATAACCAATTCCGAGTACGGTACAATTAGACTAAAAGTAAAATACATTAATAAATGACGAGCTGGAGACAACATTAGGCTTATAAAAAATAGTTCAAGATTGCGCAGTTACTTAGCCATATCAAGCACAGTGGAAAAAGAAATTATACTATCACCGCCGCAAGATGGAGCCCCCACCTTGGAGAGAAAATGCCACACACGGTAAGCCACATCGCCCCTTTTTTCTTTAGCTCTTATACAAAAAGTCTATAAACTCCCCAATACCATTTAATATTGCTGTACCATCTCTGCATTCGACCAACATCTCGGATAAAATATCATGGCCCAAACTTCACACCTACAGTCTGTCAACATGGGCGACAACAATGCCAACTGCGGCAACATAATCGGTAGCTTCAACAATACCGTTCATAATTCCGACGAGGATGCGCAGATTATACGTTGGCTCTCCCCACTGGAGCCAAACAATAGACATCAAGGCGTGCGCACCGACCGGTTCGACGGTGTCGGGGATTGGCTTTTAGAAACAAGCGACTTTCAGGAGTGGAGGAGAGATCAGGGTGGAGCCGACAAGGCTATCCTATTTTGCTCTGGGAATCCGGGAGTAGGCAAGACATATCTGAGGTAAGTGGCGAGACTCTGTGAAAGAAGTGAATATCGCTAAGGGCCAAAAATACTAGTTCCCTAGTGATCGATACGCTCTGCGATCAGGCGAGGATAAAAGATATCGCCATTGCAGGCTTGTACTACGACTTCCTTGCTCAGCAAGAGCAGACAATCACCAACGTGATGGGAGCTATTCTGAGGCAGCTAATCGCTTGGTGGGAGGACATCCCGATTTATCTACGCCAGGCATTTCAAGACGGAAAAAGGAGATTGGTGGCAGAGGGCTGCGACTTGCGGATTTGATGGGAATGTTGAGGATTGCCATTGCTTCGCTACCACAAGTTTTCATCTGTATTGATGCTTTGGACGAACGCCTACCGAAGTACCTACCAGAACTTCTCAAGTCGCTAAGAGATATTGTTCGGGAGTCCCCTAGGACGCGAATATTCCTCACTGGGAGGCCTTCTGTTGAGGAAGATATTCAAAGATATTTCCCCAAGGCGGCTGTGATACCCATTAGCCCTAAGTCGGACGATATCAAGAATTATCTGGAGATGAGGTTGGACGGTGATGCCGATCCGGAGGCAATGAGCGATGATTTGCCAGCAGATATTATAAGAATTATCCTGGAAAGGATATCTGATATGTGCGTAGGGGCATTTCGTATCAGTTCGAGTAATAATGTATGCTTACCAGAAATTGTGTGTAGATTCCTCCTCGTTTCGCTGAACATCGACGCTATCTTAGGAGAGATGACAATCCGCCAAAGAAGAAAGAAACTTGAAGAAATGACGAGAGGTAATGGGCTACGCGATGTCTATACGACAACTCTAATCCGGCTAAAGGCGCAAAAGGGAAATAAATCAATACTCGGACTGAGGGCCTTGATGTGGGTGTTGTATTCGGAATGGCCGTTACGGGCGGAGGAGCTCTGTCATGCCCTTGGGGTGGAGATGGGATCTCCAGCTTTAGACCCAGAAAACGTGCCCGCATTGAGGACACTCCTGTCATCTTGTCTAAGCCTTGTCACAGTCGAGGCGTCTTCGTCCACTGTCTGACTAGTGCACTTTACTCTGCAGGAGCACCTCTTCAGTGATCCGACCCTATTCCGTAATCCCCACTCAACCATGGCGGAAGTTTGCTTGACGTACCTCAATTTCCGGCCTGTCTGCGATCTTCCTCCAACTCTCCGCTCGGCCCCCAGGACAATACCATTTCTAGAATACGCTTCTTGTTGGTGGGGGGAGCACACAAGAATGGGGATGTCGGAGAATGTCCAGAGACTTGCGCTGAGGCTCCTCGAGAGATTCGATAAGCATGTGTCTGCCCAACTACTGCTATTGCGCTATAATGAAGATCCATTCTCGGACACCTACTTTACCCGCGTAGGGGGACCTACCGGGTTTACCGGGCTCCATGGGGTAGCATATCTCGGGATCGTGGAGCTAGTTGCTGCTGTATTTGAGAAGAATGAATGGGACGTTAACGCAACCGATTGCATGGGGAGCACGGCTCTAACGTGGGCAGCTAGAAGAGGGCGTGAGAAGATTGTAAAGATTCTCTTAGAGCAAGCGGATGTCAATCCCGACCAGGCAGATACCGAATGTGGCCAAACGCCACTCTCGTGCGCGGCTGAGAACGGGCATGAGGGTGTAGTAAGGATTCTTCTGGAACGAGAGGACGTCAATCCCAACCAGGCAGACACCGAGTACGGCCAAACACCACTTTCGTGGGCTGCCGAGCGCGGGCATGAGGGGGTGGTAAAGATCCTTTTGGGGCGGGGGGACACCAATCCCAACCAGGCGGACACCGGATATGGACAAACGCCACTCTCATGGGCGGCTGAGAATGGGCATGAGGGGTAGTAAAGATTCTTTTGGGAAGAGAGGATGTCAATCCCGATCTGGCAGACACTCAATACGGCCGGACACCCCTCTCGTGGGCGGCTGAAAACGGGCAAGAGGGGGTAGTAAGAATTCTTTTGCAACGAGAGGGTGTTAATCCCGACTAAGCAAGCACCAAATCTGGCCGAACGCCACTGTCGTTTGCTCGCTCCAATGGACATGATGGAGTTGTGGAAATGCTACTGGAGCGGGGTAATCTCAATTCCGACGCAGCAGATAGAAGTGGCCCGACATCCATCCTCCCGTCTGCTCGGTATGGGGCCCGATGCGTGGTAGATATGCAATTCGGAGGTGATGATCCTAACACCAACGTCCCAGATTTTAATAGGGAACCTACACTCCCGTCAGCAGATCACGAGCGGCCGAAGGTATTGGACCTCGAGGATTCTGTTTCAAAGTCCATCGATAGCGACCTCTCCTTAACCGAACCATCCAGGCTGTCTCCCACCTGGCCCTTAAAGCCCTGGTACTCTCCAAGGAACACTCACACCCATCCTAACACCCAACCAGCCCCCCCGCTTGCCGTCGACGGGTCTTTTATCATTGCCTCTCTTGTCTGCCTTTTAGCTTTCCTTCTTGAAGTCCTCCCCTCGTTACTAGATATATTGTCACCCCACAAATAACTGCCGTACGAGGAATTAGTGTAGGTTTAACTCCCCTCGATTTAGATGCAAATAGGCCTCAATGAGGGTGCTTCTCTAGTTTCTCCCGGCTATCGGCTATCTCCTCCTGTCTCTTTTTTCTTCCTCATCTTTTCCATCCCTTGGAGTAGTGCTCAGACCTGGTCCTATACCTGTGTTCTCCCTCTTCGTTCCTATTAGCGTTTCATTCTTTAGGTTACTATTTACCTTGTATTTTATAGAGTAGTGATAGTACAGTACAGCCCGTTAAAGGTAATTGGGTAGGAATAGACGTTAAGCTTGAAGTAGCGCGTCCTATACTCGCAAGCCGCTCGTTATCTCCTCCGCGGTATTTCTCTCCATACGGCAGAGCCACCATCGCCGATTTCTTCCGCAAACCCCCATACCCAAGGACTACGAGAGTAACTCTGCTGCAGTATAATATATCCAATAAAACCCTAGCCCTAACTTGTGGTCTACCTTCATGTCACAATACGGGTGAACTTAAATGGTGATAGTGGTATCAACAAGGAGCTGAGGGCGCGGTGAGGTGTGAGCTCATTAAGCTAGATCCCCCAAACGTACGCTAGAAGTCCTTTTTTAAAAAAGGTTTGTACATCTCTCGCGAAATAGGCGTAAGGTAAGTACGGAGGTACAGCCCATAAGTATTGTATATTTTACTAGCAGGGGTGTTCGGCTAGCGTTCAAGCTCCGTCTCCACTACCATCCGGACCCCGCCTTTCACCTTCCTATTTGGGTAGGTGTTAGCGGGGTAAAACACCACAAAAATCTCACGATCATACCCAGACACTGAAATTCGAGCTTCATAAGTGTACTGGGATGGCGATATCGAGGGATAAATACACCATGGCTGGTACCCTACTGCCACCTCCTGATAAGCCCTAGGGTCCCTCACTGGCATACCTCGCCGACTTTGGGCCTTACTTAAGAGTACCTACACACAAAACATCAGCAAAATGCATTTCCAATCTGATCCATACTTGTAACCTGCTGCTGAGTATCGCGAGATTCCCAGAGGGAGATCCGGCCATACTGAAAGGACATGGAGGAGAAGCGTCAAAGGAAATCTCTACAAGAGATATAACAAAGGTCAGGGACTAGTAGAGTAACCGTTCAACTTAGTATATTCAAGCGAGGGTTCCTGTCAGGCTTTAGAGTTCGAATCCTTAAGGGATCTCAAGCTCTTTAAATACAAGTAAATCATGACCAATATCCTGTCCAAATGAGAATGCTAAGCTACCCTAAGATAGAAGCGAAAACAAGGAAGTCCTAAAACAAAGGTGTAGATACGACAGAATATAACTAACAAAACAAGTAATGAAATCAAACAAGTAAGGGATCGCTACTAACATCAGCAAAAATAATACTCTGCGCCAGGGGCGCCTCATGCGTCTGGCGCACCTAGCGCACGTAAGGTTAATCGCGAATCAGGACGCAACGTCGATCTGATGTTGGGTCATGATTTTGCGTCACCTGACGTGCCGCGCCCTGACGCTATCCTGACATGGACACTACGTTCTCTGCGCCCTGACTGCGCCTGGTGCTTTGCTCTTGCGTCCTGAACACCTCTGATTCTCGGTTGCTGCACCAGGGCAAGGCCGGATGATCCGCCGCTCCATTCTGATCACCACAGATCCCGGCGTCTTCTGTCCGGACGTCCGATCTTTATCTTCCGCGCCTGGGCTTCACTCGTTCCGACGCCTCACATCAGTATCCCATGATCCTGAGCTCTCTAGTCCTGGTATCTCCCTCCTTTGGCTTCTACCTCCAGACACTCTCTGACAGGGCACCATTATCCTGATTTGACCCTCTGTCCGTGCTCGGTGTCCTTATCGTAGCTTGACTTTTTCTATTCTCTCTGTACGCTCCTACGTAATATCTAGATGCCCTCATGATGCCTCCCAGACACGTGGGGAACTATCTCAACTCTGCCTGACACAATCCCGATCTTGCGCACGCTCTATCCTCTTCTTTCCGACGTCATCCCGTGACGTTTACCATAAGATCGCCCAGACGCCCCCGTGGTGTGTCTCTTTCATTGATTCTACTACTCGTACTCGGAACGCCCAGATTGCCCTTTACGTTCTCATATCAACACATCGCCGTCAAACAAATAGTATTAATTGATTAAGCTACTCGACACATACACGACATATTCGACACATCATGTCTTAATTACCCTCACTAACGCTCCCATTGCGCCCCTGTTCCACATCCCCCCACTCACTATCACTTGTCTCCTGTTGTGCTGGCTCTATTCCGTCAAGGCTCAGCGAGAGGCGTCGCGATGGAGTAGGACCCACAGTCCTGTCCACCGATAGCTCTCTGGTCACCTCCGCTGAACCATCTGCGCTCGGCGGAGAAGAATCGAGAAATCCGAGAACCCGGGCAGCTGACGTCTGGAGGAAATAAAAAGACAAATCAGTGTCCAGCGAATCGTTTTGACTATCCTGCTGCCCCACTGGGGTCCCAATACGCCGGCTGCTCGGAGTTTGGATTCGGTGGGCTGGCCGTTGCGTAGCCTGGCTGGATGGTTGACTCTACAGCTCGGCGGCTACTACCACCCAATCGCCGGAAGTTTGGCTTTGGTGGGCTGGCCGTCGTGTAGTCTGGCTGGATGCCTGACTCTGCAGCTCAGCGGCTACTGCTGCCCAATCATCGGTATACCCTTCACGGCGGTCTTGTCGCACGCGGTACTCCTTCTCCATCTTTGCCCAAATGGTCCCGCGAATATTGTCCAGAATTATTGCCTGTACCCAGTCTGGGCACTCTGCCCACGTCTGAGTTTGCCGGGCAAAAAGGTCTTTAGTGGTTTGGATCATGTTAGCGTCCTGGAGAATATGAGGTGGGTTTTGGTGCTGGCTGACCTCGTACCGCGTCAGGCTTGAACTTGCCCGATTCCTTATATACTCCTGTTTGCCATGCCTGTAGGGTATGACAGAGGATTGCACACGTTGAGCAAATCATCGCGCCGTTGATACGCCCAAGAAAATCGGGTTCGACAATCCCCCGCATTTTCCTGCCTCTGAAGTACTTACCCCATATGGCCTCGGGAATCTGGGGCGCCCCAAATCGAAATGTCAATTTCTAAGCCGAGTGTAATACCTGTTAGTTATTTGAAGAAAGTTGTCTAACCAAGGCGCACCAACCTCATATCCGTTTGGGGAGCACATAAATCTATCCTTTTCCAGCAGGTAGTCCAACCTGCACGCAATCGCTGTGGGATCTTCCGGGAGATCGTATGATTTTCCGATCTCTATTTAACGTGGGAAGCAAACTGGGATCTCACCCCAGAGTGTCTATTGGGTATCTTTCATAATTAGTACTATACCCGGCTTCAGGAGGGTGTCATCCCTGTGTATCTCTGTCCACTTACTATCTTTATGTTTTCCTCTCACGCTTCCATATTTCCTGCATCAGCTATATAATCAAGCGCCTTACGCCAAGCACCCTGTACCTCAGACGTCAAAGTAATTGGGCCTGGGAGTGGGTCAACAAACAGGGTATACCAGAGAAGGGGAGCTTTGGCCCGCGTTACTACAGCCGCCTCTACTCCTCTCGCTGGATTTCGCCGTGACTGGGTACCCGGCCAGATCTCCTCAGAGTGTGGCGTACTCAATTCGCCGCCTGGACTTGAACTTCTAACTCCCGACATAGTGGAACTGTGAGTGGCCAGTGGTGATGAATATCAGGCTACACTGGATGACGGGAGCACTGGCGGAGTATACCCTCTACCGGGCGTTATACGTCCTCGAGCTGCTGGCATCGGCCTAACGCGTGCTGCCTCCTGTGATCCGGAGGCGGTCGAAACTCGCACATTTGATACCCGAGTGTTTGTTTGTTCGTCGGCTGTTAGTGACCGGTGACGCAGCCCTGCTCCAGTAGCATCTAGATTATATTCGGCTTCCGTGTCTGGCTTAGTGTCCGATTCAGTCTGATCCGATCCGGCAGAGTCTTGGTACTCATCACTGGTATCATCGCTTAGACGAACTGTTTCTTTGGTACTTGTGCGTCAGGTTCCGTCTCAATATCGGTATACGTTATCCTCTCTATCGTCCTTCTCCGGGGGCGCTTTGGTACTCTTTCGAGTGCTCTGGTTGCATTTGGTGGTATAAGGCGCACATTCGATGACTGCTAGTTCGGCAATGGGCTCAGCGAGCTGCCGAATTGGTTTTGTTGCGTTCCCGACCTCAATCACGCTGATCGTATGCCATTGGGTACGACTTGGGTTCTACTTCCGTTCAGATTTCCTACTCGGGAGGTTGGCTGGCTGTGTGAATTGGCTTGATGTTGTCTAGATATGGTGGAATGCTGAACGGTTGATCAACGTTAGGCCAAATAGGAATTAGGACATAGAACAAGGGAATGTATCTTTCCTGTCGCGAAGATGAGGAATCTGTGGTTATGTTCAATGAACGCGTCAGGTCTTCTACGCTAGGACTTAGGGGGGGGGTTGGGAGAATTACACACTATCACTCGGTATTGAAAGAAAATAGTCGCCTCTAAAAAGGGGTTTTCTGCTTGTTCAACATTATGATCATGATCTCGACGTCCTCAAATATCATGGTCGTCCCGACTCTAGTTGAAAAGATTCGGCGAGACGGGCGTCGCTAATGTAGGAGGCCAAGCAAAATCTAGCCACAACGAGTATCGGTTACCGACACTAATTCTGGCAAGACCCTCGCCACGCCTAAAGCAGATTAGGATTATCGAACCTCATCTTCTAACTTCGAATCAACACCACAGAACGTCTGGAATATTGTATTCATGCCATGCTCTCGACGTCCTCAGGTATCATGGTTGTCCCGACTCTGGTTGAAAAGATTTGACGAAATCGGCGTCTCTAATGTAGGAGGCTAAGCAAAATCTACCTACAAGGAGTATCGGTTAGCGACAGTAATTCTACCAAGACACTTGCTACGCCTAAAGCCGATTAGGATTATTGAACCTCATCTCCTAACGTCGAATCTATACCACTAAACGTCTAGAATTCTGTATTCACGCCATGCGCTCATGTGTTTGACTAGTTTAGTCCGCCGACGCCAGCCTAATTAAGGACAGAATATGCGGCGTGCTTGATCTAGCAAAAAAGAATTCGTATCTTAACGCAAGAAGGCGTAAGGACTAGCAATACAGGATACGAGAAGCTGAGCAAGGGCGCCCAATGATATGTTTACTCTCATATACCAGCTAACGAACCACAAACTGAGAATTCTGACTAAAGCGAAATAAGATCTAGGGAAAAAAAGAAAAAGAAGAAAAAAATACACGGGAAACTAGGAAATCCCAAATTATTTTCGTCCAGCCCCACGTCTTTTTGAATGGTGCGGTTGGGGCGATAGCGATTCGGTGTTGTTTGGGGCACTACTCAAACTGGACATTGAAGAAGCACTGAGCGCCGGGGGTGTCACGGGAGCTGCCGGTTCTGTCGGGGCTGCGAGCGTGGTGGGCGGTTGTTCAGTTGTGCAAGCTGCTTGTTCTGTCGCTCTCACTGAAGTTGTGTGAACCTGCGCATCTATCGGAGCAATGGTGAGGAAGACCTGAATGTTCGTCGCGGAATATGGGCAGGCTGGTAGTAGGGCTGTCCTGGGCACCATCATGTTCTGAACGCAGCGCGGCTGCCGGTTCAATTGTGTGAGCTGCTTGTACGGTCGCTCTCACTGGAGTTGTGTTAACCTGCGCCTCAATCGGAGCAATGGCGGGGGAGACTGGACGTTCGTCGCGGAATCCGGCTAGGCTAGAAGGAGGGGTGTCCTGGGCACCATCAAGTCCCGAACGCAGCACAGCTGCCAGCCCTGTATCTGTAATGTAGTCTGCCATCCAGTGCATCTCCGTAGAACCTTCCAGACGTTGTGGAGATTCGTTTGCGTCGATGGCCCAGAAGGCCTAGAGGCCCACTCCCGCGAGAGCGGTGCGAACGGATTATCGCTCCGGGCGTCGTCTATTTCTCCTGGGGTAGCCCTCCGTTGTGTCGAGTGGCCCTGGGCTCCCAATTCCTCGTCCTACCTCGTCAATTAGCCATCGTGTTTTGATCTTCATGTTAACGTTAGGTGTCGATACTTATGTCGTCCAAAACAATCGCCCCCCCGTCAGGAGGGGCCTGCGGTTCCCCCTCGCTCGCGGCCTCTAGCCATTCCTCCTCCTCCTCTTCCTCATCCTCATTCTCATCCGTGTGCCTGATCCCCACGGCATCTTCCCAAACGTTGCGATTGAGAACCAGGGATCTCCCTTTGGCAGGCTCGGGCGTGTGGGCTTAATCCTCTCTATTCTTGCGACGTGACTCGACGACCAACAGATCGAGGGGATCTTGGCCATTGTTTGCAATCAGCCACGCTACAATGTCATTATTGATATGGAGATAGATGAGCTGTCGCAGGGGGAGAGGCTTTTCGGGCTCTTGACGTGGCCTGACGGCACCCTCACCAGTCGCCCCGATCAGATATCGTGGGCATCCAATTTCCTCCTCCACACCCTGCCCTCTAACCACCCCGACCAGATTTTTCATGCTCGGTGTTGTCAACACACCCCATGCGATTCCCAGGTCCGAGTCACTAGCACACCAGGGATGGTCCAGGAACGGATATCTCGCTTCTGGGGCTCCTGCTGGGCGAACGATAAGGATTCTTACTGCCCGTGGGCAATAAGTTGACGATTGAGACTCTGTCAAAATAAGTTAGTGCGAGGCTGAAGGGAGATAGATGAGAATAATCACTTACCTGGAGATTCCGCGACGTTTCTACCACCGGCGTGCTCCAGGATTCGACGCAGCTTAGAGGTATGGAGTTTCCTAGCTGAATCTTTAACTAGCATCCTCAGGTGACGGCTGAGTTCCACGACATCATCTGGGTAGTGGTTTTTTTTAATGTGGGTGACGCGATCTTTCACCGCCGGAAGGGCGCTAGCAAAAACAGTGATTGCTTCCACTTGGGTGTCAGTCAAGTGACCGGGGTCAAGGTAGCGGGCTGTCATATAGGCCTTGAGCTGCTCACGCCAAGCGAAGTAGGCACTCGATGTCACGTTGGGATTGAAGAACCCGCACCACGATTGAGCGTACCCAATGTTGCCATACGCCTTCCTAATTTCTGCTCCATTGTTATCGTAACAGATTCTGATCCATGTGTGGAGGTTTTCGTTGACCTAGCCAGTCCCCAAGTCTTCGATGGCTGGCTGGCAGTGCGCGCGCTCCGCCAGGTGTGTGTTCACAAGGAAGTTCGTTTTGAGCGCTATATCTTGCAATGCAAATCTGGTGCTTTCCGTGATTACTTACGCTCTCTCCGGAGCGGGGCGACAGGCGACTATACGCAGCAGAGTCTTTCTTCGTTTTCGGCTCTCAGCGTCAATCCTCTGGGGCTGCGCTGCACAGCGTCTAAGACCAATGGAAACATTAAAATTGCTCAGGAATATATAGACGTAGTTTACTTACTTGCCCTTCTCTAACTGCTGTTTCCGTGAGCTCGGAGGTGCCATGGGGACATGTGCGATCTTTAGATTGAATAGAACTCAATGAAAAAGATGAGAAAAATTATTGATACGTCAACTAAGAGAGGAGGATCTTGGAGGGAGGTTGATGTAGGTAGGTTGGAATCTGGCGCCAGACGTGGGGAGAAGAGCGAAGAGGAACATATGGAGAGTGGGAACGCCAAAGTTGAAGGAGGGGTAGGAGGGGTCCTTATATACACCTCGTCGATGCCGGGTTTACATTTCCTGACGGTTAGCCCTGGGGGGTGTACCGTACGAGCAAAGAACGCGAAGTAGGGTGTGCTAGTACAACCACGTCGTACACCGAAGTGGATACTGGAATCATGGGCCTGATGAACTAGCCACATAGTGGATCTACGAATTGTGATGGATAAAGATATAGAACATAGACAATTCAATGATCGTGAACACTTCTGTGTTCTAGAGATTTCCACTGCGTGTGATGAAATAAGGTTTTAAGCCTTACAAGGATAGAGATGGCAAGAGACGTAAGGGAGGCGACGTCTCTTGGTGTCTGCCAAAGCACCATCGACATCACTTGAATTGTTCATCCATCAAGCACAAGACCACACAGGAGCGAAGCCAGAGGAACGTGAACTGATCAGATGGAGATCGTCAGGCAGGCAGGCAGGCAGGCAGGCAGGGTATAAGAAATATATTCTAAACCCCTAAGAACTCCAATGCTAAACAATATCACTAATACACTATACGTCTAGGTAGACTCAGCGAACGATAGATGCGGCAAAAAAATGAAACTCTCAGAGGCTCGAACGGTATCTCTTGGGCTTACGCTCCGGACCATTCTCGCCATCAAAGGAAGCACTGCGCTTCCGTACCTCCTCGCTTTCCAAAAATTCCCTAGCCATGGAAGCCAAACGAAATCTCTTGGACTTACGCTCATCCCACTTTTGGTTATCGAACAGACCCCAGCGCTTCTGTGTCATGTCGCCTTGAGCAGGATGCCGTCCCAGTTCCGCCGAGTGTTGTATATTCGCCCAAGTCGACAATTTGAGGGCGAGTGTTATACATTTCGCGGGGAATTCCCTTCTCTCTCCACTGGCGGATGACGACATCCCAACCCTGGCCTCGCGTCCATCCCCGGCACTGGGAGACATCCCATCACGCGCCGGATAATGCTACAAGTAAAGCGTGTGAGTCATCTCCCTCTTGCGGTTCACGTGCTTTATTAGCCTGCCCGGGATTAGCTCAGGGCTCCGGTTGTCTTGCCTCCGGATCAAATGAACCTCCACGCAATTGGTCTCATGCGATCGCTTCATTGGCCCAATTGGTCACAGCGCCTGGCACAAGATAGTTGTGCCCCCTCAAAGGGGGTGTGGGTTCTCTACTTATGTTATTCGGACGATGACAATAGATGAAGACATCAAGCGGGTCTTCAAGAACTGGATTAGACAGGAGCCAGGTGCTTACCGGTTCATTGTCATCGATGAAGACATAACTGATTCACGAGAGCGGCATGTGGGGATAGTCCACTAGGAGTCGGCGTCCTTCCCCTCTAGCGCCAAGTATGTACCGAATCGTCCCATGTCGTATGGATCTCGTAATCATCGCTGATAGTCCACGGATGTTCGAGGCATTTAACTCAGCAAACTCTACCCCGTTGACAGGGCGCCAATAGTGCCGGGGATAATTAGGGTAGTCTGTGGGGCTATCAGCCGCGTGGCGGAGCCAAATAATATGCACTGCGCGTCGAGGTACGAGTAGAGCGCTCCAATCTACAACTCCTTAGTCATTAGGTGAAAAGCCCAAATACGCGGATTATGTTGACAAGGACTCACCTGTTGGCGCCCGGCGATTTAGCGGGAGATGAGGTATGATTGGTGCCCGCGCAGGGCTGTCAGGCGGGCTGTTAGGTGGGCTGTTTGCTGGACTGTTTGGTGGGCTGCTTGGTGGGCTGTTTGCTGGGCTGTTTGCTGAACTGTTTGCTGGGCTGTTTGCTGGACTGTTTGGTGGGCTGTTTGCTGGGCTGTTTGCTGGGCTGTTTGCGGGGCTGTTTGCTGGACTGGTGGCTTGGCTACTGCCTGAGCTGCTGCCTGCGCTGCTGAGTGGGATATCGAGTAGGATTGGTGCTGGCGGCGACCCAGCCACTGGGGGAGCGTTTTGTGGAGCAGGAATTCCAGGCCCTTGCATTGGGTGAGCAGCTTGAGCGACTTGTCTTTGCGCTTGGGGTTGGTTAATCAGTGGTTGAGGTTGACCCGACGCGACACCGGGAGCGACTTGTCCTTGCACCGGAATGACAGGAACGACTCCTCCTTGGGCTTGCGGTTGGGGTTGACCCGGAACAACACCTGGAGCGACTTGTACTGGCGCCGGAACGATACGAACGACTTGTCCTTGCGCTTGCGGTTGAGGTTGACCCCGAACAACACCAGCAATCACTTATGCTTGTGCCGGAACGGTACCTGCAAGGACTTGCCCTGGCGCTTGGGGTTGGTTAATCGGCGGGAGATCGTTTCGGGGAACGGGAGCTGGGTTCGGATCAGCCGTAGCAAGGCCCTATTGAATTGGTGCGCCCAGAGGTAGTAGCAGCGCAGGAAGAATCACCTACGCAGTGGGGACTCCTGGCTAGGCCAGTGCAGGTGCAGGCTAGCCCTTAGCCACAACCTGAAGCTGCTTGTTCATGGTGGTTGTCAACCTACTCATACAGTGCTTACCAAGTTGAACGATGGCCTCATTGGCCACCCGTATACGAGCCACGTTATGCAGAGCTGATTCCGTGCCAAGTTGATCGCACGCGTGGCGGAATCTCCTCATTCCTGCGACGATTTGCTGGAATTCTCCGATAGTAAAACTGGCGAGTGGCGTAAAGTTCCTTGCTACCAGCTGATCTTTCACAAGTGGGCGCCATTCTTTATACACCACAGCACCTGCATTATTAGCTGGGAAGCCCATGGCTCCCTTATAGTGAGTAATTGACTGACCCCCAGGATTAGGGTGTGTTGCGCTGATCACCATAGAAGAGACCTATGCGGAAGTGGGTACGTCTGCCCGGCCGGAGCCTGCTCTGCTCCTGGATTATGCATGTACACGAATCGTACGTGGATGATATTGTGGGCCATATTGGTTGATTTTTGGTGTATCTAGATGAGAGTATTGGAACTAGTGGGCTGAATATGGTGGCAGTTGTGGACGTTCTGAATGTGAAATGGTTTTTGGTATGAAGTCCCTTCTATGGGCCTCTATCCACTTTCTCTATGCAACTCCCAGACGTTCTAGGGAGTGTGCAAGAATCAGGCTGTGTTTGCAACATTGGCTAAAAATAGGTAAAACCTGACGCTCCAAGAAAGAACTCTGCCATTATCCGATTCAACTTGAATAACGGATGATACGCGCATTTGCTCAGGAACGGCTCTGATCTTGAAAGAAACTATAGCTGACGCCACGTGACGTCTGCGGTAAACCCCATAGACGACTAGTTCCTCTTTGGAGCGTCTGAGCTCCATGACCCTGCGGGCGAACCACACGCCTTGGGCTCAAGACTAAACATAGCGGTACCAGTACCCTCTAATCTACACATAACTCACGATATAGACTGAGCAGACTCCCACCATGCCTAGCAGATGTTCATTCTGCCGACGAACATACATCCGGTCAGGCGCATATGAGAAACACCTGCGAACAGCGTAGGCAAATCTAGACATTGTTCTCAAGTCTACCATAGGATATCCATCATCCGGAGATATTATCATCTACGTGGAAACAAGCATATTGCACCACCCAGAGGCGAGCGAGCTCCAGGATTCCGACTAGTAATCCGATCCGGATCCCACCAGACCCGAGCTCGACGGATTTACAGCTTACGAGTCTGATACTGGGATTCTGGACGCCTGTATGTCTTCGTTACCCGGCAGACAGGAGTATTATCGACGCGGCGGAGACGCAATTGGAGACCTCCACAGATTTGAGCAAGAAAAAAACAGCAATCTGTGCGAGGATCCGTGGACACCGTTCAGTTGTGCGCAGGGTTTCAAACTTGCGTCATGGTTCATTGAGAGTAAAGCACCTAAATCACGAATCAATGAATACTCCTCGAGTGGCCACGGTAGTTCTGCGTTAGTCGGGTATAGCTCTATGCATACCCTCGAGAATCACCTCCGGTCGTTGGACCCGCACAGTTCGTATCTGGAATGGTTTGACGAACAAGTGGAGGATAGCAAGAGAACGCTGCCATTCTTTTATCGTAACGTCCTGGATTGTGTCAGATATCTCCTTCGCCAGATCGCATCCCAGGATGAATTGGTCTACGGCCCGCGGCGTGAATTCGATCCTAAATGTGAAAGGATCTATCCGGAAATGCACACCACAGACTGGTGGTGGGATATTCAAGTACAGTGCTCTAACCTCCTTTACGGTAACGTTAGCTGACTAATTATAGAAGCCAGTTCCACCTGGTGCGACTGTCGTTGCCATTCTTGAGAGGTCCGATCTGACCCATCTCAGCAACTTCTCCGGTGATAACAAAGCGTGGCCTGTCGACATTACGCTCCGAAATCTTCTGTCAGCCCGGCGCAACAGCCCTGGATCAATGGCTCTTCTGCTTCTCGCACTACTGCCTGTCCCCCCCAAAGTCTCAAAGTCTACCAAAGCAAATTAATACCAGAGACAAGTGAATACCGACACACTGCAAGACGTATTCGAATTCATTTTTGCGCCCCTGCAGCACGTGGAGCTTCATGGTGTCCCAATTGATTGTGCTGACAGGAAGGTTCAGAGGTGCTTCCCAATCTTGTCTGCAAGGGTTGCGGACCATGTGGAAAACGTGACACTGCACGGGTTACAATCCAACGCCTGTCCTACATGTGAGGTGCGTGCCGGGGAATTAGGAACCAACATCAAGGACTATTGAGCTAGAGATGACCCAAGATACAAACGATATGGATATGAAAACCGGTTCCCAGGCTCCAAGTCAGACGCCACCTACGTCAAGTTCTGCGGCCTTGGTATCACTTTGAGCCAAAACACTTTTCATGGACTTCACTGGTTCTCTGCGCCTGACTTGGAGACCCCGGACATGCTCCATCCGGTTTATCTCAGATTATTTAAGCAAATGATGGACTGGATCTTAGCCTTTGTCAAGAAACACCGGCGACGGCAAGCTTTTGTCAACGTTTGGAAAATATTCCCGCTGTACCCTGGGATTTTAGTACCCAAAAAAGCCTAGCACGAGGTTGCGCAGTGCCAAGGGAAAGAGATGAGAAATCTGGGGCGCTGTGCTTTGGAAGTTCTCGCTGTGGCACTGCGTCAGCTACAGAGTTCACAAGTGATACCTTTCAAACATGCTCTCGGATGCGTCAGAGCACTCGTCGACTTCAGTATGATGGCACAATACCGAAGCCACACGTCTGTCACCATGGCTTATATGGAACATTATCTGGACCAATTTCACAGAATGAAAGGTATCTTTTTGGAGTTTTGAGTAACTAAGCGTACACTGGCCAAGGTTGACGAGCAACAGAGGGAGATACGACATCAGAGAACGCCGATGAGCTAGCCTGTGACTTCCTGTAAACGGCGCCGGATGTGTGACGACGATCGCGAAGAACAGCACAAGCGACGTCTGGACTTGATCCATTGCGAATTGCGTTTCAACTTTATCCAGATACATCTACTAAGTCATTTTAGTGATCATATACGCCAGTTTGGCAATATCCCGATGTCTTCCACGGTGTTTGGAGAACCTCGCGCACAAGGAACAAATCCAGGACGAGTGGCGACGACCAAATAAAAATGATGCCGTGCGCCAAATCGTGCACCACTACAGTCGTCAGCACGCCATGCGAATGAAGTTATTGAAGGTCGAATCTCTTCGACGCCGCGGCGCCGATCTCTCTGCGGATGTCCTGCAACATTGAGAGAGTACAAGGAGTGCCGTAACCCCGCCGGTGGTCCGTAGGAGGATCCTGAAAGGGCGTCGGGATGACGTCTCCAACGTGTTGGATATGAGTAAGGTGTCGGGGTCTCCCTGGAGAATATATGTCGCGAATTGATCCGATATAGCCCGCATAACCTGCCTACAGAGCGCCAGCTTGCTGAAGATAATGCGATACTTCAATTACTCCCTGTTGAACTACTAACGCAACTCGAAAATACCGGTTTTGGCGTTCCAAGGGAGCGAAGTTTACAACATCCACCGTGCGCGATGCACGGGCGCCCAACACTTCCGGAACCAGGGGAGTCGCAATGATTGGGTTTGGGTTCAGGCTGGTTCTGAGGAGATGTATGGTTCGCTGAGAGGCCCTCTGCCGGCAAAGCTCATGGCGCTCTTGAAAATCAGGGACGACACCTGTGAGAATGCTGTGCGTCGGGTCGCGGCTGTTCGGATGTTGAGTGCAGTCAAGTCAGGATTCCCCTCGGACATACATGGCCTTGTTACAGTGCAGATGAGGGAGGATGATCGAGAGTTTACGATAGTTGACGTAGGGACAATTGACAGCCTGGTACACCTGATCCCCGAGGGGGAACGGCGCTGGCTGGTTAATTGCCGGATTGATTTGAGAACTTTCAACGAAGTATATTATGGAATCGGAATACAGGGGGGGAGGGGAGGCTGGCTGTGCGTGTGTATCCTAGTACTCGCGCGGCTTTGCTGTAACAAAAATCGCCGTCTGCCGAATTGTGGTGAGGGTTTTCTAACTTCCTTGCAACAATTGGCCAGACGGAGTTTTGCACATCGTCAAGTTGTATATGTATGATATATAGAAGTCATTGCCCAGAAAATAAAGAGTACTAGCCAGTTTACCCTATTCATATAAGATTCGGAACGGGGGCGCAGGCCGACGTTACAGATAGCGGGAGAAATATGGCAGAGTGCGCGGAAGAGGCAATGTAAAGCTGGCGCCATCATGAGAAGGAAGTGAACCGAACCGGAGCTAAGGCGTAGACCGGGCGTCAGTATAACGCGACGTCGCGTCAGGAGATAGAAGGCGTTGCCCGGCAACACAGGAAGCACAGGGTGCTTGCGTGTGTTGCAACAAAATTCAGGGCGCACAGGGCGCACAGGGCGTAGAGAACGCAGAAGTCACGTCGCTGGCGTGAGTGCGCAACGCCGACGGATCTGATGCAAGGCATTTTTTTGCTAATGACTGTACTAAACCAGTAATACATATAGTTTCCCAAATTGGGTACAAGAATCGAAAGGTAGAAATAAGCGAATTAAGGAAAGTACCACATAATAGGAAACTATAACAATTGGGAAGGTACAAGGGATGAGATGATTGATTACTAGGGAAATCCGAATAGGCAATATCCAAAGTCATGTTAAGGAATAATAGAGATAATAGTAGATTCTGTTACACCACTAGTGAGATGCTGATTCCCATCCGCACCGCTTAGGATTACTGGTGCATTATGCTTTGCTTCCGCACTCCCTTTTTCACCCCTGGCGGGCCACTACTTTCTACCTGTCCACCCCTGTTGCTCTCCCCTGTAGACCTGGACACTTTTGTTGCACTCTGGTCCTCATTTGCCCAGATCTTGATCCTCCCAGCCCCTGCTTGTGTGGACCTCTGGCCTCCAGGTCCACACTTGTGCTGGCCTTGACTCTTCAGGTCCGTGCTTGCCTGGAACCTCGCCCTCCAGGTCCACGCTTGCTGAAGCCTTTCCTGCTCTGGTCTGTGCTTGGAAGGATCTTTACCCTCTAGGTCCAGACTTTCATGTGTCTTTGTTCATTTGGTCTGTACATGCCTGGACCAGATCCTTGTGGTCCACCACATTGTTGCCCCTGAATCCCCCTGGTCCACTGCATTGTGGCCCCTGAATCCCCTAGATCCACCTTTTTGTGGCCCATGAATCCCCTTGGTCCCTTCCCATGCGATTTCTGTTCTCCTTTGGTCTGCCGGCTGGTTGCCACTTAACCCTACTACTTCTTGTTGATATAAACCTTGGTAGCCTTTTTGGTTCCCCTTTTGGATGATGAGCCTCCTGTTTCATCCTAGCTTGAATCTGAATCGTTGGATCCAGCCACAACATGTCTCAGCAGCCCTCTGGTTGCTCCAGTCACCACACCCTTGGTCCTGCAGCCTCACGAACATCGCTCACCGTCCTCTCGCATCATTCTCGTCTGCCCTGAGGGCTCTGAGGAAAGGTGCAGTCGTTGAGATCACGGGAATATAGTAGAAATTGTGATCCAGAATTACTGCGGTTGTTCACTTTCTGCTCCCTCTGATATTTCACGCGAACCCCTTCTCGAGTCTCTTTCGACCTATCACTTTTGCGTCTAGTTTTTGCCATAGTTCTCTGTTCCCTCACTATCTTTTATTTTCACATACACAGCTGATATTAATACACATAATAGTAAGTCTCTAGGTCTATGTCGCTATTCACGGTCCAGCTTTTATTTCCCCTGATTTTCCTCCCCTCTACCGGATGGACCAGCCCCTGAATTGGTTCCACTTCTGGAACATACTAATCCCGTTCATTGAGCACCACCTCTACAAACTCATGGAAGCGATTCGGGTTGCTCGATTCTGTTACATACTTCATTTCTACTAGCCTAACTAACTCTAGAGTTTCGGCTACTTGGAATTCATTTCGTGGTGAGGTACAGGCAATTACCGCCATAGCTGGGCTGAACGAAAAGTATAATAGCGGTTTGCATGCCTTCCTCCCTTGGAATGCATCCTTGTCCCAGTCTTGACTTTCCCGGACCCAAATATCGTGGCTCAGTGGCTTATTCTTTCCTGTCTCTTTAGTAAATCGCAACTGCCTCCTCTCGATCTCCAATGGGTATTGAAATAGCTGGAAATAGATCGCTACCAAATTGTAAATTTCAATCATTGTGGATTCCGTGAAAGCTTTTCTCCGGCCAAGTACGCCCTGTGCCGCACGTTGTCCCCAGAGTTCCTCGATATAGTCACAGAAAAGCGCCGGTAACTCAGGAATACAAAGCCTGTCCGCAGCCTCCCTTAGCGAGAGTTACTTGATACCTCTTGCCCTCCCTGTTAATCTAGTGTGCTAAATTACCTGATCCACTCGCTGCTTCCGCTCCGGAACTTGAATTTGAAGGCTACTCGTGGGCGCTAGGTTCCAGCTAGGTCGGCTGCTGGTTTCCAAGGCGTGGTGGGGTATCCCTGGACCAGTCTGCTGGAGTGTTGCGGGCCTGGTAGAGAGCAATCTCTGATTTGCAGTCGGCATACCGAGGACCCTAGTGGTATCCTGATCATGCATTCTGTTTTAATCAAGGTGCTGTAAGGTTTGCACCATGTACACGATCCGGGTATGTCTCTGATTATACCACAGTATTTGCTCCTCGTATTGTACCCAATTGGAAGCGCGGTATGGTTCTTTTACCTTTTCTCTATTTAAAAGTTTTGATACATTAGTGGCAAGGCTGTTCGCTAATCCCATTCGACAGATTCTTTTCGAGACATGGCCCAGCAAGTGCATTTTTGGAGACTCGCAATGATAGATCCTAGTTTCTGTTTTTTCCTTCTCTGCCCTCTATTCGTTGCCTCGATCATCCCTCCTCTTTACCCTTCGTCTCCACCACAGCCCACTTTTTCTCAAAGTTCTTGGTCCTCAACTTGGTGCTCCTTTGCGGATGAAAAACGGACTTGTGTCTGTAGAATATTGCAAGTCTGTCATCCAGCAGACCAAGCGTGTAATCAGAGTGGCTGCTCTGTCCAAGAACCAGGTGAAATTTGATGATGGATCTGACACATGCTAGGACCTGCACTTCCTCTGATTCACTGGCTTGGACCCCATCGATCAATATTGGGACTAGCATAGCTAGTGAGTATTGCATCATAGTCCTAATCTCGTTCCGCTGCCATGACCTGATCTCTTCGTAGCTTCGCCTGAAGGGTCGAAGGCCCGGATATGGCGGGATCAACTTAAAACGCTCTTTGTACCGGCCTAGAATGTTCCACTTCCGCAGATATCCCACCAATCAATCTATCATTGTTTTAAGAATTTCTCAATCTAGGAAGTGAAGAGCGTGGGGATGTCCGAGCCTCTACATATTCTATAAAGGAAAACTCCAAAAAGGATTTTCCTCCACCCGCAGACCAATAAATTCTGAGTACTCTGCATCTTCAGGATTTCCTGATTCTAGGACTTGCTGATAAGATATTGGATCACTGTCTCTGAACCCCCTAACTCTAGTCCTTAACTCATGCCCCATCTCAGTCCACGGAATCACACAAACCGGGCAAAGCCAGTTGAATATTCCCGTCAGAATAATATGTTCTTGGTAGTCAGCAATCCAAGCTGCTAGGATCTGATAGCATCGGCGAACCTGGCCATCAGCGCAATCCCACTCTTACCCTGGGCCTACGATATCCATCTCTGCTATCGGCTTCAGAATACTCTCACTCGCTACATGCCAAGATCTATGAATCTCGTCGTCCTTCGGCTGCTTTGGCGGAATTGGTAAGAGAGCAACTAGGACCCATGTGCATTTATAGACCAGCCAAGCAGCCTTGTCTCGTGGAAGGTTCGTAAGGTGGGTTTTGTCGAAAGCGAGAAGGTGGCAGACCACTAATCCACCTCTGGGCACTAAGTCTTGGGACTCCCACCACCAGACTGCAGTATGAATCCCATTAGATACTCTTCGGCTGGTACTATCGAAAATACGCGCGGGATTAAAGACCATATGGTCTGCGCAAGGTAAATGGCTAAGAGGTAGCCGGATGCAGTGTAGTAGGTCGTGAGAGTACAATTTTCCAGACTCATATGGCAACACGGAACAGCTTCGAGACCCAAAACCCTGTTCTACGCTTCCAAACAAAGACCAGAGTTCATCTGCAGTCTGGAACGATGTGCACCTGTCACCATCCAATCCACACTGTAAATACTCATTGATCGATCCCTTTGTGAAGCCCAACCACAGTATCTACCATGCAAGCTCAAAGTCTTTTGCACTTCAACAGGGGCCGGTGCGATGGGTTCCAGTCCGCGTCTAGCTATTTGCGGCAAATTCCACTCCTAGTCCCATAGGATCTGCTGGCTTCACCCAGATGATACGGGGTTTTGCTGGGGTCGGGCAGACAGGTTAGATCTGGGTCCCCCGGTTCCAGGCTTCCTGGTTCCTGAGCGATATTTGCATCTCTGCTTTGGAGAGCTGTGGGGAGCTATAATTTAGTGACCTCTCCCAAGGATCTTAGTTTGAACTGAGGGAGTACTTGATCCTGAATAAAACTTAGAGTCCACCCAAGGATGGTCATCTCCTGAATGCCAATTGCTAGCACCCACTGCTCTTTCACCGTGCAGACCTGTTTGGTACAGCTTCTGGTTCTATATTATCCACATCCACCTTCTCAAGTACTATTTAAGGTGGATTGATAGACCCCTACGTGTTTGAAAGGGTCTTGGACAGTCTGGGCTGCAGGGATTCGACGTCATCATACTAGGGGGTGCTGGTATCTCTTGCTGAGGTAGATTCTGCCTACTCGATTGTGGAGTGCCAAGCTGGAGAATAATGCTGTGGCTGTGATGGGATCGATGTGATTTGAGCACAAAGAGTATAGTCTTTGTACAAGTGATATATTTGATGTATAGAGCAAGGGCTGTTGTGCTGGTTAATTATAGTTGACTTGTAACAGAACGTCTCTCCTGGTCCTTTGTACTCGTAGTAGACTAGGATGGTACGCACCCAGTGTGCTGCAGGAAAGCGTCAAGCCAGGAGCATCCCAGGTGCCTAGTCTTGCACCTGATACGAATCTTGCGGTACGGACCCTGTGGCAACCCACCCTGCTGGCAATACCGCGTACTCCATAATGAGTGTTTGTCCAAGTCTACTGAGTGTACTGTTCACCTTGGAAACAGATGTTGATCTTGAAAATCCAAAGTCTATCCTGCAAACAGATATTTGTTCAAGTACGCGAAACACATTGTTCCGTAGTGATGGGTCAGACTTGAAAGCTCTGTATCATACACTCTAGATCTTGAAAGATTTCCCAGAAGGATAAATAGAGAATGGTTTTCGCCTTCAAGCCTGAAGATCATACCGCAGTAAGCCTCTGATACACAGCAGCTCATATTAGAACACAACGCTATTCAAATCTAACATGCTAATACTCAAACCCTTAATATCAGTGCCATACGCTATCGCTGCTCCACTTTCAATCATGATCTTTCTCAATCACTATCGCCCCCATCCTTACCCCAAACCTCACACATAAAAAGCGTTATCAGATACAGATAAGAACCATTATGTTACAATCCTCTCATCTCTGGGTAATACTTGCAGCAGGTAACCGATAGTTCGTTAACGATCAGTCTTCTTCGCCTTGCAGCTTGTTGCGATAACTAAGTCCCTTGACTCCTATCTAGAACCGTTGATCGCAAGGCTCATATAACACAGTTGGGTCTTGATTCCCAAAAGTGTAGTAGATAAAGATCGTTGTATTGAATGTATCGTGTATGACAGAACTTAGATGGTTGTGTGAAGAACCCAAATCTGATGCCTTTTTTTCTTTCTTTTTTTTTATCATGGGTTCATTGTTCTTAGGTACAAGAATCTTCGTGTAGCGCTAGCTATTGAAGGAACAAAACCTTTAAATCAAACAAAACACAAAAGAAACCATCTTCCCGAATCCACCTATCAATCTGAAATAAACTTGGCTAAAACCGATTGCCAGCGTCCTCGCCAAGGAGAAAAAAATAGAAGAAAGAATCAAAGCGTAAACAAGAGTATACGTTTTTTGCGTAAGAAGAAATAAAATAAGCTATTTTTAAGAAAAGCATACAAAACTCATAATCGGAAGTTACTACACTTTCAAGAGGGGGTGGGGGAGTTATCGTAGGTGGAGGGTGAAAGAGAAAAATCATTGGTCATTTCCGGGGGAAAGCCAGTCCTGGTTCTGGTGATGTGTTGGCCGAGGGCCTCTACGAGTAGGGGTTCGGACAAGATGGCGCTGTCTGCATCAATGCTGTTGACCTCTTTTAGTAGGAGGTTCCGGGCTTGTGAGCGGGCAGGGCACTGAGGCATGGCGTGGCGAAACCTTACTTGGTCGGTTCTACATCTAGGGCAGGTGGGTACAGAGCTTTCATCAAAGCAGGAGGGGGGGGCTACGAGGTCGTGTTTGGCGGAGCACATCTGATGGATGGTCCGGGCCATGAACTTCCCTAAGACCATAAATGAGTAGGGGGTCAGGCGGGGAGGATAGTGGTAGTAGGGTGGGGTGGGGGCATCGGAGTCCCAAGCTCTAAGTAGCATGTCCTTGGCTCTGGATCGCCTGGCATGGTAGGTGCGTGCTATGAGTTGGGGGAGAGGGATGTTGCTTGCGGCGGGAGGGGAGCGAGCAGGACAGTAGGGAAGAGGGTTAGGCCTCCTTGCAGAGGGCATCAATAGGCAGGTATTTTCTGATGGAGGGGGACGGAATGGGGTTTCGCCAATCCAGTGGGAGGTAGACCGAAGAGAGGCCTCTGGTAAGGTGTAGAGACGAGTCTTGGCTCTAAAGGCCAAGAAGGAGGGGTAGGAAGCAGGATGCCTTGCGGAGGCTAGGTTGTTTGTGGGGGGGGCGCAGCCAATTCTTAGGGCTGCTAAGCGTCTTTTGTACCTGCAGTAGGAAATGATGGGGGGGAGGCAGGCCTCTTATGACAAAATGGGGGTTGGGGTTGAATAGAAGGCGTTGGTGGTCCACCTTTGGACCCAGTGCCAAAGGCTGTTCATGCCCCGGAGGGCGTTGTAGTTAGGGGTGTAGAGGTCGGCCCCATAGGTTAAAATCGGGAGTAGTAGGCCTTTGGGGATGCGGTGGCAGAGGAAGGGTCTTACGCAGGCACTGTGGGAGGATAGTCTTTTGACCAAGGAGAAAGCAGCCTGGGCTAGCCAAAGTCTGTGTCTGTAGTGGTGTGTGGCGGTTAGGGCATGGGTTAACCAGTAACCCAACAACCTAACCACTTGTTGGGGATGGAAGAGGTGACCGTTGAGTTCGATGGGAGGGGGTGGCAAGACGGGTTTTCTGGCTGGGAGTCCGCTAGTGTATTAGTTCGGTCTTGGGGACGGAGAAGGAAACTCCCAGGTCCTTGCCCCTTCTCGCTATTGTTGTTATGGTTCTTTGAAAGGGGCGGATGTTGCTCCGGTGGGATTCTGAGGCTACCGCGATGGAGAAGTTGTCGACATAGGAGAGCATTATGCCCTTTGGTATTGCCGACTGTAGGGGGGCAACGTAGAGGAGGAATAGGAAGGGCGAGATGGGTGACCCCTGTGGGGTGCCCACTGAGACTGGTGCTGGGAGGTTGGCGGAGCCTTGGAAGATCAGGGCGCAGGACCATTCAGTCAGGAACGAGGAGACCAAGTCGACCATATAGGAGGGAGTATGTTTGGCCAGGAGAGGGGGCCTTAGGGTGGAGGCGTTGAGATTGTCAAAGCCTGCCTTGATGTCGAGGAAGAGGGTGGAGACCTTGAGTTTGGGCCTTTGGAGGATTCTGCTCTTGTGGGTTAGAGAGAGGCAGGCGTCCGAGGCGCTAAGGCTGGGGAGGGAGCTGCACTTGTTGGGGTGGAGCCTGTTCTTGGAGCGGGTGATGGCGGAAAGTGTTACTGTCATGACCCGTTCGAGAAGCTTTGACACATTTTTGACGAGGACCATTATGCGGAAGGATGACAACGAGTCGTACGACGCTTTTTCTGGTTTGTCCAGGACCACGCCATTCGCTTTGTTAAGTGAAGGGTCGTGGTACCCAAAGACCACCAGGGGTGAGAGGAGTTCCAAGAGGATCCCTGGGTTTATAAGGTTGACTTTTTTCCAGACTGCATACGGAATACCATCTGGTCCAGGCGCAGAGTAAGGGGAGAATATGCTTAAGGCGAGTTTGATTTCCTCACTTGTGAGGGGGGGTGCTGAGGGCTCTTGTGATAGGCGCCCTCTTGCGGGGAGGGGGTCTTTTGGCAGGAAAAGATGGTCCAGAAGGACCTTGTTGATGGATATCGGGTCCTTAGCGTCCGGGAGGGAGGGGAACCTAGGGGTTTTTCTGGGAGCTACGAATTACTTAGCCGTCCATATACTGTTAGGTGTTGTTTTGGTGAGGAAGTCCACCCAGTAGGAGGCCTTGGCTCTCTGGATGGCCTTGAAGTACCCGAGTCTGGACTGCTTGACGGCGGAGAGGCGGGCCTGGGTCTCGAATTTTCTGACTTTGTGTAAGGCTTTAGCAAATTCTTTACGGAGGGCCGTGAGGAGGGGGGGTCCACCAGGGTTTTGATCTTGAGAGGGGCAGGAGTGTGGGGCGTGGGTCTCAATCATGGAGGTGGGGAGGGAGAGGGCGGAGGAGAACGAGAGGTTGAGCGGTTTGGGGCAGGGTTTTTCCTGAGGGTTAATGCCGAGGGAAAAGCCTAGATCAGCGGCTTATGCGAAAAAGGGGGCTGACTCTCTCTCCTCATTTGAGGAGAGAGCTATGAAGAAGTCAACTGCCGGGTTGTGTATGTTGAAGTCGCCTGTGACTAGGTAGGGGAAATCATAGTTAACGACCGAAGTCTCCAGTGAGACTGTAAGGTTGGGAGGGCTGACGGGCCTTACATAAGCATCATTGCCAATCTTGAAGCGAGAAAAGGTGGAGCCGAAGCAGCCTCGGGGTATGTATACGTCCGGGGCTATGAAGCCGTCTGACGCTGAAAAAACCACAGGTAACACTGAAAAACTTTGTAAGAATTTTCGCGAAATCTAGAACGCCACCTTAGGCCTGGCAACCGAGGAGGCGAAGGACTTAAAACCTGAAAAACTAGGAAGAACGCCTTTTGAGGAGGGGGGTCTTGCAAATGAACAATATCAACATGAGGAGCTTCCATGAGGGACGAAAATAAGAAAAGAAATACATCCCAGCTACCCAGGCTGTTGTGTTGAACGAGGGTTAAGTCATTAGCCGGAGCCAGTCCTTGGCGTGGGAAGAACATCAGCAAAATATACAAACCAGTCCTGGTCGACCAAGGGGGGTTATGGTCCCCCTGGTCCTCCTGGTCCACCCTGATCCACCCTGGTCCACATTTTCGGTAAAATTTCAAAACGTGTGGATCAGAATGGATCGGAGTGGACCAGGTGGACCATGGGGACCACAACGCCCCTTGGTGGACTAGGAGCGTTCAGGACCAGCTTGGACCACGCTCTGACATTTTCCTGATGAAGCGGGGGATTATAAGCATCCCGGGGACGAACCCGAGGGCCTAGAGGGTGTAACCTGTGGCCGGCCCTGGCTAGTGGGTACTGGCTGGAGACCGCTGGGGGTGGCGGGGCCGTCTCTAGATTGGTGGAGGGGTCGTGGGGTGGAGAGGTCGATAGTCTGGGCTGGAGGGCCCTCGGGAATAGAGGGTGCTAGGCGGCCATCATCGCCCACATCCATGGCTTCCTCACTGTCGGAGGCGGCATCGGATAGTTCTTGATCGGAAGGTGCTGTGGCCTCCGGTTAAGGAGGTGGGATTGGTCTAGCCCTGCATTCTCCGGAGAAGGCATCGTAGTCGTCACCACAGTTGGGGCAGTAGCCGGGGGAGGTGGGGCAACAGCCTGAGACTCCCTTGGTGTCACCACCCTTGGGGCAGGTGGGGTTTTGGCATCAGTGTGTCGAGCGAGAATGATGCAGCGCAGAATAGGGACAGGTGTGGTGTTTTTGGGTGCATCGGGGAGAGGCGTGTCCAAAGCGGTAGCAGTTGGTGCATTTGGTATAGCGGTTAGCTTGTGTCCTTTTCTCGCCCTTAAGCCGCTTGGAGAATAGGAAGATGGCTGAGAGGCGGATGGGAATGTAGTCGGGGTTGACGGAGAAAACCAACGAAGCGGCCTGCTTGGTGAGCCTAGAAGCTCGGCCCTTGTTAAGCGACCTGGCCGCGCCAACCGTGACCTTCTTTGCGTTGTAGATGGACTTTTGGATGAAGGTGAGGATTTCTTGGTCGTCGTCTGGTAGGCTGTCTGTCGGGATTGAGGGAATTGCCAACGGTACAGAGGTTGGCGCCTGGGTCAACGTAAGCCAGGGGTTATCCCCGACGGGGAACGACTGGTTGAGGCGCCTGGTGAGAGCATCGAAATAGGGGTGTAGAACTCTGCAGGGGTCTTGGGGTTGGTCCCCGTGAGGGGGACAGTGCCTATGTTGTTAATCTTTGGGATAAAGCCCTTAGCGAAAAGGCAGTTGGAGTCAGTGAGTGTGGCAGCAGCTATGTCGGGGAAGGTGCCAGCTATGCCTCGAGCACGCATGTGGGGAGTGAGGTTGGATCTGGTGGTGAAGAAACGTCTTGCGGCCCAGGGGAGGAGGGATGATGGGGGTTTTGTTCTGTCCTCATCTGTTGCTACATCTGTAGCCAAGGCTTCATTCCTCTTTTGCTTCTTTTTTCGTAGGCCAGAGCCGGCCGCTGGCGCACAGGTAGGGTTGGTTTTCGGAGGGTAGTCTGGGTTCAGCATGGCAGGAGTAATAGTGTACAGGTCATATTGTCTGGAGCGAAATTGTTCCGCTTCCCCAGAGTGGGTGGAAGTCTTGGCATAGAGCTCGGGGGTTGCCGAATATTCTTTTGAGCTTGATCTCATAAAAGGCGCAGTGGATGGAAGGGTCAACCGCCTCGTGAGGAGGGGCGGGCGGGTGAGCCAATGGGGGAGTGTGGGAAGAGGGACGAGGGTGCGGGAGAGGGGGCCAGCGTGACCAAACAGGGAGGGAGGGTGGGGTCGGTGAGGGGATATTGTGGTGGAACAATGGCGGCCGTGGGGCGGGCTGTGGGGTTGTGGTGGTCACTCTCTATGACAGGTAACGTAGGGTGGACTGGAGGGGGCGGATGTCCTCATGGGTTGCCGATTTGTTGGCCACATCAGAGAAGAGATTGTGGAGGTTGGCACAGAGTTCCTGGTTTTCATTGCGGATTTTGGTGATTTGGATGTTGATGGTGTCAAGTTGGGTGGTAAGGGCTATTAGACCAGAGACCGTGGCGCAGAGGATGGAGAGAATGGAGCCTTCACCAGTGCTGATGGTTTGGAGTGCATGAGGGGAGCGGTTTTGGACTCGGTCAGGGGTCTGTTGAAGGCTGTTCCTCGTCTTGGCGAAGATCTCTGCGAGGAAGGCGTGGGGGAGCGACGGTTGGGCTAAGGGATAGGGAGAGTGAGGTTCCTGCAGGCAGTCGGTATTGGCACAGGAGATGGCAGCTGCCAGGGCCTGATTGCCCGGTGGGATGGGTGGGATCTCTATCACAGGATGGAGTGAGGGGGTAAGGTGTGAAGTGGTGTCCCATACGCAAAGCGGGCTGTGCGTTTTAGTAGAATGTAGTGGGAGTGGTAGAGGGCGAGGAGCTTGACCCAAATCTCATCCATTTTTCTTTTTTTTTTTTCTTTTTTATACCATGTGCTTTGTATTAATCAACTACTGGGAACAAAGACTACGTGCCGCGCTAGCTATAGTAAAGAAAGAACTCCATCCCATATCTTGTATCCACCCGGCACCAGGGAAAAAGCAATCAACTGAAGTCCCTCTGGTACGAGACCAACCGCACACCAGCCACACAAAAGAAGAAATCAAACTCCGACTAAGAAGGCTGAATGAGAAACATCAAATAAATACAAGGGCAGGAATCAACAGGAAAACCCTTGCTGTAGACACCAACAAAGTAAATAATTCATAAACCACCAGCGAAACCCTAAGTAACCCACAATGAAAGAAGAACGAAGGTGGTGCGGGGGCCACTAAAACCGTTGTGGTGTGGCAAACATTACTCAAAAACCCAAGGTGTAAATATCCGCCACAGAGGCATTGCAATACAGCGACTGAGTGTAACCGAGAGATGCGACCGTGGCAATCGCTAGTGGGGAGGGGCAGTAGAGTGCCAGCGGAGTGAGGGGACTGTAGCTGTAACCGAGCAGCAGGAGGAAACCTTACCGGGGGAGAGGCGGGGTAGACCCAATAACGGTGGAAACTATCGGTAACCGTGTGCGTGTCTGACTAGGCAGCCTCTAAATGAAACTGAAGAGAACTGAGAGATGGATTCTAGCCTGTTGAAAGATGTTCTCCTACTGCAAACTGTAGTCCCAGCCGTCTGTAACATTGGCGAGAGGGTGTTGCTGACCCTGCGAACGCTAAGTGACGTAGCGTAGTGCAAGCACAAAGAGGAGGTGACAGAGGCAAACAACCCCTAGAAACAAGGAGACCAGGGCCCAAGGAGATGATGAGGGAAGTGAGGCGTGAGGGGTGGGGTGCAGCTCAGTGAGAGTGCGGGGGTGGTGGATGTTGAGGTTAAATGCTCATAGTGTTGAGATTTCAATCACCGGGTGTGTAGAGAAGATAGTTCATGACCCAAATCTCATTCCTTTTTCTTTTTCTTATTATGATATTTTAAATTTTGTTTCTAGCAGAGGCCGCAGGCCGAAGCCATAAGTACAAAAATAGCATGCATCAATGAAGGACATGGCCGGAACAAACTTCAACCTAGTAGAACTCATCGTCAAGGCGGTGGAAAGCGTCGGAGAAAAACCCCTGGTCTACAACACGCACGAAGCGCCCAGGCGCTTACAACTTCAACACAACATACAAGAAACTCGCAACCAAAAGACAGCATCTAAGAAAGCCCAAGAAGTAACCCAACAGTGAGAAACACTAAAAATACCAAATGCGTAGAAGAAACACCGGGGAGAGCCCATCCGCCGCAAAGGCCTTTAATGATCCCTAACTGCCTCTACATTCTCGAACGGCAACCATACTCGAGGGTAGATTTACCGGGGCCCTCATAAGCAAAAAAGAGGACCTTGAGTCAAAGCCGTCGGCGTTACGCCATGACTCAAGCGACGACGCTTCCGTGTTCTCTACGCTCTGTACGTCCTGAATTTTGTTGCAACCCCCTGTATCTCCTGACGCGACGTCTCATCGTACTGACGCCCTGTCTACACCTTAGCCCCGGTTCTCTTCACGTCTTTCTCATGACGGTACCAGCCTCACATTGCCTCCTCCGTACGCCCTGCCGTATTTCTCCTGCTATCTCTAAGGTCGGCCTGCGCCCCCGTTCAGAATCTGACGTGTATAGGGTAAACTAGCTAGTACTCTTTATTGTCTAGCCAATTGCTTCTATATATCATTGATCTACAACTTGACGATGTGCAAAAGGCCGTCTGGCGAATTGTGGTGAGGAAGTTAGAACAACATTACCACAATTTGCCAGACGGTGTTTTTTGTTACAGCAAAGCCGCGCGAGTACTAGGATCCGCACGCATAGTCAGGCTCCCCTCCCCCCCGTATTCCTATTCCTTAACATACTTGGTGGAACATTCTCAAATCAATCCGGCGATTAACCAGCCAGTGCCGTTCCCCCTCGGGTATCAGGTGTATCAGGCCGTCAATTGTCCCTACGTCAACTATCCTAAAGTCTCGAGCATCCTCCCTCATCTGCACTGTAACAAGGCCATGTATCTCCGAGGGGAATCCTGTTGTTGACTACACTCAACATCTGAACAGCTGCGACCCGACGCACAGCATTCTCACAGGTGTAGTCGTTGATTGAGAAGAACGCCACGAGCTTTGCCGGCAGACTGCCACTCAGCGCACCATACATCTCTTCGGAACCCGCCTGGACCCAAACCCAATCATTGCGACTCCCCTGGTTCCGGAAGTGTAGGGCGCCCATGCATCGCGTACAGTGGATGTGTTAAACGTCGCTTTTGGGAATGCAACAATGGGTATTTCGAGTTCTGTTAGTAGTTCAACCAGGAGTGAATGAAGTATCGCATGATGTTCAGGAAACTGGCGCTCTGTAGGCGGGTTATGCCAGCTATATGGGATCAATTCGCGACATATACTCTCCAGGGGGACCCCCGCCACCTTACTAAAATTGAAGATGTTGGACATGTCGGCCTGACGTCCTTTCAGAATCCCCCTACGGACGACCGGCGCGGTTAGAGCACACCTTGTTCTCCATAATAGTTGTAGGACATCCGCGGAGAGATCGGCGCAGCGGCGTACAAGCGATTCAATGTTCAATAACCTCATTCAGATGACGTGCTGACGACTGTAGCTGTGCACGATTTGGCGCCCGGCATCATTTTTATTCGATCTTCGCCAACCGTCCTTGATTTGTTCCTTCTGCACGAGCTCTCCAAACTCCGTGGAATACATCGGTATAATGCCCAACTGGCGTATATGATCACTAAAATGACTTAGTAGACGTATCTTGATAAAGTTGAAATACGATTTGTGATAGATCAAGTCCATACGTGCCTGGTGCTCTTCTTCGTGATCGTCGTCACAGATCCGGCGCCCTTCAGAGGGAGCCACGTGCTGCCTCATCTGAGTTCTCTGATATCGTATCTCTCTCTGTTGCTCGTCAACCCTGGCTCGTGTACGCTTAGTTACTCGAAACTCCAAGACGATACCTTTCATCCTGTGAAATTGGTCCAGATAATGTTCCATATGAGCTGTGGTGTCAGAAGTGTAGCTTCGGTATTGTGTCATCATACTGAAGTCGACGAGGGCTCTGACGCATCCGAGAGCATCTTTGAAAAGGTATTACTTGTGAACTCTGTGGGTGACGCAATGCCACCACAACAACTCCCAAAATAGACTGCCCCAGATTCCTTATCTCTTTCCCTTGCCACTGCGCACCCTCGCGGTAGCCCATTTTGGGTACCAAAAACCCAGGGTACAGCCGTAATGCCTTCCAAACGTCGTCCAAAGCTTGCAGTCGCCCGCGTTTCTTGAGAAAGGCTTGTATCCAGTCCATCATATGCTTAAATAATCCGAGATAATCCGTATGGAGCATGTCCGGGGTGTGCAAGTGAGGCGCCAAGATCCGGTGAAGTCTATGAACAAGCTTTGGCCCAAATTGGAACCAAGGCCGCCGATTGTGAGGTGGGTGCTGTCTGACTTTGAGCCTGGGAACCAGTTTTCATATCCATATTGTTCTTATCTTGGGTGATCTCTAGCTCAATAGTTCTTGCTGGTGGTTCCTAATTCCCTGCCATACACCTCACATATAGGACTGGCGTTTGATTTTAAGCCATGCAGTGTCACGTTGTCCATATGGTCCGCAACCCATACAGACAAGATTGGGAAGCGTATCCGACCCTTCTTGTCAGCACAATCAATTGGGACGCCATCAAGCGCCACGTGCTGCAGTGGCTCAAAAATGAATTCCAATACATCTCTCCGTGGGTCGTCGTTCACTTGTCTGTGGGATTGATATGCTTTGGTGGACTTTAGGAGTTTGGGGGGGACAGGCAATGGTGCGAGAAGCAGAACAGCCATTGATCCAGGGCAGTTGCGCCGGGCTGACGGAAGATTTCGGAGCGTAATATAGAGAGGCCACGCTTTGTTGTCACCAGAGAAGTTGCTGAGATGGGTTTGATTAGATGTTCTAATAAGGGAACTACAGTCGTACAAGGTGGAAGTGTCTTCTATAATTAGTCAGCTAACATTACTGTAAAGGAGGTTAGAGTGCTGTACTTGAACATCCCACCACCAGTCCGCGGTGTGCATTTCCGCATAGATCCTTTCACTATTAGGATCAAATTCACGCCGTGGCGGGTGGATCAAGTCATCCTGCTATTCAACCTGGCGAAGGTGATATGTGACACAATCCAGGATGTTACGATAAAAGAATGGCAGAGTTTTCTTGCTATCCTCAACTTGTCCTTCGAACCATTGCAGATACGAACTGTGCGGGTCCCACTACCGGAAGTGGTCCTTGAGCCTATGTATAGAGTTATATCCAACAGACGCCGAAGTACTGAGGCCACTCGAGAAGTATTTATTGATTCGTGATTTAGGTACTTTACTCTGAATCAACCCAGACGTTAGTTTGAAACCCTGCCTACGACTGAACAGTGCCAACGGATCCTCGCAGAGATTGCTGTTTTCTTTTTCAAATCTGTCGACGTCTTCAATTGCTTGTCGGGCTGGTGGATAATGCTCCTGTCTGCCGGGTAACGAAGACGTAGAGTTGTCAGTATCTCAGTATCAGGCTCGTAAGCAGTAAATGGGTTGAGCCCGTATCCAGTGGGATCCGGATCGGATTCATAATTGGATTCCTGGACCTCGTATGCCTCTGAGTGTTCCAATATGCCTGTTTCCACGTCGTTGATGCTATCTCCGGATGATGGATATTCTACGGTAGACACGAGAACAATGTCTAGATTTGCGTCCGCTGTTCGCAGGTGTTGCACATATGCGGATGACCGGATGTAGTTTCGTCGGCAGAATGGACATTTGGTAGGCATGGTGGGAGTCAGCTCAGTCTCTATTCAGAGTTTTGTGTAGATCACAGGGTACTTGTACCACTATGTTTAGTCTTGAGCGCGACGCGTGTGGTTCGCACGGAGGGTCAAGGAACTCAGACCCTCCGAAAAGTAACTAGTCGTCCCTGGGGTTTAGCACAGACGTCAGGTGGCGTTAGCTATAGTTTCTTGCAAGACCAGAGTCGTTCCTGAGCAAATGCGGGTATTATCCATTATTCAAGTTGAATCGGATAATGGCAGAGTCCTGTCTTTGAGTCTGAGGATTTATCTATTCTTAGCCAATCTTGAAAACACCGCCTGATTCTTTCAAATTCCCTAGAACATCTGGGAGTTGTATATATAAAGTGGATGGAGCGCCATAGAAGGGACTTCATACCAAAACCCATCCCACATTCCGAACGTCCACAACTGCCACCATATTCACCCCACTAGTTCCAATTCTCTCATCTATATACATCAAGAATCAACCAATATGGCCCACAATATCATCCACGTACAATACGTCTAGATGCATAATCCAGGAGCACAGCAGCCTCCGGCGGGGCAGACGTACCAACTTCTGTCTAATTCTCCCCTAGGGGTGCTCAGCGCAACACGCCCTAATCCTGGGGGTCAGTCAATTACTCTCTATAATGGGGCCATGGGCTTCCCACCCAATAATGCAAGGGCGGTGGTGTATAAAGAAAGGCGGCGCCTTGTGAAAGATCACCTGGTTGCAAGAAACTTTACGCCACTCGGTAATTGTGCCATTAGAGAATTCCAGCAAATCGTCGCAGGAATGAGGAGATTGCCCCCTGCGTGCCATCAGCTCGCCACGGAATCTCATGCGAATAACGGGGCTCATATGCGGGAGGCGCATGAGGCAATCATTCAACTTGTTAAAGACTGTATGAGTAAGTTGACAACCACCATGAACCAGCAGCTTCAGGTTGTGGCTAATGGCTCGCCTGAACCTGCACTGGGACAGCCAGGAGTCACCACTGCGCAGGTGATTGTTACCCCGCTACTACTACCTCTGGACGCCCCAATTCAATAGAGTCTACTACGGCTGATCTGAACCCACCTCTCATTCCCCAAAACGCTCTCCCGGGGATTCACCAACTGCCAGCGCAAGGGCAAGTCACTCCAGGTGCCGTTCGGGCGCAAGCACAAGTCGTTCCTGTTGTCCTTCCAGGGCAACCTCAATTGCAAGGGGAAGGGCAAGTCGTTCCTATCGTTCCGGCGCCAGGGCAAGTCGCTCCCGTTCTCGTTCCAGCTTAACCTCAGCCGCCAGCACAAGGACAAGTTGTTCCTATCGTTCCTGCGCAGGGACAAGTTGGTTGAGGTATCGTCCCGGGTCAACCTAAACCGTAAGCGCAACGGCAAGTCATTACTATGGCTCCTGCGCCTGGACAAGTCGCTCCAGGTGTCGTTCTGGGTAAACCTCAACCGCAAGCGCAAGGACAAGTCGATCCAGTCGTTCCGGCGCAAGTACAACTCACTCCAGATGTCAAGCCGGGTATACCTCAACAACCGATTAACCAACCACAAGCGTGAAGACAAGTCGCTCCAGCTGCCCACCCGATGCAAGGACAAGGAATACCTGGTCCACCAAACACTCCCCCAATGGCTGGGTCGCCGCAAACACCAATCCTACTCGATACCCCACTCAGCAGCCAAGCACACAGTCCAACAAACAGTCCTGCAAACAGCCCACCCGACAGCCCTGCGCCGGCCCCTATCATACCTTATCTCCAGCTCAATCGCTGGGCGCCAACTGGTGAGTCCTTTTCAAAAGAATCAGCGTCTTTGGCTATTTCACTTACTGACCAAGCAGTTGTAAATTAAAGCACTGTACTTGGAGGTCCACGCGCAGTCCGTATTGTTTGGAACAGCCACGCGGCTGATAGCCGGGGAGACTACCCGCATTATCGCCAGCTGAATTGGCGCGCTGTCAACGGGGTACAGTTTGCTCAGTTGGATGCCTATGACATCCGTGGACTGGCAGCGATGATTACGAGATCCATACGACATGAGACAATTTGGTACATACTTAGGGCTACAGGCCAAGGATGCCGACTCCTACGAGCCTATGCCAACACGCTGCTCTCGTGGAACAATTATGTCTTCATTGATGATGATGAAGTGGTAAGGGCCTGGCTCCTGTGGCATCCAGTTCTTGAAAACCCCCTTGATGTCTTAATCTACCCTTATCTTCCGAATAAGGTAAGTAGGGAACCCACACCGGCGTTGAGGGGGCACAACTATCTTGTACCCGGCGCTGTGAACCAATGGGGCGAATCAAGCGATAGGACAAGACCAATTACCTTGAGATTCATTTGATCGGGAGGCCAGACAAGCAGAGCCCAGAGCTCATGCCGGCCCGGCTAATGAGGCAAGTGAACCGCAAGAGGGAGATGACTCTAACGGTGTACTTGTAGCCTTATCCGGTGTGTCATTAGATCTCTCCGTTGCCGGGGAGGGACGCCAGAGTAGCGTTGGGATGTCGTCATCCGGTGGTGGAGAGAGAGGGGATTCCCCCAGAAACATATACTACTCACCCTCAAATCGTTGAGCAGGTTCAATATACAACACTCGGCGGAACTCGGGCGGCCTCCTCCTCAAGGCGACATGACATAGAAGCGCAGGGGTCTGTTCGATGACGAAAATTGTGATCAGCGTAAGTCCAAGATATTTCGTTTGGCTTCCATGGCTAGGGAATTTTTGGAAAGCGAGGAGGTACGGAAGCGCAGTGCTTCCTTAGGTGACAAGGATTGTCACGAGCGTAAGCCCAAGATATACCATTCAAGCCTCTGAGAGTTTGATTTGATGCCGCATCTATCATTTGCTGAGTCTACCTAGACATATAGTGTGTTAGTGATATTGTTTAGCATTAGAGTTCTTAGGGGTTTTGAATATATTTCTTATAGCCTGCCTGCCTGCCTACCTGCCTGACCATCTCCATCTGATTAGTTCACTTTCCTCTGGCTTCGCTCATCTGTGCTGTTGGACTTGATGGATGAAAAATTCAAGTGATGTCGATGGTGCCTTGGCAGACGCCAAGAGACGTCGTGTCCCTTACGACTCTTAGCGTCTATATCCTTGTGAGGCTTAAAACTTTATTTCATGACACCCATTGGAAATCTCTGACACTCAGAACTATTCACGATCATTGCATGGTCTATGTTCTATATGTTTATCCATCACAATTCGTGGATACACTATGTGGCTAGTTCATCTGGCCCACGATACCGGTATCCACTTTGGTGTGCGACGTGGTTGTACTAACACACCCTACTGCGCATTCTTTGCTCGTACGGTACACCCCCCTAGAGCTCACCGTCAGGAAATGTACACCCGACATTGACGAGGTGTATATAAGGACCCCTCCTACCCCTCCTTCCACTTTAGCGTTCCCACTCTCCATAGGTTCCTCTTCGCGCTTGTCCCCACGTCTGGCGCCAGATTCCAACCTACCTACATCAGCCTCCCTCCAAGATCCTTGTCTCCTAGTTTACGTATCAATAATTTTTCTAATCTTTTTCATTGAGTTGTATTTAATCTAAATATCACACACGTCCCGGTGGTACCTCCAAGCTCACGGAAACAGCAGTTAGAGAAGGGAAAGTAACTAAACCACCTCCATATATTCGTGAGCAATTTTGATGTTTTCATTCGCCTTGGAAGCCCACGCTGGGGAGCCTCAGGGGATTGACGCTGAGACCGGAAAAGGAAGAAAGACTCTGCCGCATATAGTCGCCCCTCGCCGAGCTGAGGGGAGTGCGTAAGTAATCAGGGAAAGCACCAGATTCGCATTGCAGGATATAGCGCTCACAACGAATCTTCTTGTGAACAGACACCTCGCGGAGCGCGCACACTTCCGGCCAGCTGTCGAAGACTCAGGCACATGGTAGGTCAAAGAAAACCCCCACCCAGGTATCAGAATCTGTCACACTAACAATTGAGAACAATTAGGAAGGTGTAAGGCGATATTGCCAAAGCTAAATCGTGGTGCGGGTTCTTCGATCCCGGCGTCACTTCTGTAACCTACTTCGATTTGCGTGAGCAGCTAAAGGCCTATATGACACCCCACAACGTTGACCCCCGCCACCTGACAGACGCCCAAGTTGAAGACATCACTCTCTTCACTCGCGCCCCTCCGCCCGTGAAAGATCGCTCACCCGCCTTAAAAAAAACCAGAACCAAGATGACGTCGTGGATCTCAGCCGTCACCTGAGGATGCTGGTTAAAGATTTGCAAAAGAAACTCCAAACCTCTAACCTGTGTCGAATCGCGGACCGCGCCGGTGGTCGAGAGGTCGCGGAATCTACGAGTAAGTGATTTGTCCCATCTATCTCTGGTCAGCCTCGCACTAACCAATCTTGACCGAGTCGCAATCGTCAACTTATTGCCCACAGGCATTAAGAATCCATATCATTCGCCAAACAGGAGCCCGAGAAGCGGGACATCTGTTCCTCGAGAATGCCTGGTATTCTAGCGACTCGGACCCACGAATCGCATGGGGTGTGGTTACCACACCGAGCATGAAAACACTGGTCTAGGTTGTTAGTGGGCAGCGTGTGGAGGAGGCCATCGGATGCCCACCATGTCTGATCCGGGCCACTGGTGAGGGTGCCGTCAGCTACCTCAACAGCCCGAAAACAGTCTCCCCCTGCGACAGCTCATCTTACTCCATAGCAATAATGACATTCTAGCGTGGCTCCTTGCAAACCATGGCCAGGATCCCCTGGGTCTCTTGCTCGTCAAGTCACGTCGCACGAATAGACAGGATAGAGCTGAGACACCCGAGCCTGCCAAAGGGAGATACCCTTTTCTCAATCACAACGTTTGGGTAGATCTCGTGGGGATCATGCAAGCGGATGAGGATGAAGATAAGGATAAGGGTGAGGAGGAATGGCTAGAGGCCGAGAGGGAGGGGGAACCACATGTGCCTCCTGACAGGGGGGCGATTGTTTTGGACAACGTAAGTATCGACACATAACGTTAACATGAAGATGCAAACACGATGGCTAATTGACGACGTAGGATGAGGAATTGGGAGCCCCGGGCCCCGCGACATGACGGAGGGCTACTCCACAAGAAATAGAGGACGCCCCGAGCGATAATCGGTTCGCACCGCTCTCGCGGGAGTCCGCCTCTAGGCCTTCTCCGCCATCTACGCAAACGAAACTCCAAGACATCCGGAAAGATCTACAGGAGATGCTCTGGATGGCATCCTACATTATTGATACCGGGCTGGCAGCTGTGCTGCGTTAGCGACTCGATGGTGCGCAGGACACCCCGGCTTCTAACCTACCTAGATTCTGCGACCCAGGTCTAGTCTCCTCCACCGTTGTTTTGATTCATGCGCAGGTTCACCCGACTCCAGTGAGAGCGACCAAACAAGCACCTCGCACAATTGAACTGGGAGCCGCTCTGCATTCAGAAAACATGATGGTGCCCAGGACAGCCCTCCTACCAGTCTGCCCGTAATCTGCGACAAACATCCAGCTTCCCCGTTGTTACTCCAATTGATGCGCAGGAGCACACCACTTCAATCAGAGCGACAGAACAAGCAGCTCGGACAACTAAACCGCCTTCCACTCCGTTCCCAGCTCCGACAGAATCTGCAGCCCCCGTGACACCCCCGGCCCCCAGGCCTTCTTCAACGTCGGGTTTGCATAGTGTCCTAAACAACACCAAATCGCCATTGCACCAACCGCCCCGTTCAAAAAGCCGCCAGGCTGGACGAAAAAAATATCAGATATCCTATTTTCTCAGGTTCTTCTTTTTTTTCCTTTTTCTTTTTTCCCTAGCTCTTATTGCGCTTTTGTCAGAATTCTCAGATTGTGGATCGTTAGCTACTATGTGAGATTAACCATATCATTATGCGCCCTTGCTTCACCTTCTGGTATCCTGTATTGCTAGTCCTTACACCTCCTTGTGTTAAGATACGAAATTGTTTTTCCTGGATCAAGCACGCCGGGCATTCTATCCTTAACTGGGCTGGTCTCGGCGGACTAAACTAGTCAACCACATGGGTGCATGGCGTGAATACAGAATTCTAGACATTTAGTTATGTTGATTCGACATTAGGAGATGAGGTTCGATCATCCCAATCCGCTTTGGGCGTGGCGAATGTTGTGCTAGAATTAATGTGTCTAACCGATACTCGTTGTGGCTAGATTTTGCTTAGCCTCCTACATTAGCGACGTCCATTTTGTCGAACCTTTGCAACCAGAGTCGGGATGAGCGTGATACCTGATGACCTCGAGAGCATGGCGTGAATACACAATTCCAGATGTTGACTGGTGTTGATCGGACATTAGGAGATGAGGTTCGATAATCCTAATCTGCTTTAGGCGTGGCGAGTGTCTTGTTAGAATTAAGGTCGCTAACAGATACTCGTTGTGGCTAGATTTTGCTTAGCCTTCCACATTAGCGACGCCCATCTCGCCAAACCTTTTCAACTAGAGTCGGGACGACCATGATACTTGAGAATGTCGAGATCATAATCATAATGTTCAACAAGCAGAACACCCCGTTTTACCGGCGAATTTTGTCTTTCAATACCGAGTAATAGTCTGTGATTCTTCCAACCCCCCCCCCTAAGTCCTAGCGTATAAGACCTGACACGTACATTGAACATAACCACAGATTCCTGATCTTCGCCACACGAATGATACATTCCATTGTTCTACATCCTTATTCCTATTTTGCCTAACTTTGATCACCCGTTCATCTTTCCACTATATTTAGACAACCACAAGCCAATTCACGCAGCCAGCCAATCCCCCGCGTACGAAATCTGAACGGAGGTAGACACCAAGTCGTCCCCTATGGCATACGATCAGGGAGATTGAAGTCGGAAACGCAACAAGACCAACCGGGCAGCTCGCTGAGCACACTCCGGAACGAGCAGCTATCGCATGTGCACCCTTGACCACCAAACGCAACCGGAGCCCTCTAAGACCACCAAAGAGCCCCCGGAGAAGTACGATACAGTGCACAACGTATTCCAATATTAAGACTGAACCTGACGCACAAGTACCAGTGGAAACAGTTCGTCTAAGCGATCATAGCAGTGGTGAGTACAAAGACTCTCACAGATCGGATCAGACTGCATCGGACACGGAGCCAAACGCGGAAGACGATGATATTTCTGATGCTACTGGAGCAGGGTTACGTCACCGGTCCCGAGCCAGGGACAAACAAAGAAACAATAGGGTATCGACTGTGCGAGTTTCGACCACCTCCGGATCACAGGAGGCCGCACTCGTTAGGCAGACGCCAGCCGCTCGAGTACGTATAACGCCCAGTTGAGCGTATACTCCGCCAGTGCTCCTGTCATTCAATGGAGCCCGATATTTATCCCCACTGGCCACTCAGAGTGCCACTACGTTAGGAGTTCGAAGTTCGACTCCAGGCCGCGAATCGAGTACGCCACACTCTGAGGACAACTGGCCGGGTACCCAGTCCCGGTAAAATACACCGCGAGGATTCGAGGCGGCTGTAGTAACGAGGGCCAAGGCTTTCATTCTCTGGTACACCCTGTTTGTTGACCCACTCCCAGGCCCAATGACTTTGACGTCTCAGGTACACGGTGCTTGGCTTAAGGCGCTTGATTATATAGCTGATGCATGAACTACGGAAGCGTCGGACGAAAACATAAAGATAGTAAGTGGACACAGATCCACAGGTATGAGGTTCCCCTGAAGGCGGGTATAGTACTAATTCTGAAAGATATGCAATATACACTCTGGGGTAAGATCCCAGTTTGTTTCCCGTGTTAAAGATGATATCGGGAAATTATACGATCTCCTGGAAGATCAGCTGGCAATTGCGCGCTGGGTGGACTACCTGCTGGAAGAGGATAGATTTATGTGCTCCCCAAACGGATATGAGATTGGTGCGCCGTAGTTGGACAACTTTCTTCCAATAACTAACAGGTCTTACACTCCGCCCAGAAATCGACATTTCTATTCATGGGCCCCAGATTCCCGCGGCCACATGGGGCAAGTACTTCTGAGACAGGAAAATGTGTGGGTGTTACAATCCTCTTCTCTGCGGGTGATACTTGCAGCAAGTAACCGATAGTCTCCATAAGATCACGACTTTTCTTCCCGATAGCTGTTGCGATAGCTAAGTCCGTTGACTCCTATCAAGCAACGTTGATCGCTAGGCTCATATAAGACAGTCGTGTCTTGGTTCCCATAAACGTGTAGATAAAGATCTTTGTATTGAAAGTATAGTGTATGAAAGAACTTAGATGGTTGCGTGAAGAACCCAAATCTCCTGCCCCCGAGGGTGCCCTTATATAGTGGTTTTTCCCTCAACCCTAAGCCTGCGTGACTCATACCCTCGCGTCACGCGACTCATGACTCATAGTGAGTCATAGTGTGAAATCCATCAGCTGCCTCGTCCGAGTCAGCTGCGCCCTCTCTCGCAACCAATCAAAACTCATGAAACAAGTCATGTGCCATATCGGGGTCACATGTGTGAAACCGATGACTCATAACTATGAGTCATGTGCGAAATACATAAACCACATGCCCACAATCGTGCGTCATGTCAAATATCAACCAATAACAATAAACCAATGACACACTATTGCGTCGCCATGTGAAAACCTATGAGTCAACGGATCTCATAGTGTGAAAGATAACAAACGGAGGACTAATAATTATTAGTCATGTGAGAGTCTGCCTTGCTTTGTCACCGTTTGTGACAGTGGGATTGTTGAACCCGATTTTCTTGGGCATATCAACTGCACAATGATTTGCTTAACTTGTGTAATCCTCTGTCATACCCTACGAGCATTGCAACCAGGAGTATATAAGTAATCAGGCATGTTCAAGCCTGACCCGGTAGGAGGTCAGCCAGAACCCGAACCCAGCTCGTATTCTCCAGGATGCCAACATGATCCAAACCACTAACGACCTTTTTACCCCTGCAACCTCAGACGTGGGCCGAGTGCCCAGACTGGGTACAGGTCATAATTCTGGACAATATTCGCGGGACTATCTGGGCAAAGATGGAGAATGGGCACGGCGTGCGACAACAGCACTGTGAAGGGTCTACCGATGATTGGGCAGTGATAGCCGCTGAGCTACAGAGTCAGGGATCCGGCCGAACTATGCGACACCCAGCCCACCAAAGCCAAACTCCCGGCGATTGGGTTATGGTAGCCGCCTACCTGGAGAGTCAACCACCCAGCCAGGCTACAGAACGGCCAGCCCGCCGAATTCTAACTTCGAGCAGCTGGCGCATTGGGACCCCAGTGGGGCAGCAGGATAGACAAAACGATTCGCAGGACACTAATTTGTCTTTTGATTTCCTCCAGAAGTCAGCTGCCCGGGTTCGCGGATTTCTAGATTCATCTCCGCCAAGTGCAGATGGTTCACGGGAGGTGACCAGAGAACTATTGTTGGACAGGACTGTGAGTCCACCTCCATCGCGACGCCTCTCGCTGAGCCTTGACGGAATAGAGCCACCACAAGGGGAGACAACTGATAGTGAGCGGGGGGATGTGGAACAGGGGCGCAATCGGAGCGCTGGTGAGGTTTTTTAAGAAATGATGTGTCGAATATGTCACGTATGTGTCGCGTAGCTTAATTAATTAATACTATTTGTTTGACGGCGATGTGTTGATATGAGAACGTAAAGGAAAATCTGTGCGTTCGGAGTACTAGTAGTAGAATCAATAAAAGGGACACGCCACGGGGGCCTCTGGGTGATCTTATAGTAAACGCCACAGGGTGATATCAGAAAGAGGAGGATAGAGTGTGCGAAAGATCGGGATTGTGTCAGGCAGAGTTGAGATAGTTCCCAACGTGTCTGGGAGGCATCATGAGGGCATCTAGATATTACGTAGGAGCGGAGAGATAGAATAGAAAAAGTCAAGCTACGATAAGGACACCCAGCACAGACAGAGGATGAAATCAGGATAATGGTGCACCGGCAGAGAGTGTCTGGAGGTAGAAGCCAAAGGAGGGAGATACCAGGACGAGAGAGCTTAGGATCATGGGATCCTGATGTGAGGTGTCAGAACGAGCAAAGCCCAGGCGCGCAAGATAAAGATGGGAAATGAGGACAGAAGACGCCGGAATCCGTGGTGATCAAGATGGAGCGGCGGATCATCAGGCATCGCCCTGGTGTAGCAACCGACAATCAGAGGTGTTCAGGTCCCAAGAGGAGAGGACCAGGTGCAGTCAGGGCGCCGACAACGTAGGGTCCGTGTCAGGATAGCGTCAGGGCGCGGCACGTCATGTGCCGGCAAATCAGGACGTAACATTAGATCGACCTTGCGTCCGGATTTACGATTGACCTTATGTGCGCTAGATGCGCCAGACACATGCGGCGCCCCTGGCGTAGACTATTATTTTTGCTGATGGTATAGACCAGATTGCGGGGCTAGTGATGAAAGTGTGGCGGGCTTGCCCCAGGGAGTCCAGATGTCCTCTGAGGAGGCAAGGTAGATGGTGGCCGGATGCTATGGTGACCGAACTGAGGCGGGGAGGTGCTTTAGCAGTAACCGAGCCAGGGGACGAAGACCAGGTCAGGGTGGTAGGGGTGTGCCCAATCAAGTAGAAGTACCAACGAGGGAAGACCCAATCGAGAATATCACTTTTCCACGATGTCGACCATACTGAACAGTAATCGAAGGAGATAGTGCAATACGAGGGAGCAGAGCCAGCGAGGCCGCTACTTTGACGATAACCCGCGACTGCGACCGACAGATTGATGAAAGAAAGCGGTTGCCGACTGTGCAAATGCTAAGCGAGGTAGCGAAACAGGTCCGGAGAAAGGAGGGGAAAGCCACTGTGAAACCCCATACAACCAGGCTCCCAAAGCAACAGGAAGATCAGAAGGGAATGACAGGGGAGAGGGGTGGTCGTACCGTCACCCTCCTAGGCAAAGGAGCCATCAGGAGAGGGGAGAGGGGGTGGATGTTGACGATCAAATCTCATGGTATTGAGTTTGCAATCGCCGTGTGTGTAGAGGAGATCTTTTGTAATAGGTGGGTAGAGAAGAGCGTTCGTGACCCATATCTCATTCCCCGAGGGTTATCAGCAAAATGTAAAAACCACCCCTGGTCCAGCAAGGGGGGTTATAGTCCCCCAGGTCCTCCTGGTCCACCCTGATCCATCCTGATCGAACATTTTCCGTAAAACTTCTAACTGGAAAAGTGTGGCTCAGAGCAGATCAGAGTGGACCAGGAGCGTTCAGGACCACCCTGAACCATCCTCCAACATTTCCCTGATGGTGCCGTTATAGTGGGGTTCTTTCCTCAACCCTAACCCTGCATGACTCATACCCTCGCATCACGCGACTCATGGCTCATAGTGAGTCATAGTGTGAATCCTATTAGCTGACGCGTCTGAGTCAGCTGCGGCATATCTCGCAACCCATCAAAACCCAAAAAACATATCATGGGCCCTAACGGGGTCACTTGCGTGAAACCCACGACTCATAACTATGAGTCATGTGCGAGATACATAAATCACATGACCACAATCGCCAGTCATGTCACTATACAACCAATAACAATCAACCAATGATACGCTATTGCGTCGTCATGTGAAAACCTATAAGTCAACTGATCTTATAGTGTAAAAGATAACAAACCAATAACTAATAACTATTAGTCAGGAGAAAATCTGCCTTGCTTAGTCACCGTTTGTGACACGATATCAGATACACATAGGTACTATGTGGTCTCCAAATAGATAAGCAGAACTCAAGTTCCTAGACTCCCAGCTTCAATCCCTACCACCTTCAAACTGTCTAACATTGTAACATATAGAGCAATTGACTTCGGCGACCAATCAACTCTATGCCCTAAGACTCTCCAGCCATATTAGATATATAATTAGGTGAATACATTCTGACTATTTGCTAACGCTGTGGTTACTAATTTGAGATTGTGGGGTATAATCCCGACATTCTGAAAATGGTGAAGAGGGCAGCTCATGTTTGTTGGAAACTTGGCTTTCCAACCATCACCAGCGAGGACTATGAAACATGTGTTTCGAACTTCAAACATATCTGCCTTCCTCAGCAGCATCTAGACCTCATTGTTGAACCCATGGCTCTTAGAGACACTGATAAGAGTGTGGAATGGGAGACTGGGATCAAAACCATGTATGCCAACTTCCCAGTTCACTGCGCACTGGCAAACCCTCCGAATGCAGTGGAACCTCGGGAGTGTGCTACGCAATTCCTGATTGTGCAGACAAAGATGGTCCGCCAAGACTAGAAAGATAAGTCAAAAAAGGCTGCTGAGGCTATCTGAGCAGCTCCTTACCTTCCAGCAGCCCCTTAGCCAATAGGGGTCTGACTACCAGGAAGGGAGCAAGGTTTGTTCATGATTGTGATAATTGCGAGGTTCCTAGTAGCCCATTTAGACAACCTACAATACAGCAGAGACAGGTGGAGCTGCCCGAGTTGCGTTTCACCTCTTTTCAGTGTTTTCTTCTGCATCACTAAAAGTAACCGAATCCACTCTGCAACCTACACTAGCGTCAACTATTTCCCCTGCCTTGTCCTTTAGGCCAGCAAAATAACTCCACAACTTAGCACAGTACCCATGCTGCTCCAGACAACTATTAATCTATCGAGTAATCAGTACTTAAATATCTTTAACAGCGTGGAACAGGGCGGAAGGGTGGAACTGGGTATCTCAGACCAAGGAGGGTAGAATTCAGCATTGTTGACCGCTCAGGGCAATCGCCCTAATGAGGACTCCTTTGGTGGTCTTTTGGTGGTGGCCATAGCTGCCGAGAGTGATCAGAATGAGCAGGCCTCTGAAGACATTATGCCAAACTATACCGGTGAGGATGAGGATGAGTAGGGGCCAGCAAGGGGCAATCACCCTGGGAACTCGAGGCGAGAAGAAGATAGTGGGAAGGGGCCTTCGTGGCCTTCAGGTTTGTCTGAGTAGAATAGGAGTCCCAGTGTGGAAGGGGTAGCCTGGGATGGGCACAACCCCTGGGATTGGGGCTCAGACCAAGGTGGGGAAGAGGATGATGGTGATGGTGATAGCCTTAGTGATGGTGATGGTGGCGGTACTAAAAATAGTAATGACTTGTATAGTCGCCCAAGTCCCGGTATGTGATGATCCAATGTATTGTCAAACTCAAAATCCTATAGCTAATTTATTTTTCCACAATTTGCAGCTACTAGAGTGCGCTCGGAAATACCAAGTTCCGTGCTTGACGACCTGGTCGGCAATGGAGCAGATACTAGCTCGAACTCCTGACATATCAGGGAAAATAACGCCAGGGATAATGCTGACCATAAGGCAACGGCAACTGTGACTGCGGAACCTATCACTACTAGTGATGGGGCTCTTCTCGGACTCTGCGGTTACCAGCTCAACAATGATTTTGAGCACCAATGCTTCCAAGACACCGTGAGGATCTTTGGAGCACAGCTGCTCGTACTTGCAGAAGATGATAGTGTGCCTGAATGCTCAGAATCTGGAGAATCCCCAACGGACAGTTCCTTTACCATCAGGTCTGGGGGGTCCAGTTCATTGTGGAGGGTATCCTCACCGACTGTCCCCCAGTGGTCCTAATTCCGGATAATATGGGATTGGGGAAAACTCCTTCAGCGCTCACTACACTACTCTACCTCTAGTATAACATTGATCAGGCTGCGGCGGGCAGAGTCGTGCTCTAACCGCCTCCTAGGTGGTGGTTGCAATTGATAGGGTGACGATACTATCTCTATACCAAAGTGCGGTATATAACGAGACTAAGTACCGGAGACTTAGACTAAGTTGTTGTAACAAACTTCTTACTATATCGCAACTACCAAGTAGTTCCTAATAGCGAAGTACGTTTGGTCTTATTGGATTCTCGAAGCGAACTGAAGAAGTAACTGTTCGACCAAGCATATTGAAAGCTCTGTCTGTCGAAGTCTGCTCTCTCTAAGTCCGGAGAATAGCAGGTCTTAAATACACTTGTCAGGCTAACCGGAGCCTTGTAAACAATAACCATAAAGACTCCCCAAAACGGTAGCCTTGAAACGTTACATAAAACATATCAAGTATCAAACGATACTCTGACACAATAACTAAAACATACTGAGTATCAAACGATACTCGAAACCAAACATAAAACATCATGAGTATCAAACTCAATCATAAAACATACTGAGTATCAAACGATACTCGAAACCAAACATAAAACATACTGAGTATCAACGATACTCGAAACCAAACAGTAACTTGTACCAGTTACACGTGCCATGTTTAGATAGGAAATTAGTGGCACAATTTGAACCAGTTCCACGGATCTTTGACGC
>Ga0307507_10001024_pt1 | contig 62333 bp, 17 predicted proteins | sample 7_EM_MG_FD_207223 | JGI IMG/M metagenome (GOLD analysis project Ga0307507, IMG submission 207223) | Populus trichocarpa ectomycorrhiza microbial communities from riparian zone in the Pacific Northwest, United States - 7_EM | ecosystem: Host-associated > Plants > Roots > Unclassified | place...
GTTTTGTGACATTTTAGTAGTATCCACACTATTTCTTAGAATATTACTATATTGCCACCAAACTTGCAGGGTGGGCGCGGCAGCCCGCTCAGGAGGTCCCCTTGTATATTTTCAGCTGAGGCTGCCCCGTGCAGGGATTGTGCATTAGCGCTTATGGTAGACCCACCCTTTTAGCGTGGTCCGACCGACTTGCATCCACTCGTCCCCTCCGTATGGGTAAAAGTGTGGTACCGCCGACCTTTTTCCGGCGCTTCCCATCGGTGACCCGTTCAACTTTTCCGTGACCCCGCCGAACGCCGCCGACCGTCATAACCCTATCACCTACGTTATACAGGTTTAAAGATATTAAATTTAAAATATAATAGTATTATAGACTTTATAAGGTAGTATAGTAAAAGTCGAATTATATATAAAGTAGGCTCTGGCGGACCTGGAATATCACCACTAGCTGAAGTTTTGGCAGGCACCAGCGGAGTTGCCCGTGAAGCTTGCATAGAGCCAAGTGTTTAAAGAACACGACATGCGAAGCCAATGGATCCAGTCACTGCAGTCGGGCTGGCCTCGGCGGTCGTTACCTTCATCAACATCGGTACGAAGATTGCGAAGAGATTGAAGGAACTCTCTGAAGCCGGCGACATCCCCGAGGTCTTTCGCGAAATCCGAACCCGCTTGCCACTAATCATTAGTATCATTTTTAGCACACAACATGGAACCGACAATCTGTCTCCCGAGGCCCGGGAGGCGTTTGAGGAAATCGTCAACCAATGCTTCGAGCAGGTCACCCAGCTCGATAACATCCTGAAGAAGGTAACGATCGCAAGGGGCGACTCGCGGGTGAAGAAGACCCTCAAAGCTGGCGTCAGCCTAATCGAGGAGAGCCGCGTGCAGAGGATAGCGACGGCGCTGAGGGATAATGTCCAGCTGCTAACATTCCTCAACGTCGCTCCCGCCGAGAAGGGGAAACCGCCGGCAGAGAGACCGTCAGAGCCCTTACCGTCGTATGCGAGTGCGACAGGGATGTTTCTCGTGCCTTTCAGTCGTGACGACCACTTTGTAGGCAGGGAGAGCGTTCTACAGTCCATTTCCGCGAGTTTCGAAAAACAGAAGAGGGTGGCCATCTCTGGCATCGGCGGCATCGGGTAAGCCATCCTCTCAAGACGTGGTCAGCGGACTAACGAAGCATCGCAGCAAGTCGCAAGTCGCAATCGAGTACTGTTATCGGTACAAGGAAAAGACATCGGATGCTCACGTCTTCTGGGTCTATGGAGGCAATATTGCACGATTCTACCAAGGATACAAGAGAATCGCACGGTTATTGGAGTTACCAGGATGGGACGACCCAGAGGCCTCAATCCTTGAGATAGTCTTTTCATGGTTGTCAACAACGCAAAGTCCGTTCCTTCTCGCCGTCGATAATGCAGACAATATCGAGCATTGGTGGCCCGGCAAGTACAAGTCAGGAGGCTCCTTGGACGATCCATCAAAGAATCTCTCCAAGTATCTGCCGGACGACTCAGAAAATGGACACGTGCTAATCACGACTCGCGATAATCGCGTCGCGAGCAGACTCGCGAAGCAAGCGAAGCCCATAGTCATACAACCCATGTCAAACGAGGAAGCAAAATCGCTCTTTCTGTCAAAGCTTGGAGGAGATGCATCAGACTTTGATGAATCAGAGATCCACTGTCTTCTTGATCAATTGGATCGTCTCCCTCTAGCGGTGTCTCAAGCAGCGGCATTCATCGAAGAGAATGGCATCTCAATTGGGGAGTATACTAGCGCACTCCAAGGCGAAGACGCAGAGGAGTTCCTCCACGAAGAGCTCGACGACGCTCGACGAGACGAAGAAAGCGTTAATTCGGTTTTTCGCACCTGGAAGTTGTCATATGACCAGATCACGCAACAGAAGCCTCGTGCAGCCGACCTTCTATGCCTGCTTGCGATGCTGGACAGACAAAGCGTACCCAAGTCGTTGCTCAAGGTGCCTGAGGCTACGACATCCCTTTCCGTACTACAGTCGTTTAGTCTCGTTACAGCTCGAGCCGGGTCTCAAAGCTTCCAGATTCACCGACTTGTGCAACGTTTCGTCCAGGTATCTCTTCAAAGAGACAAAGCCAGTCAAAAATGGAAGGAAACAGCTCTCGCCTGCGTATCCAGAGACTACCCCACAGAGATTGGAGTGGCTGAATGGCCAATCTGCGACGCACTAGCTCCCCATGTTCAAATCGTCACCGGCTACGAGTACAAGACAATGGAGGCTCGACTCAATTTGGCGCATCTTCTATGCTGGGCAGCAGACTTTGACATCGAGCGCGGAATGTATCCCCTAGCCTTGGAAAGGGCACAACAGAGCCGGATGATCTTCCAAGAGCTCGTCACAGAGCATGATGAAAGGCTTGCAGCAGCTACATGGCTTGTCGGCAGACTTTGCTACTACGAAGCAAAATCTGCAGGTGACTTGGACGCAGCGGCAGAACTGCTCGAAAAAGCTCTCAGCATATCCAAGTACCCGTCTCTAAATTTTGCTGAGTCAGCCTTCGAGTTAGCTCATCTCTACTATGATCAATGTAATGAAGCATCGTGCCTTAAGATGGGTAAGGCCAGCTTTGAATGCTGGAAAGCAATGGAAGGTCCAAGCAGTGTGCGCACGCTCGACAACATGCACGACTATGCTCTGGAATTAGCGATGCTCGGGCACAAGGAGGAAGCCATCACCATGTGGCAAGAGATCTTGGAATTGTGTTCTGCCAGCGATGCATCCAAGAACACCAAAACGGTCTACACATACCGCAGCATGGCTGGAATAGCAGAGTTCCAAGGCGACGCAGCGATGGCCGAGATCTTCTACGAAAAACTGATCACACTTTGCGAGGCGATCTATAACTCAGAGCACATACACGTCTTCGACTACCGCCTTAGCCATGCGGAACAGATCATGCGTCAAGGTAGGCTGGAGGAAGCAACTCGGCTGAGCGAAGCCATACTCGCGAGCTGCAACAACTCGTCCGAGTGGCGCATTAGCGTGAGCTGCTTGCAGACTATTGCAGAGTGCTGCAGGTTGGGAGCGTCTTATAAGGAAGAGGAGATGTATCGGCTAAGAACACTGGAGTTGCATGAGAAGAATTTAGGCGATGATCACAAAGAGACAGTCGATGCGAAAGAAGCTCTCGCCGACTGCTATTTAAACAGTTCCAGGCATTCCGAAGCCAAGGATCTATATCAGAAAGCAATACTGTGGCGCGACGTTGGACTCGGGCAGACGCACACTGACACAGTGCGGGCGATCGAGTGTCTAGGAATCTGCTATGCTTACCAAGGCCAAGAAGCAGAAGCAGAGGCTGCATACCTCGACGCGCTTAGCCGACAAAGCAACGCCGATGCGCGGCTGCTTGACAACCTCTGCGCCTCTCTCTGGAATCAGGGCAAGTGGGAGACGCTGGAGTCACGGTCCAGGCAGGCTTGTGAGTTGGAGAGCGTATACCAGCCAAGCGCCCACTGGAGCCTCATCACTGCACTTGAGCAGCAAGGCAAGATGGACGAGGCCTTGGAGATGCGAGCTCGCTCGCTATCATTGGAGACACCAAGTAATGACCTACCAGAGGCACGGCGCTCGCCGACGAGTCCACCAGTGCGCGAAGATAGTCGATTCGGTCGAATGGTTCATCCGAGGACGTGGTCCGCTTAGACTAACTCTTACCTCAGCAAGCTCAGACCATAGAATCAATTAGCGGATATACGTATATCCGCAAGCGGATAACGCTAACCTTTTTTGTCAAAAAGTTGATTCTATGGTCTGGGAGTTACCTCAGCAAGCTCAGACGTGATTCCGTTGGTGCGGAGTCAATCGGCCCGCAAGCGGGTAACCAACCACATTTGTGGTGCCCCATTGAAATCACGTCTAAGGTATATATCCAGCGTTTCTTAAGAAATCCAACTTTCTTTATAAATTCCCCTATACTCACAATTAAATTGCTTAACTATAACGGCTTAAAATACTACCAAAAGTTTATTAATTAGAGAGACAACTTAATATTTTATAAATATTAGGTCTAAATTAGCTTATAACTATCTAAAGTTAAAATCATTTTTGCTAAAAAAAAACCATTTTTAGGAGTCCCAATATTACCTAACCCTTATAACGTTAAAATGGGTCCTTAGGTTATTAATAAGAACTAACTAATTAGATTAACTAAATTTGGTGCCTATACTTAGAAATATAAAGTTAGTAATATTTATAAAATACTATATAAAATTAATATATAGGCTTAACCTTTAGAATTAAGTCGTTTAATATAAGGCCTTTAGTAGTTATCCTTTCTATAAAACGGCATTTTATATATACTATAGCTAAAATAAGCTCTTAAAGTATGTGTATATCTCTTCTATTTCTTACTATTATAAGGTTTCCTTATAGTATTAGGTAAAAGCTTTAATAGAGCCTTTTAACGCCTAATATATTACTTCTTGTCGGGAATGAGGCACGTGGTTGTCACGTGTCGCCGCGGCACTAGCGCGGTGAGGAACCTTAAGTTCCTCACCCTTCCCCTTTCTTAGACAATAACAAGCTTTCAACCAACATTACTGTCCTACTCAAGTAGTAGTATTGGTGACTTACCCTGTGTTACTAATACTAATCAGTAGTTGAATACACAACCACAGAACAGCTAGGTTTTTAACAGAAGAGACAGTCTCGTGCAAGGGTACCATATACGCTTATATAGAATAGATCCCGGCGATACTGTGCTACCTTAGACTTACGGAAAACTAGTAATAGAAGTGTTACTGAGTACTAGGAGATACTAAGTTGCGTCCATTACGCAGAACAATTGCGCTTACGAAGATTTGGTCGAGTACTTTAGGTCAGAAGTGTTACTGAACCTAGGGTCCTAAGTTAACGTCCAAAACGCGTTAACTACATCTTAAATTGCCTACCTCTTGACAGCAAACCTACGAGATCCTACAAAACCGAAAATCCTACATACCTTTGACGTACGACACCCCGTCAATTCTATTTCCATTATGGCGTTAACCTACCCAAAGAAGTATGAGAAAGACATTAACTCTGCAAACGCCGAGCAACAGGACCTAAACGGATTCTTATTATACTGCATAGCACAATACACAGACAGCGAATATAACAACACTATGCTATGGTATTGCATAAAGGAGGATTTTGTTAGATGGATAAAGGAAACATGGGCTCTTATAAAGAAGAATATTGTATAAAACTTCCGTAACTTCCTTTGGGAGAATAGAGTATTTATCCCTATAGATAGAGGCACTATTAGAGATAATATTTAGGAGCAAGTTATTAATGTAGAAGAAGAGCATAAATGGACTCCATAAGAGATTGAGTACCAACTATATAATATAAAGAAGCTTAACTTATGATGGAATCTAAATAATATACCAATAGAGACACATTCTAATTCCATTGCTCCAGGCATGAGTTCTTATATTCCATATCCATCGCTTCCACTAATTTAACCTATAACTTTAACTACTGCCCCTTAAGAGCAAGCGCAAGACCCCCTTACTTCGCGATTTAATAACCTTTAAACTCTACTAGAGCAAGATTAGGTACTACGCCGTATTCCATTAAGCTCTATATCTCTACTGCAGCCTATAAAGCAATTCTTACCTTAATCTTTAATGCAATTTCAACGTGGCCTAATGCCGCTTGGAGGCACCTTAAAAATGCTTATAGAGCTTATAAAGCTCTATTTGGACTAGGAGAAGAGGTTTAGTAGGGAACTGTATAATATCCTTAATTTAAAGCTGCGTATTTTCTGCAACTGTTGCTAGAAGGTTGGACTAGAACCTAACTAATATTATAACGCCTATTCCATTATGCTTAATGGCCGCGCTAATACCTTCTATTATAATTATTTGGCAGAAAAAGGATATAATTTTAACTGAATAATATATGAGATAAGATGCCACTTTAAAATAGAAGAGAATAAGCAGTAGTATATGTTGGAGTAGAGAGAGACTACCTTCCTAAGAATTATTGCTATAAACCTAGGTGCCTCTTAACTTGATTATCTTTAAAAGCTCTTTAATTAACTTTAGATAATTTAGCGTGGTTTATCTAAATTATATTAAGAGGACTTCAGCCTACGCAATTAAGTCATTAGCGTATGCTAAGGTATTAAAGAATGTAACCTTGCCCTCTTTAATCCTGCAAATACTTATAAAGAAGTGTGTGCTTAATTAAGATCCTCTATTGGTACTGCTCTGCGCTCTTAAGAAGTATAGCAATTTAACACCTAACCCTAACCTACTTTAATTAACCTGACTGACTAACACGATTATAACTGGACTGATTAAATATATAGTGGCTGGGATAGGGGATATGGTAGAGGGTATAATTAATGTTAACTATAAAGCAATTATGGAGGTCCTTATGGAGGTCTATTTTAAAACAATTAATAGAAGAAATGCTATGTTTATAAGAAGCTAAATTGCTAGTTAACTAGGCACCCTCTTAATAGATAAAAGAAGGTATATAATAAGTTTCACTAAAGTATACAAAATGTTAGAAACCAAGAGGTTACTATAGCCTACTTCTAAAGCTTCCTGGTTTAATATAAAGGCAAAGAAGATCTTAAGAATAAGGCTAATGAGGCCGAACAGCTTCTTATAGATATAAAAATTAAGGACTACTCTCCTAACTAATACTTTACTAAGTATAGTAAGGTAAATGGCATATAAACTGTTGCTATCCTTAATAACCAATCTACGCTCCATTCTGTTATAAAGTTAGATATCTTTAATAAGCTAAAGGAAAGTTCTATGTTCTCCTTTAATAACAAATACTTAGCAAACATCTTCTATGGTATTATACTAGATACTAGAGCCATAGGAGTATTTATAGCAGGAGAACCTTAAGTTTAAGCTCTTTAGCAGCTTAATAGCTCTATTTAGATTAACTAATTAATGGCAGGCTAATATATAATTTACTTTAGTAAGGGTACTGCGATCTCTCTTAGCATAATTAAGGTCTAAACCCTGTTAGAATATATTACTTTCCATATTATTCCCGCGAATACCCTATTTCTATTCTATATCTAAGATATAGATAAATTAGGCGTTAAGCTAGATAACCTTAAGAATATGCTTGTCTAGGGAGATAACTGGGTGCCTATTATACGTAAGTAGGGTTACCCTTAGTTGCTTCTTTAATAGCTAGAAAGGAGCGTTGCTTAAAGCCACTTAACTAAGTTAGAGCTACATTAACTATACCGTTGTTTTAGCTACCTATCTATTTACTAACTGCTTAGGGTTTTTTTTAGCGAGTAGGTTATAAAGTTAAGGTTAAGGTAATTAAGTATCTTATAAAGTACTGCCATTACTACTAAATAAACCAGAAGTCCCCTAGCTGATTTAAGTTCACCCTTAAAGATAACTATAACTTTAACTTCTATATTACTATTAATATTATATATCTTAGTAGCAAGCTAATACTCTAAGTTATTAACCTTTTAACCTCCTTCTAAGCCGCACGTTTCCTAAGGGATATATTAGCTAGGAATATATAGGATACTCTTTAATTATACTAGATTAATGTTTACCTAGGACCCCCTAATTAAGTTATTTATAATATAGGAAGGAACTTCTTATCTATAGAGTTTTGGTAATAGGTAAAGGCAATAGAAATTAAGGTTAAGGAAGTCCCTATTAAGGCATATAATAGTATTAGAAAAGTAGAATAATATTATACGCTATTATGCCAAGTATATAAGATTATTTCTTTAGAACTAGAGGGTGTTAGTAAAGAGCTTATCTTATAGATGGCTATTAACGCTATTAACAATTCCGCTAGCCCAGATAGGCTTATACCTATATTACTAGTCTTTAGCGCCTACCCTTAAATAACTAATAATTCTCTACTATCTTTATCTATTATGTAATAAGCTAAGGCTATCTATAAGGCAATAAAGGAGGTGCGCCGTATCTACGCTATATACTAGGTTAATAACGCACTAAGAATAAGAAATAGTTTAAATACCTTAATTACAACAGATCTGCCACTTTAATTTAAAGTATAGGTATAGCGTAAGAAAGGGGGCTGGTTAGGCCTATATATACTTATTACTATTAAGGGTTAAACTTGTACTCTTTAGATGCCCTATAGACCTACTTAATTCCACTTAACTGTTGTTAAGCCCTCTATAGGGATAATAGTTTTAAGCCTTTATAGGATGCCCTAGAGAATACCCTAGAGGAGAACTATAATTAATATGCTTTAGAAGGCGACTATAATTCTAATATAATTATAGCAGATATGCCGCAACTATAATGCGGTAGAGGTCGCCTAAAGGGATTACAAAATTACTAATATCTTACCAATTTTAAAAAATAATTTATCGCCGCTATTAAGAGTAGAGTTAAGTTGTTAATGGCCTTTATAATAGCTAAAGAGAAGGCTGACTTTAAGCTTGCAAAACAGCTCTAAAAGGAAGGTTATATTATAACTCTAGGAGCCCCTTTCTAAGTATCTAATAAGTAGGAGATTAATAGTCTTATTATAAGAGGAGTCTTTAAATTTAAGAAGTATAACCCTGCTAAGTTTAAGAAGTATAACCCTGCTAAGTTTAATGGAGTTTATATTTTTAAGTTAAGAATGGTTAACAAGATTAAAGGAAAGGCTACTAACGCCCTATTTAAGAAATTAAGGCTTATTATTTAAGGTTATAATAATAATAGTAAGGAGGTAATTCTTATATAATCCCCTATAATTTAATAAGCTGGTTAGTAAGTTATTATTGCGCTAGCCCCCTCCTTAATAAAGAGTAGAATAGCGGTTTATTTATAAGATATTACCTAGGCCTATACCCAATTAGAGACGCACCTATAGCGCTTAATATTGGTATATCTTCTAGAGCAAATTTGCCACTAATATCCTAAAGATATAATTATAGTTATACTTAAGCCATTATATAAAATCATAGAGGCAGAAACTTATTGGTGGGCTACTTATAGCAAGCACTATAAAGAGAAGCTTTTAATAACTACTTCTATATTTAATCCCTGCTTTCTTATTATAACTATAGGAACCCCATTTGGAATTATTAGTATGCAAACTAATAATATAATTATCTTAGGAGATAACTAATTCTTAGCTCTTAAAAAAGATGAGTTAATAAAGGTAAATCTTATAGCAAAGCTAAAGGAAAAGCTTAATTTAACAACACTATTGCTCTTTAATAGATTTATTCTCTCCCTAAATAAGGATTTTATTGCTTTATACTAGAAGGGTTAAGGTAAGAAGATTAAAGTTGTTAATATTAATTCTCTAAAGTAAGGATATATGGAGTAACGCGCCTGTAGAGCCTATATTGCTTTTATCTGTTAACCTAAGGTTTCCTTTAATTTCTCTATTGCTGCTTAATACTAGGAACTAACTAAAGATAATATTCTTGCTCTAAATAAGTGTCTTTCCTAGTAAATAAACCATTTTAATTAGGGACTACTTTATATGCCTATTAATCTCCCTACCGCTAAGCTCTTTGTGTTTATTAATAGATTATTTATAAATAATAAAGATTTTAGCTCCTAGCTAGAATATAAGATTATTATTGCAAATAAATCTACTAGAGAGAATAACTTTATAATCTACGGCAATTTTATCTATTAAAGCTTAACTAAGAGCAAGCGCATTACTTAAAGCGTTCTAGTGTTAGAGATATACGGAATAGTTAGCGAAGTTAATATAGCAATTACAATTAGAACTACCCTTAAGATAATTATAGATTAACTTAAACTTCCTATTATCCCTATAATTATATATACTGACTTATATTCCCTCTATAAGTGTTTAGTTAAGCTTAGTACTATAAAGGAGAAGCGCCTTATAGTTAATATTATGGCACTTTAATAGTCCTATAAGCGTTAAGAACTCTTTAAGATTTAATAGATTAATGGCTAAAATAACCTAGTAGATATAATAATAAAGGCAAACCCAAATAAGGCACTAGGGACATTTATTAATATAAATACTCTATATGTATAAGTTAAAGATTGGGTTAAAAGGGAGTAGGAGATATAGCGAGGGCCGCCAAGGCGCTAATATAGCTGGCAGAATTTGGCAGAATATGGCAGGCAGAATCTGGTAGAATATGGCAGGCAGAATTTAACAGAACATGGCTAGCAGAATTTGGCAGAATATTATAGCTGGCAGAATATAGCAGAAGACGGCAAAATACGGCAATATGGTGGGTGCTAGCACTATTACAGCTTAGTTGCGTAATTTATATATAGATAGCAAACATAAAAGAAAGGTTGCCAGTGTCGGGAATAAGGCATATAGTTGTCACGTGTTGCTGCGGCACTAGCGCGGTAAGGAACCTTAAGTTCCTCACCTTTCCCCTTTCTTAGACAATAACAAGCTTTTAACTAACATTACTGTCCTACTTAAGTAGTAGTATTGGTGACTTACCCTGTGTTACCAACACTTCTAAATACGTCTACTAGCCTCTATATAAGCTAAGTAAAAACCCTCCCTTAAAAATAGCTTAATTAGCTAATATTACGTTATAGGAACCTATATTATATCGTCTATAGAACGTCAAAGTAGGTATCTAAATATGTAATTTTTTTGCTTTTAAACTAAGTATTTAAATAAGGCTTTATAGAGGTTAATTTAAAATTACTTATAGCTATTTTCGCGATATTTATATTAATTAGTAGGCTAATAGGAAGATAGTAAGAAGTAATTAATAATTACTATATTAAGAAGGAAGTGCTATAAAGGTTTTTAGGTTTGCTTATAGATTCTCTATATTATAAAATATAAGTACAATTAATCTATAATATCCATACCGTATATATAATAATTATACTAGAATATAAAGATAGAAATAGGTAATAGTTTCTTAAAATTATTACTAAAGACCTTTTATAACGGGACTCCCGTTATAAGCGCTACGCTATATATATAGCTAGTTTCCTTTTCTTGTTTAACGACATTGGTAGATAGTTTATTCGCCCCAACACCCTTATATAGATTTAGCTGCAACTGCATTCCCATTAAGTTCTCTAGCAATCCTCTTAAGTCTCCACGACAGCCGTATATAGCTATTAATTCTTCAAATCTAATGCTTGTTTATTTAGCGTTCGTATATAATATATCGTTATTATAACACCTTCTAAGTCTGTCTAGCGCCGTTAGTAGTAAGAAAAGAACGTTTCTATATACAGTAAAACCCCCTTAATACGATATGGGGTATATAACGATATCCTCTACATTACGATCTACACCCCTTAATCAAGCCTTTTTTGGTGTAATATTACGATAATCTAACTTTGGCGATATTGTTAAGGTAGCGCCACCAAAATCGTTATAACCAGATAAGATTTTGTATGGGAGGAGCCCTATTTAGCCCATTCAGTAGGTGTTTTATACCCTTTTAGGGTGGTTAGCCTCCTTTTTCCTGCTTATTAACCCATCACGTAACTATTTAGTATAACGATACCATTGGTATTACGATATGCTCGGCTGCAAAAACGGTATCGTATTAAAGAGATTTTACTGTAGTAATTCTAGTTTGGCGACTTAGTAATATATAATATTATTTGATTTTAAGCCTTAAATTTAAATTATAGAACTTACTATTTAATAGTACTTATTAAAAGTATAATATTAGCGTCCTTTTAAGTAAACTTTATTACTTAGCCGTTTTTAGAGACCTCTATATATAATTCTCCCTATAAGATTTAAGCTATATAAGCGTCTAGTTAATTTACTTAGCTAGCACGTTCTTTTTCTTTCCTTTTATAGTTATAGCTACCTTAATATTGCCTTTAAGGTCCTATAACGGGACTAGCCTAGTTATAGTAGAAATATCTTAATAAAATACTTAACAGATAAATAACGCTTTAATTAAATTCTACTGGATTCTGCTAGCTTTATTAACTCCTACCAAGTTCTAATAGATTAATCGAATTCTACTAAAGTTTATTAAAGACCGCGTATATATATATGTATATATTAACTACTAAGACCCCTAACTATTTAATTATAAGATTCTCTTATTATTCCTTTCTCTTCTTTATACAATGTCTTATATTCTGCAAGAGCTGTATACCCTTAGATTTAGATAGAATTTATATTATTCCTTTAAATCTTCCCTAAAGCCTCTTCGCGCCCTTATATTACGTTACGTTAAAATAATTACTATTAAAATAGCAAACAAACCCAAATCCCCTTTAATAACTATAAGTATTATATCCCTAGTTAGGGAATAGTTAACTATAATATAATAGTCCTTTATGGATGCCTTAGCTTAGTAGTGGGCTGCACTAGAAGCCTAGTATTAGCGATTAATAGAAGCACTTCGCGAAGAACTTTATAATATTAAGGCACTTATATTAAAGACCCTAATAGCAATACCTATAAACAAGATTAAAATATCTATATCTAAACCGGGCTTATTAAATATAAATACCAAATTAGTAATAGTAGCTTAACCTATGTATATAATAAATCTAGTACCTATTATAAAATCTAAAAGGCTTCCTAACCCTCTAATATTTAATAAAAATTAAAATAATTTACATCCCTTTATAACTAAGCTCTGTCTTAAACTTTTAATAAACTATAACTGGTACCCTATTAAAGCTAGCAAGGTTAGCTATAGAATATCTTGTTTAAGCAAGGACGCTATATAAACTATAGATCTATTCTTCTATAGCGGCATCTTTATTAATTTTAAAATCTTTATCTCCCTATTAGAATAAACGTATAATAACGCCAGCTATAAGTATATAGCTGTTACTAAACTTAAAAACCTATAATAACGGAACCAAGACTTTACTAGCTTCTTTTTAGAATTTTTAGGCCTTATTGGCGAGCTAAGATTAAATTCTAGTTAGTAAGTAGGGAACTCCTAAAAGACCTATCTAAATTTGCTATAATATATTAATAAATTAATAAGGACCTTTAATATAATAAATAGACTTGGTTTTTCAAGCTAACTATACCTTGCATTTAAAACTCTATAAAACTAGTATATATCCTAAAGCGCGACCCATCTCCAAAACCTAAAAGTCCTATATACGACCCTATAGACCTTAATATTACTTAATTTTATATACCTTTAGGAACTAATAAATAAAGAACTTAAGCCGTAAATAGAGAATGTTTTAGATATAACAAAGCCTTATAGCAGGAACTACGGTGGACTTGTTATTAGGCTAGGTGTGTAGATATCAAACAAGTTAATAATATAACAGTAACAAACAACAACTAGTGTAGAGTGGTTGCCTAATAGATTAACTCCAATTATATTCTAAGATTTACTATAAAGAAAGAACTATCTAGGTAGGGACTGTAGTCCTTTAAATACACATCCTAACTCCTAAGAAAGTCCTTGCTTTATCTGCTCTATCTACTCTATTTACTCTGTCTTATAGACCTTATAGATTATATAGATCTTATAGATTACATTATATAACCTTAGTTACCATTTCTTGTTATATGGTTCTACTAGATCTATCCTAGACTATGCCTATATTAACTAACTAGCTTCTGCCGACTCTTCTCTAAATAGTTATAATATTATACTTAAAGTATCCGTAACACTATCTCCCTTCTCTTTATCTTTGTCCTTAAAGATTCCTAAAATCTCCAAGTTGTCTACTAGAGGTGTAATATCCGTTTAATTAATTTGGTTAATATCCTTACTTATTATGCCAAAGGCCCCTTCCTCTTTTTTAGCAGAGCATAGGTCTTATACCGCTGCTGTTATACTATTGCTAGGTAAGATTATACCTTCCTATTCTTATTATGCGAAAGAGGGGTTAGTTTATATTATAATTGCGTTACCCGTTAACCGACAACCTTCCTCCTATATTAAGTATACGCGAGCGAATATGCGGTTGTCCTATAATGTCCGTTCCGTTTCTAACGCTAAGTATACACATTCTATTACTCTTAATAGTTTTTAAGTACCCTTATTAATTGCCGCTAGGGTCCTAGGTTTAATCTACCGCTGTAAAGCTTAATAATAAACTATTAAAGGCGTTAGCCAAAATTTACTGGCTTTAGTATAATAATAAGCTTTATCTGGCTCGCATTTATAATAAAGAGCGTTATGCCCTTAAGGCTTATTAAAACGCTTATGCTTGTCTTCTTTGCCTTAAAAAGGTATATAAAAAGGTATGTTTTAAGAAGTGGAAACTTATAGAATAAGGTCTTTAGGAACTTAGTAATAAAAGAACGGAAGTTCTTCCTATAGTAAGGGAAATAACTCCAAATACCTCAGCAGGTGCTCCTCTTAAGTTCCCCTTAGATAATTTATTCTTTAGCAACTCTTCTTTATTAATACTGCCTAACCTATTCTCTTCCGATACTCTTATACCTTTCCTATAGCATTCTTTAAGTTGCCTAGTAGTTCCTAAGTAGTCTCTTCGTAGCCTATCCACTTTACTTTATACTATATTTCGTTATTAATGTCCTTATGCCTAATAATCTTTAAAACTTGCCATTTATTCTTCTCTTATTCTCTATACATATCTGCCTTATAGACTAGTAGCTTAACATTTCCATATACTGGTTCTAGTATTATAATATACTATATAGGGTAAATCTTTATTTTCTCTAGTAAGTTAAGTCTATATATAACTTTTAAGATCTTTACTTTAACTGTAAATGGTCCTAGTCTAATATAGTCTAACTTCTTACTTAGTTATTAACTCTTAAAATTTTTATATAGTAGCTATACTTTATCCCCCTCCTTAAGATCTGGTCCCTTAGATCTCTTAACATTATAGTACCTTTTTATTCTTTCTTATACTAACTTTGCTATGCTTTTAAGGTAATTATAGAGATTTATTAACGTCTCTATTCTTTCTTTAGCTATACTACTTATTTTCTTTACTTAATATAGTAATAACAACGTTCTTAGTTTATACCCGTAATTCGCTTTAAAAGGTAATATGCCTATCCCTTCCTATAGTGTTGCATTATACGCAAACTATATAACTGGTAATAATGATACCTAATTATTCTGTATATAATTAATATAATGCCTTAAATACTGTTTTAACGTTTAGTTTAGTCTCTTTATTTAACTATTTGTCTGTAGGTAATATGCAGTTAACATTGCTACTTAAACCCCTTATTCTGCTAAAAATACCTCCTAGAATACTACTATAAACCTTAAATCTCTGTTTAATATAATCTTTATTAGTGCTCCACGTCTTATAAATACTTCTTTAATATAGATTCTAGCTATATCTTCTACAGATATTTTTTCTGTGTATACTATAAAGTATCTCTACTTTATTAGCTTATCTACTATTACTAAAATCGTGTTATAATCCTATCCTATAATAGGGTCTCTTAACTTTAGTAACTTAATAATAAAGTCCTATAATATAACCTCCTATGGTCTCCCTAGTGTTTTAATAGGTTATAGCCCTCTATATAGCTTATACCTTATTGGTTTATTTCTCTAGTAATCTAGATATTCCTTTATAACTTATCTCGCTAGTCCCTAGATTCCTTAAATAATATACTCCTTTTAAAGTCTTAACACTAAGCCTATAGCTCTGTTATGTCCTTATATTATTCCTTTATAAAAGTTTTTTATAAACTCCTCTACTACTGACCTTAGTATATATATAGCCTTTTAGTACTTATACTGCTCTAAGTCCGGATCCTTTACCTATGCTTTTTGGATCTTTTATATCTAATTACTTTCTAGTAATTTATAAATTTGTTCTTCTCTGGTTACTATAATTTTAGGGTAATTATACCTAATCAATCTATCTTGGTCCCTTTATAGTAAAGCTCCTAATAGCTTTTCTTTATTTTATAGTTTAGCCTTTCTACTTAGAGTATCTGCTTATACATTGTCTGTTTCCTTAGTATGCTAAATCTTAAAGTGGTATTCTATAAGCATCTCCACCTATCTAACCTATCTTTAGTTTAGTTCCTTTGTCATTAGGAACCCTATTAGGTTCTTATAGTCCGTTTTAACTATAAATAGTTTCTCTATACCTTATAAGAACGCTCTTTATTCCTTAAGTGCTATAACTATACCTAGCAACTCCTTATTATAGATGTTGTAGTTTAACTTTAGTAGTGTTATCTTCCAACTATAATACGCTACTAGATACTATACGTCTAAATGCTTCTATAGCAAATATGCTTTTAGTGCAAAGTCTAATACATCTATTTCTATAACCATTTCTAACTTTAGCTAGTAGATCTTAAGTACTAGATCCTAGGTAAATAACTCCTTAAGTTCTTAAAATAGCTTCTTCTGTTCTTATCCTTATATCTATAGTTCCTCCTTTTTAGTTAGTCTTATAAATAGCTTAATACTTTTTAACTATTATGCTATAAAGCTCCTATAGTAGTTATAAAATCCTAGAAACGATTTTAACTATATAACGTTCTCTAGTTCTTACCAACTTACTATAGCTTTAACTTTCTTTAGGTTTATGCTAATTTTTCCTAGTTTTATAATAAATTTAATAAAATTGGTCTTCCTGGTAAAGAACTCGCATTTCTTAGTATTTTTTCTTCTTATAGTCTCTTTAAGACCTACTTAACGTATTCTTTATATTCTTCCTTGCTCTTAAAGTAGATGATAATGTTATTAAGGTATGCCATAATAAACTTATTAAGGTGTTCTCCTAATATACCGTTAATTCGTTTTTAAAACGTTGCTGGTGTATTTATAAGCCTAAACTGCATTACTAATAGTTTATATAGTCCTTCCTTTAACCTAAAGGCTGCTTTCTATTTATCTCCTTCCTTAATCTTAATCTGATGGTACGCCTATTTTAGATCTATCTTTATAAAAATCTTTATATTACCTATTCTATTTTGGATTTTGCTAATTAAGGGTAAAGGATACCTATCCTTTTATATAATGCTATTTAACTATCTATAGTTAATGCATATTCTAAGTTTTCTGTTTTTCTTTAGGATAAATAATACTAGATATTCTGCCGATGACTGTAACAGTCTAATATACCCCTTTTGTAAGTTCTCCTAGACAAACTCCTTAAGCGCTACTGACTTGGTTTTAGTAAGCTTATAGATTGGAAAGAACTTTGGACTAGTTCCTGGTTCTAACTCTATTTTATAATCCCATGCTATATATTCTAACAGCTTTTTATTCTTAGGTGACTATAACCTTTTACTATACTTGTAGTATATTTTTAGTATATAACTTAAGCCTTGCTTAGTCTCTTTATATGTCGCTCTAACTTAGTACTATACCAACTTAGTTTGCTGTCGCATCTTACGTTGTTATATATCTTTAATATTAACTTATTCTATAACCTAATTAATCCTTAGATTGTATTCCTATAACTAAGGCATTTTTAATATTACCTTATCCTTTCCTAATGGTAGGATATTAAAAGACATCTTAACCTGTCTCCCTTTAATGGTTAACTAAATAGGTCCTATTTTAAGACTAATAATACTTCCTCTGTAGGCTATTAGATCTTCTAAAATCGTTATAAGTGGATATAGGTGTTCCCTTTATCTATATAGTAACCTTATCCTTTTCACTGCTGCTAGTAATATGTGGTTCCTTATTACTCCACTATCTACTAAAGCTTTAAACTGTTAATCTTGCTACTTGACTTATAAATTTAGGTGTCTTTCTATAATTCCTTTAAGGGTCTAAGGCTCTATTACTAGTTCCCTCTAGTCCTATAGGCCTCCCCTTTTTCTAACTATTAACTGCTAGATTCTGTTTATACTTAGTCCTCTCTAGGCCAATACTTAGTTTATTTCTTTTCCTCTATATACTATAGACAAGTGTTCTCCAGACAGTTCCACTACTATTATTAATCTAGGCATTCTTCCGTAAGGAATCTTCCTAGTTAAAGTATTAGGTCTCCTTAACTCTGTACTTCTACTAGGTACCATCTATATATATACTTAATATCCCTAAACCTTTGTTTATCTAGTACCCAATATATCCTTATAGGGTACTTCTGGTTTTTATCCTTTGGTACTCTATATATATTATATATATTATCCACATAAGCTATCTATAATAGTATATAATGCGCTAAGTGACTTAGGTTAACCCTCTACTCTTCTCTATCCTTAAGTTTAAACCTCTATCTTACTAACCTAACTGCTAGTCTTTCATTTATAGGTACTAAGATTTGCCTCTTACTTCTCCAGTCCCTAGATCCTTCTTTTAGGTTCCTTAATATTATAATTAACACTCCTTTAATGTGATTTATGCGTTTTTCTATAATGGGTTAGTCTTAGACAATTTTTTTTTATCTAGCTACATATAAAAGTCTTCCTATTTGTTGTTATATTATTACCTATACTACTTTCCATATAACTAGTTTAGTATATATAGTCTATCTATTAGAAAGTACCTTGTTATTACTATATTGTAATAACCTTTAGTATATCTTTCTTCAAACCTAGTTGGGATTCCTAAATCCTCTTCTTATTCTAGTTTATTTAACTATTTTACTTTAGGCGTCCCTACCTTAGGCCTATTAGTGATTCTTTATATAGGTGCTCTGTCCCTTATATATCCTAGCTTAGCTAATCTCTTATTTAGCTTTTGCTCTTGCTATATAATAATTTTCTGCCTAAACTTATCTATAGTTTCTTATTTTCTACGTCTTACAGCTAGATCCTTAAAGTTGTCTTGCTTCTTAATCTCTATATTAATTTTTTAATCTTTAGGCTAAACACTACGTTTACCTAGAATTAATGCTATTACTTATTCCCTAAACTTATAGTTCTTAAACTTGCGTTCTATACTTATTTGTTTGTTACTAAACTAAGCTACTACCCTTTCCTATTAGTTTTTATCTGTTATAGGTTCTTAGGTATATCTTATCTTGTCTTAAAAGTCTTAAGCGTCTTGCATCTTGTCTTAAGAATCTTAAGCCTGTGGCCTTTTGCCTTTACTAAGTAGTAAGCTAGTACTAGCAGTTATCTGCTTACTTAACCGTCCTTAGATGTTGCTCCTTCCGTTTTACAAAGCGATGGATACTGTATCCAATGGTGTTATAATACCCATTACTAAACCGTGTACTATAGTGGTCTCAGTCTCTGCTTCTATTGCGTTATTAAGGTTTAAGTGCCCCTAGTTAGCCTTCTTTTCTTTCTTATTGCTATTAATTAATAAGTACTCTAACTCTATTGTTATTATTACTAATCTTTGTCCGCATATTACTATAATATCTTAATCTAGCTTATAGAGTTAATTATGTTCTTTATCTAACTCTCTGGTTCCCTTAAGTCCTCTTAACTCTAGCTCTTATGGCTAATAGCTTACGCCATACTTAGCGTCCTTATAAATTTAGTATGCGTCCTTATAACAAAATATAAAGTATTTAATTAAACACTCCTTGGTCCTGCGCAACATCCCTATATCTATATTATTGTACTTTAACAACCTAGTGCCCTTTATTACGTAGTTACTCTTACTACCTCTACAGTCTCTGGCGAAATAACCCTATTTTCCGCAATTTATATAAGCTCCTTTTTTAAACCATTTTTCTTGTTATAGAGTCCGCCTAAACATCTTCTGCTATTAAGATCCCTAGTTTGGCCTCTGCTTTTTAGTCCTGTAATTACTTAATCCTTAACCTCTAGGTTTCTATAGTTTCTTATTCTATTATCTGGATTCTTTAGTACCACTTAAGTCTATTAGCTCTGGCCCATTCTATAGTTTATAACTCTATATCTATCGCTACGTACTCTGCGCCTTATATAACTATGGAACTCTTTCTTGCCCTTTCTTAGCTTGTTCCCTTTAATAGATCCTATTATTAATCTTTATCGCTTAATCTATTAAGTCTCTTAGACTTTCCGTATCTTCTATTAGGATAATTATATCCTAGACTTTTACCTTAAGTCCCTATTTATACTGTGCTATAAGCGCCTTATTGTTCTACTTAACCTATATTACAAGTATCTAAAACTATATTATGTACTTAATTGCTAAAGTATGTTGTACTAAGTTCTGTAGCTTTCATTCTGCTATTATTATTACTTCCAGGTCTTTAAATATCTATATTAATTTTTCCACAAACCCGTTCCAACTTAAGAATATATACTATATATCTTGGTTAGTAGTTGTTATTCTATAGACCTAGATTTTAGTAAGGTAAGGTTTAAACTACTTAAGTACTCTTCCTGTTAAGAACAGTCCTGCATATACTACTTAATCCATAGTTATTGCTAACTTTACTCCCTCTTATATGACCTTAAAGTGCATTTATATTAGAAACCCTTTAAGTTTTAACTTCTTACCTAAAAATCACTTAATTAATAGTAACTTAACCTTAGCTGCTTTGATACCATTAATCCTTTCTTTAAGTACTTTATTATTGCCCTATAGCTAGTTAACTATTTCCTATAACTGTTTAACCGTAACTAGTTATAAATTAGTGTCCCTTATGCTAGTGTCCCCGCTAGTACCTAAGGTGGTTACTACTATTGGCGTTGATGTAACTGGTGCTTTTGGTAGCATATTATTTAACTTATTAATACTATAACTGTGGTAATAAATATATAATAAAGCCTTGTAGCAGGAACTACGGTAGATTTATTATTAGGCTAGGTGTATAGATATTAAATAAGTTAATAATGTAATAGTAATAAACAATAACTGGTGTGGAGTGGTTGCCCAACAGATTAACTCTAATTATATTCTGAGATTTACTATAAAGAAAGAACTATCTAGGTAGGGACTATGGTCCTTTAAATACAAATCCTAACTCCTAAGAAAGTCCTTACTCTATCCACTCTATTTTCTTTATTTGCTCTATCCTATAGACCTTATAAATTACATAGATCTTATAGATTATATTACGTGACCTCGGTTACCATTTCTCGTTACATAGTTCTACCGGATCCATCCTGGACTGTGTCTATATTAACCAACTAGCTTCCGCCAACTCTTCTCTAAGTAGTTGTAATATCGTACTTAAAGCGTCCGTAATATTAGATATAGTAAAATGGGATATATTTAAAGGAATTATTAAGCTTTACTCTTTTAAAAAGGTCCACTGTAGTTCCTCCCAGTTTTTAAATTATACTTATTCTATAAATTATACTTAGTTACTATAAAGTATCTCGCCTTTAGTTACTATAAAGTATCTCGCCTTTAGTTACTATAAAGTATCTCGCCTTTAGTTAACTTAGAAAATAAATTATTTTAAGGCTAAGTTGCGCCTTAGAATAAAAGGTAGAAGAGTATAAGTATTTAAGCTCTTTTAGCGCTAATATATAATATAACTTCCTTAATATACTTGGCGAAATTTAAATACTTAAAAATTAGAAGAAAGTATAAATCCTAATAAATAGCGGAGCTATTAGTATAGGCTTTATTAATAAAAACTGTATAAAAACTTAATATTTAAATTTAAAGAAACTTAATAAGCTCTAAGGCTTATAAGGCTTTAATGGTAAATCCTTAATATATAGCAAACTAATACACTACGCTCTTATAAAAATATAGATAGGCAAATACTTTAAATATGTTTCCCTATTTATAAAACCCTTAAAGTAATATAAAGTTATCCTTAAATATAGATAGCTAAAACAATATAACCCCTTAATTAGTTGGGTTAAAAAGATACTAAAGTTCCATACAACTTACTGCTAAAGTTATTATTTAAAACACTATTTGCCCTATAAATATATATATAACTATTTAAATTTAATATAATATAAATTGCCTTTACTATAAACCTCAAACTAATATAATTAAGCTATAACTATTAATCGCGGTAAAGAACATAAAGATATTACGTTAAATTCTCTTAAAATTCGTATAATATAAGCCGTACCCTTTATTTTATTAGTAAGAAAACAAGATTATAAAATCTTTACTATAATAATAGAAGATATTAAAAAGTATTAGAACTAAAGTAATATATTAACCCTTAACCTTTTATACCTAAAGAGTATTATAATCTAATTAATAAGTTTAAAAAACGATTTATAGACTAACTACCTCCGTACTAAAATAAGTATAATTTTAAGATAGAAATTAAGCCTAGTATAATACTAAAGTTCGGTCCGCTATATAGTATATTACAAGAACTGCTTATAATGCAATAATACCTTAATAAATATCTAGAAAAAGGATTTATTTCCCCTAGTTAATCTCTATTTACCTTACCTATACTATTTATTAAAAAGCTAGAAGGAGGCTTAAGATTCTATATTAATTATTAAGCTTTAAACGCAATTACAATTTAAAGCTAATATCCAATTCCCTTAATTTAAGAGATACTTAACCGTTTAGTAAAGGTATGGTACTTTATAAAGCTTAATATAGTTACTGCCTTTAATTAAATTTATATATATAAAGGAGATAAAAAGTATATAGCCTTTTATATATAATAGGGACTCTTTAAATACCTAGTAATGCCATTTAGCGTTAAAAAAGGTCCTAGTACGTTTTAGCAGTATATTAATAATATACCTTATAAATTTTTTAATATATTTATTACCGCGTATATTAACGATATTTTAATCTACTCATTCTTGCTTTCTAAGTATTAGAAATATATTAGAATAGTCCTTAAACGCCTATAAGATATAGGCTTATAATGCGATATTAAGAAATATAAGTTCTACATGTCTAAGGTTACGTATTTAGGCTTAAGTATATCCCGCGATAGAATTAAAATAAACCCTAAGAAAGTCGCTGCGATTATAAACTAGGAAAGCCCTAGCAACGTATAAAATATTTAAGGATTTCTAGAATTTATAAATTTCTATTAATTTATTAACTACTTTTTAAAAATTGCCTAGCTATTAGTAAACCTAATAAAGAAGAACATAAAATTTAAATAGACCGCTAGATATAAATAAGCTTTTATTAACTTAAAATATTGCTTTATAACTACTCTAATTCTTACCTACTTTAACCCTAACCTTAAATATATTGTTAAAACAGACTTGTTTAATTATGCCTTAGGGAGAGTATTATTGCAATATAATAAAAACAGCGAGCTACGTCTAGTAGCCTTTCTCCCCTAAAAACTTGCCTTTACTAAATTAAACTATAAGATATATAATAAGGAACTGCTTATAATTATTAGATGCTTTAAATAATAGCGTCCTAAGATTAAAGGATTATTATTTCTAATACGCATATTAACGGACTATAAGAACCTATAGTACTTTATAACTATAAAGTAATTAATATAGCACTAAATTTGTTAGGCCAGATACCCCTATAATTTAACTTTAAGATTATATACTAACTAGGTAAACTTAACTAGAAGCCTAATATATTAATATAATAATTATAAAACTTACCTATAAATGCTTTAGATAAACAGACTATAAATTAATTATAGATTTTATTACCTCCTAAATATTTTAAAAAACTATATCCTATATTTTTAAATATGGAACTTATTATTAGGTAAAACCTAAGTAGATAGTTATATAGCTGTAAGGTATAGGCGACCCTAGGGCAACCTAGGGGTGACTCGCCCGTAAGGTATATGCGCTATATATACCTAGGGAAAACCCTTCCTTACCTCGCATATAGACTCCTTCTTTTCCCTTAAGGATTTGTCTATCTATATAATATACCCTATTGTTCCATTATTAAGCTCCTATCTATATCCTTACCTCACACTTAATAGAAATAAATTAGAAGTTAATAAATAGGAAGTAGAAATTAATAAGCCAATAGAATATAAATATATGAATAATATATGAATAATAGATATAATAAAAGCAATTTAAATAGGAAAACAATAGTATAAGGATATTATACATACTAAATGCGAAATTTAAAATAATTAATTGTAATATTAATAGAAGATAGTAGTTCTAAATTCCAAACCTTTATAATTTAAAATATTTAAATTTATATATAACTTCCTTATAGTGTGGTGGTGTAGACTGGACGTCGCCTACTGTCTTGGCATTTTCCTATATTTATAGAGCTTCGGCTTTCCTCCCTCCTTATATATAATCACCAACCTACCAGTTACCGGAAATACACTCTTTTCTTTCTTTCTTACTGACTGCTTTCTACTGATTGATTCTTATTGATTACGACCGACCGACCGACAGACAGACAGACTGACTGACTGACTGCACCGTGACTTCCCATCGGAGAGACACCGTACCCTCCCACAATAGTAGGGAATCCTAGCTATATAAAGACCTATAAGATTATTTAATAAGTATACTACTAACCTATAATATATAACTATATATAAAAATATATTTAAGTATATAGGATATGCGTATATAGAAAGACCTCTTATATAAAGAAGTAAGGAGTACTTTAACTGCTACTAATTCCAATATAAAGATGGCGTAATATCTTAATTAACTTTATAGTTGACTTGCCTAGTAGTAATAGGTTTACAAATATTATAGTAGTTGTTAACCGCCTTATAAAAATGCGATATATAATTTCTATAGACTTAATTAATGCGATATTAATAACTAAATATTTTATTAAGTATTTCTTTAAGCTATATAGACTTTCTAGTAAGCTCTATATAAACAATTAAGTATTTAAATATAACTTTTAACTATATTTTATCTAGAGATAGATAGTTAAACTAAAATTGCAAACGCGATTATAGAATAATACCTATAAATATACTACTTCTACCTGTAAGATGACTAGGGAAAATAGCTGCCTTTAGCTAAGTTTACTATAAATAATATATTAATATATTAATAGGCATAACGCCGTTTTACGCGACCTATAGATAAGACCCTTAACTTAGATTTAAACTATAACCTATAATTAATATAATAGGACCTATAATTAAACGGATCTAGTTAATTAATATATATAACTTTACTAATAAAATTAATTAGTTAACGGAACTATTATAAAGTAAATTAATATATACTTAAATGGTATAGAAATAGTATATAAATAAAGGACAAGCTCCCGTATAGGACTTTAAGGAAGGTAATATAGTCTACCTAAATATATAAAACTTACGGACTTAACAGCCCTTAAAGAAACTTAATTAGAAGTTTATAGGCCCGTACTAAATTAAGAAGAAACTAAGACTATACGCTAAACTGCCGACTAAAATAAAAATATACCTAATGTTATATGTAAGCTTATTATAACCTTTAAGAGATAAACTTATAACTTGCAAAGTACTACTACCTTTTATAATTATTAATAATGGTAACAGTTCTTACTTTATTAACTTAATTAATAATATATAATAGAAAATATAATTTAATCAATTTAAACTTCTTATTAAGTGAGAAGGATATAAAATATGAACCTAGAAAACCTATAACTAGATTAAGGCCAACGCGCCTTCCCTAGTAAAAGAATTCTATAAGGACCATCCTTTACGGCCTGCTTTAGCTAGATAGACACTATATAAAGGCAAATAACTACTACCTAACACGAATATATAAAACATAATAGCAGGAAACTTAAAATTGAAAAGAACTTGAAATATATTATAACGCTTATAACGTAATAAGTTATAAGTCTTAACTAAAATTAAATTATTTAGACCTTTAGCTAAAGGGGGGGGGGGGGGTACTATAATAGGACTAGCCTAGTTATAGTAGGAATGTCTTAATAAAACACTTAACAGATAAATTTTAACGCTTTAATTAAATTCTGCTGGATTCTGCTAGCTTTATTAACTCCTGCTAAGTTCTAACAGATTAATTAAATTCTACTAAAGTTCGTTAAAGACCGCGTGCACATATGCGTATATATTAACCACTAAGACCCCTAACTATTTAATTATAAGATTCTCTTGTTATTCCTTTCTCTTCTTTACGCAAAGTCTTGTATTCTGCAAGAGCTATATACCCTTAAATTTAGATAGAATTTATATTGTTCCTTTAAATCTTCCCTAAAGCCTCTTTGCGCCCTTACAGGTCCCCCCGTTCCTTATATTATATTTTAATTATTTAAATAGTTTCTACAGTTCCAATATTAAGGCCTTATAATTATATAAGAAGTTTAACGCTTATAAATAAATTATTAAGCTAAATAACGTACTTTTTGGGTAGGTGGAGGCGTTTTTCTATTTTAGTGTCTTTTTAAAAAAGTAAGTTAAGCACTACTACCTATGTCTTTAAAAGGCCTTTATTAATAAAAGATTTATATAAATTAACTAGGCCCTTTTTATTACCTTTAGTATACTATATAAAGTCTAATATATAGCCTTTATTTGCTAATAAATATATTTTAAAGCCTTTAGATATAGGTTGAAATAGAATATTAATAATTTTACGCGCATGGCTTATAAAGTATTAAATCGTCTTATTAATAGTAAGGTAAGTTTCAGGTATATAGAGCTTCCTATAAATAAGCCGGATATACTTAGTAAGCTTATTAATTTGGTTAAATATAGTTTTAGGTATTTTATTAGAGTTTAGCTATAGTAGTAAGGCCTAAAAGTAATAATTAAGCTACTAAAATCGAATAACTCCTATATATTGTTTGACAATATACTTAATGCTATACGTGTTTAAATCCTTTTAGTAGTCTTTAATAGCTAGTTTTATAGTAAGTTTTATATAAATAAGTACTCTAAAGTACGCGTACATCTCCTGCCTATATGTTGGCTGCTATCTTTTAGCCTATTAAGGTGTAACGCCAAGCTACACTATACGCGAATACTGTGCTGTTTTATATGCATGATTCCATTCTATATAAATGGGCATATTAGAGTGAATATCTAGCCATGCTTAACACTAAGGACTAGCTCTATAGATAGATATATATATATTTAAACGGCCTTACGTCACTGTAGTTTTTATTATTAAGGCTTAAATAAGAGATTTTGATTGGCTATATCTTTATTAATAATATAGGACCAAAGATAACGGGTTAAGGGATATGTGTAGGTTTTTTTATTTCTTATCTAGAGAATAAAGCTCCGCATACTTATTTGTCCACTCTATAAGGGAGAATATTAACTACTAGTATACGCGGATATTTAATATCTACGTTAGAGTTAAATATACTATTAACTGTAGTAGGATATATATATTAGATAGCACCTATAATGGAACTTATAGATATCCGCTTCTAAAGGTTATTAAACTTATTTATAATGATATTAACAACCTCAGCCGGCTTAAGTTAATAGGTATTATTTAATATCGACTACTTAAGGCCCTCTTTAGGCATATATACTCCATATAAAATCTTTCCTATAGTATATATATTAAACTTACTAATCTCGCCAATAACCTAATATTAAGTCTTTTAGTAATAGTTAAAGTTATTATAGATAATATAAATATTCTTATAAATAGATAGAGACTTAATTGGTTTCTTAAAAGCCATTAACGCTAGAAGGGCTAGTAGAATGAATAGGACCTTCCTTAGAACGTTTAGTTAACCTAAGCTTTTTAGCGTTAAAAGTTTTATAACTATTAATTAGACTAAGACTATATAGAAAAGACAATATATAGCGCTTTATACTAAGCGCCTAAAGATATAGATTAAGTAGACGGGCGAAACTATTTATAGAGTTCTAGGTAAACCCTAGAAGAAATCTAAAGGTAACTATAACTATACGTCCGCTATACGGATCTTAACTACGTTCCTCTCTATTTAGTATAGCTATCCCCTTAATAAGCTAAAATAGTAGTGGACTATACTACTATGGGAGGGTACGGTGTCTCTTAGACAGGAAGTTATAATATTATTAGTCTATTAGTTAGTCGGTTGGTGTAACGGCGCTAGGGCGCGTCACTTAGTTAGGGGCTCGCTTAAGACTCGGCATATATATATAGACATAGCCTTACCACCTTCCCTTACTCCTTAGCTTAATATCTTTATAATACAGCATTAATTTAAGCATACATTGCATTTATTTAAGCTTCGGTTTAGAGGCATTTGTTTAAGCTATAAAGCATTTATTTAAGCCATTACAGTTGGTTAGTTAATTAGTTAAAAGGAAAATAGTTAGTAAAAAGAGAAGAAAAGAATATATTCTAGTAACTAGTAGGTTTATAATATCTAAAGAAAAAGGGAAACTAAAGGCTCTATAAATATAGGAAAATAAGGTAAATGCTAAGACACTAGGCATAGGACATTATACCCCACTATATTACTAGATAAACTTAGCCATATTTTTTAAGGTTAATATCCTAAAACCTTATATCTAAAGTCTATATATTAAAGGGGCTGCGTTATAATTATAGTTAGTAAAGCTTTTTCTGGATATAGCGAATAGTATAGATTATTAGCGTTGTATAAATATTAGCCTATTAATAAGTTCTTCTTATATTTCCTTATCCTCTAGTATAGAAATAAGTAGGTCCCTTACTTTTTTCTTCTTTCTATTACCTTTATACCTATTCTCGCTTTAGGTTCTTAATAACTAGCCTATAAAAGACTACCTCTATTAATATAGAAGGTGTAACAGGCACTCCTAAAAGGTACATATTAGATAAAATAGATAAAGGTTTCACTAATATCCCACTAATATTCTAGAGGAGATATAGTTAGACAGATAAGGGGCAAAGGGTTTTATTAGTATCTTAGAAGGATTATAAAGGGACCTGGTTCTCCTCTAGAGAAGAACTAGCAATTAGTCTCTAAATAGAAAAGATTAGAAAGTATTTGTCCTTTATATATAAAGCTCGTTCTATTTTTAACTTACCTTCTACTTACCTATAACTCTTATTCTACACTATTAATTAGATAATTATACATTCTGGTTAGACTGGCCTCTTACAATTCTAATTGCTTATAATTTTTTACAGAAGGAACGTATGGCTATTAATTGGCAATAATAAGCCATACCTCCTTACCCCCTAAAATAACGCCCTTACTATAAGAGGCTAATAGAGTCTCCCTAGAGGAGCGCATTCCCTCTACTTATAAAGAAGTAGACTAGGAAGCTATAGCTAGTCCATCTAACCTTCTAAGACCCTTAGGAACAATTACTACTGGGAAGTTATTAGAGCGGTTACTATATAAGACCTTATAAAAAACAAAGGGGTTAGAGATATAATTAAGATAAGTATATTAAGACTACTAAGAACAATTATAAGGACAATTAGGAGAAGTATAGACACCTTAGACACAAAGTGGACTTAAAGGGGCAACATTATTCTACGCTATAACGTTAGAAAAACCTAAATTCCGCATAAAGGAATTTAATAAGTATAATAGTAATAGTCTCCAAAACTATAATTGTTTTATCCGTTAATATAAAACCAAGTTTCGGCTAAATCTAAAATATTACTCTAATAAGTATAATTAGACACTAATTGCTTCTACCTTCCTATATAGCACTATTAAGAGTTTATAGACACGCTATAAGAAGAAACTTACTAAACTCCTTAAATTTAGCAAACTTAAGTCCTAGTTAGTTAATTAAGTGTAAGACCCTACTAATTAAGGGATAGATTATAACCAGTAATACTATAACGCTAAATAGTAAGAAGGCTAGAGTATAGTCTAGTTTATAAACTACTTAAAAGAGCTAGAAGATAATATACCCTACTTAGACCTATAGGATAACGCTATATAACTTTACTAGCTACTTGCTAAGTTATAACCTAAGTGTTATGGGACACCTCCGTAACACCTTACACATGTCTACCTGTTTCCACCAATGCAGCAAGAAGAGACTAACCGCGAGACGGCAATCTACAGCAATTTAACGGCAATTTGCCGCATTCTGCCATATTCTGCCAAGTCCACTAAATTCTACTAAGTTCTGCCAGGACCGCTACTTAAATCCTATTCTGCTCTGTGTATATATTAACCAAGCAACCAAATTTATAATATATACCCTTTCTCCCTATTTCCTTACCTTTTCTCCTTATATAACGTCTTGACCTTATTATATAGTTTATATATATAGCTTAATAATATCTACTTCGCTATATATTATTACTACTTATACTTACTCTATAATACTATATTATATTAAATCCTTAAAAACCTATACTCTGCTCCGCCCTATTTAAAATACAGAACAACCTTAAAGTCCCTATAATAACCACTAATATTATATCCGTACTCTGGGAATAATTAGCAGATATATAAAAGTCCTTTATAGACGCCCTCGCATAAAACTAAGCTACTTTAGCTTAATAGTAAGCTAAATAAGAAGCACGGCACTAGAAAATAATTAAGGCCCTTTAAGAAGAAACCCGCACCCTTAAGACCAATTATTATTACTAGAAGCCAATACGCGGAACACGAGCCCTTAACTAATAATAGTTATCCCACTAGTAGAACTAACTACTGCGTTATAACAATCTAAAAAACTACTAGACCCTTTAGTTGTCAGATAATCTGTATTCTCGAAAGGCGTGGGTTACGTGCACGGGTCACGTGCACTGTAAAATCTCTTCGTAGCTCGCAGCCCTAGGGCTCCAAGAAACAATCGACATTAATTAACGATCAAGTTAAGATTATCAATCAATTAACCCATTTTATCAATGAGCAGCTCTATCTAAATTATCTAACAGTTATGAGCCCGGTCCGCCAACTTAAGAAGCTATTTAGCTATTATTCAATTATTTAAAGAAATTCTACCTTATCGTTAGACTCTGACACCTTATTGTTAAGACGCAGACTCTAATAGAAATCCTACCTTAATTGTCACAAGACAAGTCTTTGACGAGATTCCATAAGATTCCATAAGATTCCACGAGATTCCACCTTAATCTGATAAGGACAATCCTAATAATAGGACGATCCTAACAACAAAATACCATCTTAATCCCTCCTTGGCCTATCAGTCAAATAACTCCACCAATATTAAGCTCATTGACGACGATCATCCTTAATAAGCCAGAAGACTGGGAGCAATGGCTATAGCAACTCTAAGCCCTTATAGATTAGCGAATTTAGGCCCACGTTAACCTAGATAGTGCAGCACCTCAATAAGGTCTACTATAAGAACTAGCCTATCCAAAAGTTATAGATTTTAATAAGAATGCAACCTTATATATACAGCTCTTAATAAATTAACAGAAAGCGTATAAGAATAGTAGATGATACTACAACTAGGATATAAAGTATTTCCTAAGATAGGAAGATTATCTTTAACAGATCCGCACCTAGATTACGTCTACAGTATTAATTTAAAAGAAGCTACTGCTTAACCCTTCCTTAACCGTTAAAGAATGGCTATCTTAGTTAAAGGAGAACATAGAACCTACCTTGTTATTTATTAGGAAGAAGGTATAATATTAGTATATAGAAGCCCTTAAGGGGTTTAAACAGTTATCAAAATTAAACTAATGGCTAGATTAATGGGAACACGCAATGTCCCTAGGAGAGAAGTATAAGATCCCTTAAATATCCAATAGAATCTGGCTTTAAGATTTGGCAGAAGTTATTTAACCTTTTAGTAACACCTACTATATAAAGTACACTACCAAGTTAAATAACCCTTAGAAGTTAAGATCTTCTAAATACCGCAGAGTAGTAAAGGAGCTGTAAAAAGGACTTAGAACACCCTTAAAGAAAGCCAATGCTACTATAAGAGGCAGTACCTTTAATATAGACTTTGCAGAGCAAGCTACTAAGGATCACTTTAATACTACTAAAGGTTTATAAAGAGGAAAGGCCTTAGTATGTAATAGACGCTTAAAGAGAGCCGGGACACTAGTGGATAAGGAGATGTCCTGTAAGAAGCCAACGCCTAAGTGCTTAGCGTATGGAATATAAGGACACTCTATTCGGGACTATTAGTGTTTATTTAAAGACAAGAGACCTATAGGAGTTATAATAGGAGATGCGCGTATTAACAGGGCACTAAAGAAGGTAGAAAAGAATAAGAATCTTGCTAACTAAGTTACCAAAATCAGACTTAAAGAATAAGAAGATGAAGCTTAATAACAACAGGATAAGAGCTAGGAAGTTAAGATTAAGGGAGAAGCTAATGCAATATTCCTAGAATTGTATTACGCCAGTTAACTCTATCCACTAAAGCTATTAACTATTCTTAACTTAGGAACTACTCTCCATATCTTTAATAACCTTGCTTATTTTTACAATTTTAGGAAAGCTTTAAGATATAAATATATTATCGCCGGCAGCTTAGAAGTGCCTATACTAGGCTACGGTAATGTTACTGTCTAAGTTATAAAACTAAACAAGAGTAAGGGAATCCTACGTCTTAAGGACGTTGCCTTTTGTACGGACTTTAATACAAATCTAGTATTGTTCCGTCTACTTTAAAAATAAGGGTACTACTAGGACAATAAAGGAGACAATAATCTTCTAGTTTGGAAGGATAATATAATCCTATATTAAATAGAAGAACGTTATGGATAATAGACTATTAAATACATCTAACTAGGAAGTTAATTAGCGTTTAATATAAGCTAACTGCTACGCCGCTAATAGAAGCGCAGAGTATTGTTAAGAGATACTTATCCAGATTTGAAAGGTAATGCGCATCTATAGTATCTACATCTAGGTCATCTAGGACCTATAAGCCTTCACTATTTAGGTTTTAACGCCCTAGGAGTTAAGCTTTAAGGCCTAAAGATAATAGAATGTTAATATTATAGTCTTACCAAAATTAAGCATTAGGTCTTAAGAAGGTTCTTAAAACGGAATATTAATAAACCTTATCTTGACCTCTATATTAACTAGACTAACCTTAAGGAAGCGCATGCTAGATTTATATAAGTTATATTTATCTACAACACCTTTTTAGGAAGAACCTTCCCGTATTTTATAATAACGTATAGTAAAGAAAAGAAGACACTATAAGTGCTTAAAGATTTCATCTAATGGATTTGTCTAAGGCATAACCTTAAGGTTAATACTATTAGATTAGACAATAAGCTAGGGAAAAGGAGAACCCTTAAATAGCTACGGACCTAAGGGATTATATTTAAGCCTTTAGCGCCTTATACCTAAGCTTAAAATAGTACCGCCAAACGCTTAGGGGGTGTAATTATTAAGAGAGTACATGTAATAAGAATTGCTGCCAATCTACCACACGATCTATGGAAAGAGATAGTTAACTATACAGTTTACCTTTAAGATTAAACGCCACAGGAAAGTAATGGTTGGAAATCGCTATATAAGAGGTTCTATACCTTCCTAGCCAATAGGTCAAGAAAGCTGTAACTAGCACACCTAAAAGCCTACGGCTGTAGGGCGTACGCGATAACGTTGGACGCCCAGCTGAAGAAGAAAAGGCTGAGCAAGCTAGATCCACAAGCCCATATTAGCTACCTTATTGGCTATAACTCTACCAATATCTATAGGATCTGGATCCCATATAAAGGTATCGTTATCTCTACTAGGGACGTTATCTTTAACAAGAAGACATTTTTCGACGGCAAGTGAACGGACATCTCAAAGGACCTACACGCTAAGTTAAACACACTAATTAAGAAGATTTAACTCCCTAACACCCTAACTAAGAATAAGGTCCTTCTGGAAGATAACAAAAAAGTATTTAAACTGTCAATTTAAGAGGAAGACGATAATGTTAATGAGCCAGTTTAAACCTTTAATGAGTTAGCAGATCTTAAGCTTATAAGAGCTCTTAAAGATGCATATTATACACTACCTCTAATAGAAGAAGACGAAGAATCTCTATATGCCTTTTACATTAAGTATCCTATAAATTTAGATGTATAAGGTACTAATTAGGACATTATTAGCCAAGTAGGGGACGGGTTTTACACTTAGGGGGTATTTAACAACTCTGTTAAGGACTTATTTAAGGAAGCCTGCAATAACAGGTTTAAAGACTTTGTTACTAAAAGGATTACGTTAACCTATTACGGCGCCTTCTTAGCAGGAAGGAAGTTTAACCTTAATAGTTAACTTAATAATAGTAAGCTAAAATTAGGCAGAATACGCGATGTTAGATTATATAGGAAGAACCTACCTCCGCCACCTTAATTAATCTAGGACCTTAATACGCATCCTCTTCGAGATTAGTTCTAAGAGGCTTAATAAGCCCATCTCCAATCTTATTATTAAATAAGGTTGTTTTAAAAAATAGATAAGAAGCATATAAAGGGACAGCAGGTCCTCAGCTTAATATAGGTGTTTGTCTATAAGACGGATAAGTACGGATTCCTTCAGAAATGCAAGGCACGCTTAATAGTATGCAAAAATTAATAGGCCCTAGGAGACCTACCTATAAGAGCTACTATATTAGCTAGTACAACCTTTTAAACCCTTATAGCGATTACCATAAATTTTAACCTGGAGACGACATAGATAGATATAGTTAACGCGTTTATCCATTGCAATCTTAATAAGGTTATCTATATAAAGCTACTACTAGGGTTTAGTAAAGGAAAGACGGACAAAGTACTGCGCTTAAGAAAAGCCCTATACGGACTATAACGATTACCACTATTATAGCAGAAGAATCTTACAAGCTTATTAAATGAATTGGGTTTTAAAGAGGTACCTTAGGAGCCGTATATTATACTAAAAGGTAGAATAGTCATCTTCTTCTATGTTAACAATATTGTCTTCCGCTACTAAAAGACAAATAAGAAGAAAGCTTAAGAAGTAATTAAGGAGCTAAGCAAGGAATACTAGATAAGTACCCTTAGCGAGCTAAAATGGTTTCTAGAAATCTATACGCTACGCAATTATAGCTAGAGGCTCCTACGGCTATCCTAGGAAGCTTATATTAAGAAGATAGCTAACTAGTACAAGATAGATCTTAAAGGGCGTCTTCTAGATACTCCTATGGTAGAATTAGAACTCCTTTCTACCTGTTGGTATACTTTAACAACGTGCAGAATACATATATCGTAATAATATGTACTATGCGGTGTTGTAGGTGGATTCTTTTTATTTTATCTACACGTCTTGATGATATATATGCGTGTCGCGTAGATTACGTGCTTTACGCACGTAATATATGAAACGAATATCTACCGACACTGGAGCAACTCTAAAGGAAACCAAATCGTACTATTCCCGTTATTCGTAGCGTATATGTAATAGCTGGCTCTTCCGTCCATAGTATACAGTAGCTTCTCCTTTAATCCTATCCTAGTTATATAACGCTTATAATGGCTTATACAAATGCCTTTAAACCGGAGCTTATGGGTTAATAAACTGTATAATAAAGTTAAGATGTTGCGTAAGGAAAGAAGGTAAAAGAATGGGAAGAAAGGGTAGTGGTCCTGGCAGAACTTAGTAGAATTTAATGGACTTGGCAGAATATGGCAGAATGCCGTAGATTGCCGTTAGATTGCCATTAGATTGCCGTAGATTGCTATTAGGTTGCCGTCTCGCGGTTAGTCTCTAATTGCTAAGTTGGTAGAACTAGGTGGATGTGTATAAGGTATTACGGGGGTATCCTATGACAATTGCTATCTAATAAAGATACTAAGCTAAGGAGAAGAAGGAAAAGAAGAAGAATTATTAGGGGTAGTAGGTGGACATATTGTAAGGGCCGCCAAGGCACTAGTGGTAAGCGAGCTAATGGCGATTTTCTATGCCGGGCATGGAAAATCCTAATTGGCTGGTTGAATTTAGGGTCTGTAGAATATGGCAGGTGGTGTGCCTTAGCACCGTTATGACGCTAAGTCAAGTCTAAGTTTATTTATGTTTGTTTAGCCTACTCTATAGCCTATAGTTCTAAGTAATTGGTATTAATTAACTTCTTAAGAGCTGTAGATGCCTTGCTTTTAGTTATTAAGTTAGTAGGGTTGCTATTGCCATTGATCTATTTAACTTCTGTAATCTCTTTATGCTTATATAACTAATAAAGACATATAATGTCTATTATAAGACATTTCTTTTGTATAGTGCCTAGCTTAATGAGATATTTATAGAGTAATTTTGAGTCGGTGTAAAGTATAAGTGGGAGTTTAATCTGTAGAAGTTGTTTAATGGTTAACTTAATTGCGGCGCCAATGTTAAATCTGTGGGCTATTGCGTAGAGTTCTAAGGCTAGTACACTTCTAGTAACTCTCTTGCACTTAATTAATGACCAGTAAATAATGTTAGCCTTATATAACGCGTCCTCTAATACTAGTATATATTCTATTTATAATAAGAGGTCCTTATTATTGGCAAATAAGGTATTAGTAAAAGCAAGTAGGCGTAATGTGTTAATATCCAATTTAATAAATGTAAGGCCTTTTGTTGGATTGTTAATCTGCAATTATAGTTGTTTATTAAGTGCTATAACGTCTTCCTTCTTATGGTTAATTACCTAAGTGGTAAAAGAGAGATTAAATAAAGCTTCTGGTTGATATATAGAGGCAATATAGGCACCTCTTGCGCGTTGTGTAACGTATTATTCCTTTATAGTTAGTGTATTACAGACAATGCCTCTTAAGCTTATGGTTGTAGCTATTTTTCTAAGGTAGACTATATTTAGGTTCTTATACTGGTGTTCCTGGGTTATTATAATATTGCCTTCCTAAGAGAGTTAAATAATGCATCTATTGAATTTAAGTAACTGCTTAACCGTAAGTTGCTTGCGTTCTTTTGTAAGAAAGTAAGCCTTTTTTAGATGTTGTTGCTCCGCGTTTATAAAGGTGGTATTAGCTAGGAAGAGAGTATTGTTAGTTTAGAGGCCAATAATGCCAAAGTAGTTGGGAGTGTTGCTCTATAAGAGGCAAGGGTTATATATTAATGAGTTTATATCTAACTCCTTAATATAATAATTATAGTAGGTTGTAAACTAGTAATTGCCTGCTTCTGGAATACTATATAAAGGCTTAATTACCTTTAGGATAGAGTTCTTTCTAATGCCTAGTTAGCTTCCTAATTTATAAGGTAGTTGGATATAGAAGTCTTAATTTAGCTTTATAAGTGTTGGTCACACAGGGTGACTCACCAATAACGGCTACTCAAGTAGGTTACAGTGATGTTGGTTAAAAGCTTGATATATTTGGAATAAGGAAGGGCGAGGAGCTTAAGACTCCTCGCCACGCTAGTGCCGCGGCATCACGTGACGACCGCTTGCCTCATTCCCAACACTGGCAACTCTTCTTTTGTGGTTGCCATCTATATACAAATACTGCTTGGCTAGCGTAACAAATATCAATCCTCCTTACTTACTATTGCCATCGCAATATAAGTCTTGCTGTCCTAAAATTTGCATTTTAGCATGTGGTGCTTTCTTACTTAGAGTCGTGGGCGCATATCATGTTAGGGCCGCTAAGGCGCTAGTTATAAGCAAGCCAATAGCAATTTTCTATCCCGGGGATGGAAAATCCTAATTAGCTGGTTGGAATTAGGGTCTGCAGATTATTGTGCTCCTACTCCCTTTTAACCCAACCTTTAACCCATATACGTAGAGTGTTTGTGTTAACAAACGTTTCTAGAGCCCTGTTTAGGTTTGCCTTTATTATTATATCTACTAGGTTGTCTTGGCCATTAATCCATTAAATCTTAAAGAGTTCTTACCATTTATAGGATTACTAAAGTGCTATAATATTAATTATAAGGCGCTTCTCCTTTGTGGTACCAAGCTTAACTAAACACTTATAGAGGGAATATAAGTTAGTGCATATAATTGTAGGGATAATAGGGAGTTTGAGTTGATCTATAATTATCTTTAGGGTAGTTCCAATTGCAATTACTATGTTAACTCCGTCAACCATTCCATATATCTTTAATGCTAGAACGCTTTAAGTAACGCGCTTGCTCTTAGTTAAGCTCTAATAAATAAAATTGCCGTGGATTATAAAGTCATTCTCTCTGGTAGATTTATTTGTGATAATAATCTTATATCCTAGCTAGAAGCTAAAATCTTTATTATTTACAAATAATCCATTAACAAATACAAAGAGCTTAGCGGTGGGAAGATTAATAAGCATATAGAGTAGTCCCCAATTAAGACAGTTTATTTGCCAGGAGAGACGCTTATTTAGGGCAAGGACATTATCCTTAGTTAGTTCCTAGTATTAGGCGGCAACAGAGAGATCAAATAAAGCCTTAGGTTAACAGATAGAAGCAATATAAGCTCCGCAAGCGCGTTACTCTACATATCCTTATTTTAGAGAGTTGATATTAATAACGTTAATCTTCTTGCCTTAACCCTTCTAGTGCAAAGCAATAGAATCCTCGTTTAGGGAGAGGATGCATCCATTAAAAAATAATGGTGTTATTAAATTAAGCTTTTCCTTTAGCTTTACTATAAGATTTGCCTTTACTAGCTTATCTTCTTTAAGAGCTAAAAATTGGTCGTCTCCTAAGATAATTGTATTATCAGTTTATATGCCAACAATTCCAAATGGGGTTCCTATAGTTATAATAAAGAAGCATAGATTAAATATAGAAGTAGTTATTAAAAGTTTCTCTTTATGGTGCTTGCTGTAGGTAGCCCACCAATGAGTTCCTACCTCTGCAATTCTATATAATGGCTTAAGCACAACCATAATCGTATCTTCGGGATATTAGTGGCGAATTTGCTCTAAAAGGTATACTAATATTAAGCGCTAAAGGTGCGTCTCTGATTAGGTGTAGGCCTAAGTAATATCTTATAGATAGACCGCTATTCTATTCTTTATTAAGGAGGGAGCTAGCGTAACAATAACTCGCTAACTAGCTTGTTGAATTATAGGAGATTGCATAAGAATTACCTTCTTACTATTATCATTATAACCTTGGATGACAAGCCTTAATTTCTTAAATGGGGCGTTAGTAGCTTTACCTTTAATCTTATTAACCATTCTTAACTTAAAGATGCGAACTTTATTAAACTTAGTAGGGTCATACTTCTCAAATTTAAAGACTCCTCTTATAATAAGGCCATCGATCTCCTACTTATCGGATGCTTAGAAAGGAGCTCCTAGGGTTATAATACAACCTTCCTTTTAGAGCTATTTTACGAGTTTAAAGTCAGCCTTCTCCTTAGCTGTTATAAAGGCTATCAATAGCTTAACTCTATTCTTAATAGCAGCAACAAATTGCTCTTTGAAATTAATAAGATATTAGCAATTTCGTAATCCTTTTAGGTAACCTCTACCGCGTTGTGGTTACGGCGTATCTACTACAATTATATTAGAATTATGGTCGCCTTCTAGAGCTTATTAATCGTGGCTCTCCTCTAGGGCATCTTCTATGGCATCCTACAAAGGTTCAGAACTATTATCTTTATAGTAAGGCTTAATAACAGTTAAACGGAATTAAGTGGGTCTATAAGGCATCTAAATAGTGCAAGTTTAACCATTAATTGTAATAAGTTAATGTAGGCCTAACCACCCTCCCTTTTTACGCTATACGCGTACCTCAAACTGGAGTGGCAGATTAAGCATAGTTAAGGTATTTGGGCCATTTCTTATTCCTAATGCGTCGTTAACCTAACGTGTGGCGTAGAGACGTCAGACCTCCTTTATTGCCTTATAAATAGCCTCAGCTCGTTACACAACGGAGGGAGATAGTAGAGAATTGTTAGTTATTTAAGGGTAGGCGCCAAAGACTAGTAGTGTAGGTACGAGTCTATCTGGGCTAGCGGAATTGCTAACAGCTTTAACAGCTATTTATAAGGTAAGTTCTTTACTAGCATCCTCTAGTTCCAAAGAGATAATCTTATATGCGCGGCGTAATAGCGCGTAATATCATTCCACTTTTCCAACACTATTATATGCCTTAATAGGGACTTCCTTAACCTTAATTGCCATTGCCTTTATCTGTTATCAAAACTCTATAAATAAAAAGTTCTTTCCTATATCATGGACGATTTAATTAGGGGGTCCTAGGTAGATATTAATCTAGCATAATTAAAGGGTATCCTATGCGTTTCTAGCTAACATATCCTTCAAAAAGCGTGCAGCTTGGAAGGAGGTTAAAAAGTTAACAACTTGGAGTACTAGCTTGCCGCTAAGATACATAACGTTAACAATAATACAGAAGTTAAAGTCGTAGTTATCTTTAAGGGTGAACTTAAATCGGCTAGGGGACTTCTAGTTCATTTAGCAGTAATAGTAGTACTTTATAAGATGCTTAATTGCCTTAACCTTAACTTTATGGCCTGCTCGCTAAAGAACCCTAAGCAATTGGTAAACGGATAGGTGGCCAAAACAACGGTGTAGTTAACGTAACTCTAACTTAGTTAAATAGCTTTAAGCAATACTCTTTTCTAGTTAATAAAGGAGCAACTAGGGGTAACCCTACTTGCGTACAACAGGCACCTAATTATCTCCCTAAATAAGTACATTCTTGAGGTTATTAAGCTTAACGCTTAATTTGTCTATATCTCTAATATAAAATAGGAACAGGGTGTTTATGGAGACAATGTAGAAAGTGATATACCCTAAGGGGGTTTAGACCCTAATTGTGCTAAAAGAGATCGCAGTACCCTTGCTAAAACAAATCGTGTGTTGGCCTGCCGTTAAATGGTCAATCTAGACAGAGCTATTAAGCTGCTAAAGGGCTCGAACTTGAGGTTCTCCTACTATAGATACTCCTGCGGCTCTAGTATCTGGCATAATACTATAAAAGACGTTCGCCGAGTATCTGTTATTAAAGGAGAACGTAGAACTCTTCTTTAGCTTATTAAAGATATCTAACTTTATAATAGAGTGGAGCGTAAATTAGTCATTTAGAACAGCAACGGTTTATATACTATTTACCTCACCATACTTAGTAAAGTATTGGTTAGGAGAGTAGTCCTTAATTTCTATATCTATAAGGAGCTATTCGGCCTTATTAACCTTACCCTTAAGATCTTTTACGCCTTCATATTAAACCAGGAAGCTTTAGAAGTGAGCTATAGTAACCTTACAATTTCCAACGTTTCTTACACTCTGGCGAAACTTATTATATACCTCCTTTTGTTTATTAAGAGAATGCCTAGTTAACTAGCAATTCGGTTTCTCACAAACATAGTACTTCTTCTGGCAATCACTTCGGAATAAACCTCTATAAGGACCTCCACCTTTACCTTATAGTCGTTAATTGTACCCTCTGCCGTATTACCTACCACGGCCACTATATGTTTAATTAGTCCAGTTGTGATCATATTAGTCAGGCGGGTCGATTAAAGTAGGTTAGAGTTAGGCGTTAAATTGCTATACTTCTTAAGAGCATAGAGCGGTGCTAATAGAAGATCTTAATTAAGCACACACTCCTTTATAAGTATTTGCAGGATTAAAGAGAGCAAGGTTACATTCTTTAACGCCTTAGCATACGCTAATAACTTAATCACGTAGGCTAAAATCCTCTTAATATAATTCGGATAAACCACGCTAAATCGTCTAAAGTTAATTAAAGAGCTTTTAAAGATAATTAAGCCAAGGGACACCTAGGTTTATAGCAATAATCCTTAGGAAGGTAGTCTCTCTCCATTCTAACATATACTGCTGCTTATTCTCTTCTGTTTTAAAGTGGCATCTTAACTCATATATTATGCGGTCAAAATTGTATCCTTTTCCTGCCAAACGATCATAATAAAAGGTACTAGCTCGGCCCTTAAGCATAACAGAATAGGCGTTGTGGTATTTATTAGACTCTATTCCTACCTTCTAGCAACAGTTATAGAAAATGCGTAGTTTCGAATTAAGAACATTATATAATTCCCCACTAAACTTCTTCTCCTAATCCGAATAGAGCTTCGCAAGCTCTGTAAGCAATTTTAAACTGCCTCCAATTTGAGATTGAGATAGAGGAGGTGGGAGTTGCATTATAGGCTGCAGTGGGGACGTAGGTCTAGTCGGTAGGGTCCGAAGGCTGTTAGATCGCGAAGTAGGGGGATCTTGTACTTGCTAAAAGGCAGTAGTCGAAGTTGCGGGTTAAATTGGTTAATACAGGGGAGTTAAAGACGGAGGTAGAAGCGTCTCTAATAGTATATTACTTAGGTTCCATCATAAATTAAGCTTCCTTATAGTGCGTAGTTGGTGCTTAATCTCTTATAGAGTCCATTCGTGCTCTTCTTTTGCGTTAATAACTTGCTCCTAAATGTTATCTCCAGTAGCACCCCCATCCATAGGTACGAACACTCCATTCTCCTATAGGAAGTTACGGAAGTCCTATATAATATCCTTGTTTGTAGGAGCCTATATTTCCTTTATCCATCTAACAAAGTCCTCCTTTATACAGTACCATAATATGGTATCGTTGTATTCGCTGTCTTTATAGTATGCTATATAGTGTAATAAGAATCCATTTAAGTCTTATTAATTAACATCTTCAGGATTAATTATAGCGGTTTTCCATGTCTCTGGGTTAATATCGTCCTCGTACTTCTTTAGGTAGGTTAACGCCATAATAGCTATTATTAAAGATTGTTTAATGCGTTTTGATAAAAATTAAGGGAAATGAAGGTTGTTTAACGTATAGTTAGGTAGTAATCGTAATCCTATGGTCTGCAAAGGTACACCGAAGGTATTAAGATAGTTGTTTTAACGCGTTTCGGACATTAACTTAGGACCCTAGGTTCAGTGACACTTTTAACCTAAAGTACTTGACCAAATCTTCATAAACGTGGTTGTTCTGCGTAATGGACGCAACTTGGTATCTCCTAGTACTTAGTAACACTTCTATTACTAGTTTTCCGCAAGTCTAAGGTAGCACAGTATCGCCGGGATCCATTCCATATGAGCGTATATGGCACCCCTGCACAAGACTGTCTCTTCTGTTCGAAAACCTAGCTGCTCTATAGTTAACTATGTATTTAACCACTAATCAGTGTTGGTCACACAGGGTAACTCACCAATAACGGCTACTTAAGTAGGTTACAGTAATGTTGGTTAAAAGCTTAATATATTTGGAATGAGGAAGGGCAAGGAGCTTAAGACTCCTCGCCACGCTAGTGCTGCGGCGTCACGTGACGACCGCTTGCCTCATTCCTAACAATAAGAGACTGGATATACGCCTAAGAGATATTTTATAGGTATAACTGTGTGCCATTGCCTTATAGTATTGCTACAATGTATAAAATAAGGTGTTAGCTAACTTGTTAAATAGTAGGTAACTAGGTTAGTATAATACCCTTTTTAAGATTATTATATGCTTAGATAACAAGTCTTAATTTTTTAAAGGCTTTATTAGTACTAGGGTTCTTAATCTTATCTATAAATTGTAAGTTAAAGATTCTAACTCCTGCGGGTATGTCCTAAGGGTTAATTATCTTAAATACGCCCTTTTTAATTAGTCTTGTGATTTTCTTTTAATAGGACATTTTAAACTGCTTATAGTTGCTGTCCTCTTGTAAGAATATAGTAATGTTAGCAGTATTAACGTAAAGGGGATACTTGTAGGGTCTTCCTCTTCCTTAATAAGGTAGTTGTACTTCTCTAGTTTTAGTAAAGGACAGTTTCTATATAGAGACGGTTGTAACGGAACCTTGTAGCAGGAACTACGGTGGGTCCAGTTATTAGGCTGGGTATGTAGGTAAGAATAAAATAACAATATAATAATAACTGGTGGAGTGGTTGCCTAACAGATTAACTCTAATTATATTCTAAGATTTACTACAAGGAGAGAACTATCTATAGTAGGGACTAAGGTCCTTTAAATACACAACCATACTCCTAAGAAACCCTCTCTTATACGTAAGGTACATGTTATACGTGTTATACATAGACATATACTACGTATACTTTGTACACTGCGTATAACGTTATATAACTTGCTTACCATTCCTTGTTATATGGTTTCACTAGATCCATCCTAGACTATACCTGTATTAACTAACTAGCTTCTTGCAACTCTTCCTTAAGTAGTTATAACATTATACTTAAAGCGTCCGTAACACTATCTCCCTCCTCTTTATCTTCGTCCTTAAAGATTTCTAATATCTCCAAGTTGTCCACTAGAGGTGTAATGTCTGTTTAATTAGTCTGGTTAATATCTTCGCTTATTATGCCTAAAGCTTCTTCTTCTTTATAAGCGCAACATTATACTCGCACCGTGGCTGCCATACTGTCGCTTGGTAAGATAATGTTGTCTCTGTATTCTTGTTATGCGAAAGCGGGGTTAGTATATATTACGATAGCGAGTCCCTTGTCTTAACAACCCTTGTCTTGCTTAGAGTGTACCAAAGCAAACATTTAATCGTCCTACGATGTTCGCTCTATTTCTAATGCTAAGTGTGCGCGTCCTATAACTTTTAACAGTCTTTGAGTTCCCTAAGTAACTTATTATAGGGTTTTGTATTTAATCTGCCGCTGCGAAGCTTAATGGTAAGCTTTTAAGCACCTTAGATAAACTCCGTTATTTATAGGAAGCAAAGTAGGAGGCTACAGCTGCTTAACAGCGTGCCCTTAAAGCCCGTCTATTAGCCTCTGCCCGTTTTCTTTATCTCAAGAAAGTGCGTAAGAAGGTCCGTTCTAAGGAGTGGAAACTGGTTTAATAGGGTCTTAATAAGTTGGGTAATAAAAGAACTGGCTCTCCTCCTATAAGGAAAATAACTCTAAGTAGCTTGGCAATTGCTCCTCTTAGGTCCCCCTTAGGTAACTTATTCTTTAGTAATCCTTTTTTAATGCTTTCTAACCTGCTTTTTTCTAATACTCCTGTACCTTTCCCATAGCATTCTCTAGGTTGCTTAGTGGTTCCTAGGTAGTCTTACTATAGCCTATCCACTTTACCTTATACTACGTTTTGTTATCCACGTCCTCGTGACTAATAATCTTTAAAACTTGCTATTTGTCTTCCTCTTGTCCTCTATATATGTCTGCCTTATAGACTAGTAGCTTAATATTTCCATATGCTGGCTCTAGCATTGTAATATGTTGTACAGGGTAGATCTTCATTTTGGCTGGTAGGTTTAACTTGTATATAACCAATAAAATTCTTTACTTAACTTTAAAAGGTCCTAGTCTAATATGGTCTAACTTCTTGCTTAGTCGTCAACTCTTAAAATTTTTGTGTAGTAGCCATACTTTATCTCCCTCCTTAAGATCTAGTCCCTTAGATCTCTTAGCGTCGTAGTACCTTTTTATTTATTTTTGTACTAGTTTAGCTGTTTCTGTAAGGTTTGCATAAAGATTTATTAACGTCTCTATTCTTTGTTTAGCTGTGCTACTCATCTTTTTTGCTTAACGTGGTGATAATAATATTCTTGGTTTATACCCATAATTTGCCTTAAATGGTGATATCCCTATTCCTTCTTGTAGTGTTGTATTGTATGCAAACTGTATAACTGGTAATAACAATACCTAATTGTTTTATGTGTGATTGATATAATGCCTTAGATACTATTCTAGTGTCTAGTTTAGTCTTTCCGTTTATCCGTCCGTCTGCGGATAATATGCTGTAGATATTACTACGCGAACCCCTTATTCTGCCAGAAACACTTCCTAAAATACTACTATAAATTTTAGATCTCTATCTGATATAATCTTATCTAGTGCTCTATATCTTGCGAATACTTCCTTTATATAGATTCTAGCGACATCTTCTACTAATATCTCTTTAGTGTATGCTATAAAGTATCCCTACTTTGTTAGCTTATCCACTATTACTAAAATCGCGTTATAATCTTGTCCTATAATAGGATCTCTTAACTTTGGTAACTTAATAATAAAGTCCTATAATATAACTTCCCATGGTCTTCCTGGTACTTTAATAGGTTATAGCCCTCTATATGGCTTATGCCTTATTAGTTTATTCCTTTAGCAATCTGGATATTCCTTTATAACTTATCTTGCTAGTCCCCAGATTCCTTAAATAATGTACTCTTTCTAAAGTCTTAATACTAAGCCTATAGCTCCGTTGTGTCCTTGTGTTATTCCCTTATAGAATTCTTTAATAAACTCTTCTATAATAGACTTAGGCATATATGTTGCTTCTCTGTTTTTATATTGCTCTAAGTCTAGATCCTCTGCCTATATTTCTTAGATCTTCTATGTTTAATTACTCTTAGGTAATTTATAGATCTAACTTTCCTTAGTTGCTATAATCTTCGGATAATTATACCTAATTAATCCGTCTTAATTCCTTTATAATAAAGCTCCTGATAGCTTTTCATCACTTTATAGTTTAGCCCTTCTGCTTAAAGCGTCTGCTCGTGCATTATCTATATTCTTAGTATACTAAATTTTAAAATGGTATTCTGTAAGCATTTCCGCCCATTTAACCTATCTTTAGTTGAGTTCCTTTATTATTAAGAATCCTGTAAGGTTCTTATGGTCCGTCTTAACCACAAACGGTTTCTCTGTGCCTTATAAGAATGCTCTCTATTTCTTAAGTGCTGTAACTATACCTAACAACTCCTTGTTGTAGATGTTATAGTTTAACTCTAGTAGTGTTATCTTCTGACTATAGTATATTACTAGGTGCCATCCGTCCTGATGTTTCTATAGGAAGTACGCCCCTAGTGCAAAGTCTGATGTATCTGTTTCTATAACCGTCTCTAGACCTGGTTAATAGATCTTAAGTACTAGCTCCTAGGTAAACAATTTTTTAACTTCTTTAAACAGTTCTTGTTGCTCCTTTCCTTATGCCTATAGTTCTTCCTTCTTTGTTAACCGCGTAAGTGGCTTAATGTCCTTTAACTACTGCGCTATAAACCTTCTACAATAATTGTAAAACCCTAGGAACGATCTTAACTGCGTAACGTTCTCTGGTTCTTGCCAATTTACTATAGCCTCGATCTTTTTTAGATCTATGCTAAGTTGGCCTAGTTTAATGATAAATCTAATAAAATTGGTTTTTCTTATAAAGAATTTATATTTCTTAATTGCTACTGGCATCTGTTCTTCCTATAGTCTCTTTAAGACCTACTTAACGTGTTCTCTATGTTCTTCCTCATTCTCTAAGTAGATAATAATGTTGTTAAGGTATACCATAATAAACTCGTCTAGGTATTCTCCTAATATACTATTAATTCGCTTCTGGAATGTTGCTAGTACGTTTATAAGCCCAAATTATATAACTAATGGTTTATATAGTCCTTCCTTTAACCTAAAGGCTGCCTTCTATTTGTTGCCTTCCTTAATCCTAATCTAATGGTACGCCCATCTTAAATCTATCTTTGTAAAGATCTTTGCGTTGCCTATCCTGTCTTGGATTTTGCTAATTAAGGGTAAAGGATACCTATTTTTCCTAGTAATGCTGTTTAACTGTCTGTAGTCTATATATATCCTAAGTTTTCTGTTTTTCTTTAGGATGAATAGTACTGGATATCTTACTAATAACTGTAATGGTCTAATATATTTCTTGCATAAGTTCTCCTAGACAAACTCCTTAAGCGCTATTAACTCTGTTTTAGTAAGCTTATAGATTAGAAAGAACTTTAGACTTATTCCCTTTTCTAATTCTATCTTATGGTCCTATGCTGTATACTTTAACAGCTTTTCACTTTCTGGTAACTATAACTTTTTACTATACTTATAGTATCTCTTTAGTATATAACTTAAGCCTCGCTTAGTCTCTTTATATGTCACTCCAACTTGGTACCATACTAACTTGGTTTACTGTTATACTTTGCGCTATTAAGTATCCTTAATATCGACCTAACCTGTAACCTAATTGATCTTTAGATTGTACTCCTATAACTAAGGCATTCCTAGTATTACCTTGTCCTGTCCTAACGGTAGAATATTAAAAGACATTCTGACTGGTCTCCCTTTAATAGTTAGCTAAATAGGTCCTGTTTTAAGATTAATAATGCCTCCTCTATAGGCTATCTAATCTCCTGAAATTGTTATAAGTAGATATAGGTGTTCCTTCTGTCTATATAGTAGCCCCATCCTTTCTACTGCTTTTGGTAATATGTGGTTCCTAGTTACTCTACTATCTACCAATACTTTAAACTGCTGATCTTGCCATTTAACTTGTAAATTTAGGTATTATTCTTAAATTCCTTTAAGGGTCTAAGGCTCTAACACTAGTTCCCTCTGGTCCTATGCGCCTCCCCTTTTCCTAACTGTTAGCTGCTTGATTCTGCTTATACTTAATCTAACTTTAGCTAATACTTAGTTTGTTTCTTTTCCTCTATATACTATAGATAAGTGTTCTCTAGGCACTCCTACTACTATTATCTGTCTAGGTATTCTTCTATAAGGAATCTTTCTGGTTAAAGTATTAAGTCTCCTTAACCTTGTACTTCTACTAGGTGCCATCTATGTATATACTTAGCGTTCCTGAACCGCTTTTCCTCTAGTGCCTAATGTATCCTTGCTGGGTACTTCCGGTTCCTATCTTTTGGTGCTCTATATATATTGTATATATCATCCACACAAGCTATCCACAATAGTGTATAATACGCTGCATGTTTTAGGTTAACTCTTAGTTTGTTTTTATCCTTAAGTTTAAACCTATACCTAGTTAACCTAACTACTAGTATTTCTGCTATAGGTACTAAGATTTGTCGCTTACTTCTCTAGTCCCTAAATCCTTCTTCTAGGTTCCTTGACGTTATAATTAACACTCCTTTAATGTGATTTATGCGTTTTTCTGTAATGGGTTAGTCTTGGATAACTTTTTTGTTTAGCTATATATAAAAATCGGCCTATTTATTATTGTGTTGTTGCCTATACCACTTTCTATATAGCTGGTTTAGTGTATATGGTCTATCTATTAGAAAGTACCTTATTATTGCTGCATTATAACATCCTTTGGTATATCTTTCTTTAAACCTGGTTAGAATATCTAGATTCTCTTCTTATTCCAATTTATCTAACCATTTTACCCTAGGTGTCCCTATACTTGGCCTATTAGTAACTCTTTATATAGGTGCTCTGTCCCTTATATAACCTAGTATAGCTAACCTCTTGTCTAGCTTTTACTCCTGCTATGCAATAATTCTTATTCTAAACTTATCTATAGTTTCTTGTTTTCTATGTCTTGCAGCTAGATCTTTGTAGTTGTCTTGCTTTTTAATCCTAGTATTAACTGTTTAATCTTTAGGCTAAATACTGCGTTTATCTAGGATTACTAATATTCTTACTTGTTCCCTAAACTTGTAGTTCTTAAACTTACGTCCTATACTTATTTGTTTGTTACTAAACTAAGTTACTACCCTTTCCTATCAGTTTTTATCTATTATGGGTTCTTAGGTGTGTCTTATCTTGTTTTAAGAATCTTAAGCTTCTCTTATCTTTTCCTAAGAATCTTAAGCCTGTGGCCTTTTACCTTTATTAAGTGATGAGCTAGCACTAGCAGTTATTTATTTGCTTAGTTTCCTCTAAACATTGCTCCTATTATCTTATAAAGCGATGGAAATTGTATCTAATAGTGTTATAATATCCGTTACTAAACCCTATTTTGTAATGGTCTTAGTTTCTACTTCTATTTTAACTTCTCTAAGGTCTGTATACTCCTAGTAAGCTGCCTTTATTGCCTTATTATTAATAAATGCTTCGCCTTTGTCAAATTTATTATCTTTAATGTCCGATCTATGAGCTGGTTTATTGGTTCCTCTAAACTTAGATAATAATGGCTCCTATAGCCAATAGCTTGCGCTGTACTTAGCGTCCTTATAAATTTGGTATGCGTTGTTGTAATAATACGTAAAACTGTTAATTAAACACTCTTTTGTTCCTTATAGTGCACTATTATCCCTCTATATATATGTGCCTTCTGCTAGCCTAGTTCCTTTTACCATATAGTTACTCTAACCACCTCTACAGTCTTTAGCGAAATGACCTTATTTTCTATAATTTATATAAGCTCCATCTTTGAACCATTTTTCTTGCTATAGAGTCCGCCTAAATGTCTTCTACTACTAAGATCCCTGGTTTGGCCTCTACTCCTAGGTCCTTTAATTACTTAAACCTTAACCTCTGGGTTTCTATAGTTTCTTTTCCCACCTTTGGGTTTCTTTGGTACCGCTTAGGTCTATTAGCTCTGCGCCATTCCATAGTTTTTAACTCTGTGTTTGTTATTGCATACTCTGCGCCTTATATAACTATAGAACTCTATCTTGCCCTCTTTTAGCTTGTTCCCTTTAATATATCCTATTATTAATCTTTATTAACTAATCTATTAACTCTCTTAGAGTATCCGCATCTTCTATTAGGATGATTGCGTCCTGGACTTTAGCCTTAAGTCCCTGTTTATACTATGCCATAAGCGCCCTATTATTCCACTTAACCTATATAGCTAGTATTTAAAACTGTGTTGTATACTTAATTACTAAAGTGCGTTGTACTAAGTTCTGAAGCTTTTATTCTGCTATGGTTATAGCCTCTGGGTCTCTAAATATCTGCGTTAATTATTCCGCAAACCCGTTCTAACTGGTAAATATGTACCGTACGTCCTAGTTAGTAGTTGTTATGCCATTAGCCTATATTTCTGTAAGATATAGCTTAAACCACTTAAGTGCCCTCCCCGTTAGGAACAATCCTGCATAGGCTACTTAATCTAATAATATTGCTAACTTCGCTCCTTCCTATACTACCTTAAAGTACATCTGCGTAAGAAATCCCTTAAGCTTTAACTTCTCTCCTAAGAATTATTTAATTAAAGGTAGCTTGATTTTTACTACTCTAATTCCATTAATGCGTTCTTTAAGTATCCTATTATTGTCTTATAAGTGATTAACCATTTCCTGTAACTAACCTTGCGTAACCACTTAAGAATCCCTATTATCTATACTGGTATCACCTAGCCCTGAGGTTATGGCTGCTGTTAATATTATTGTGACTGGTGCTTTAGGTGGCATATTGTTTGATCTTGTTTAATACCATAACCTTAATAGTAAATGTGTAATGGAACCTTATAGCAGGAACTATGGTGGGTCTAGTTATTAGGCTAGGTATATAGGTAAGAATAAAACAACAATGTAATAATAACTGGTGGAGTAGTTGCCTAACAGATTAACTCTAATTGTATTTTAAGATTTACTATAAGGAGAGAACTATCTACGGTAGGGACTGAGGTCCTTTAAATACATAACCGTACTCCTAAGAAACCCTCTTTTGTATATAAGGTATGTGTTATATGTGTTATACGTAGACGTATACTATATATACTTCGTACACTGCATATAATATTATATAACTCGCTTACTATTCCTCATTATATGGTTCCACTAGATCTATCCTGGACCATGCCTGTATTAACCAACTAGCTTCTTGCGACTCTTCCCCAAGTAGTCGTAACATCGTACTTAAAGCGTCCGTAACAACGGTTTCTGTGGACGGTTTGTATATATAAGCAGTTTTATTAACTTAAATATTATTAACTTAGGTGCCGTTATCTTAAATGTTTTTAATATAAATATTTTTAGGGTCTATTAAGTATGGTTTAATAGTAGTGCTGTAGAACTTTATAGGGCCGCTAGGTAAGTTAATAGCATATATTTCTCCTTTAATATTTAGTAGGTTGTATAGTCCTGCCTAGTATCTAGGTTGTCCTATATTACCTTCTCTCTAGACCAGTACTAAAGAGTTAAGGGGTAGATTATAAATTGCGGTAGTGCTGGGGCTATTACATATATTAAGTGCATCTGTAACCTGGCGCTCCGCTTATATCTTCTTTACTTCCTCTATGGCTTTCTTAAATGTAATTACACGCTATATTACTATAGGTGAAGGTATATTAGACTTTGTTATTTAGGGGTATGCTCCAAATACTAATAGTGTGGGTATTAGGCCGTCTAGTTCTATAGAGTTGTTAATTGCTTTAAAGGCTATTTGTAGTGCTATATCCTTGTTAATTCCTAGTATCTTAGAAGTAATAATGTGGTATATATATTGTAAGGGGCTGTAGTAACGCTCTACTATGCTAATTAAGTTGTAAGCTTTAACCGGTACGCTCTTTGTAGTAGTGCCTATGTTAACTGTGTATTACTTAAACTCTCTACTAATAAAGTTCTTTCCTATATTATATGCAATTACATTTAGGGGGCCTAGGTATGTGTTAATCTAGCACACTTATAATATGTCCTATGTATACTTAGCGCTAATATTCTATAGCTATCTGCCTGTTTGAAATTGGGTGCCTTTATTAACAATATAAAGTATAGGCTTACTGTTAATATATATAATGTTAATAATAATGCAGTAGTTAAAATTAACGTTATTTTTTAAGGTAAATCTGAATCTGCCTAGTGACTTTCCGTGCTTTTAATAATATAAGCAGTAGCGGGTAATATGCTTAAGGGTTTTTTAATTAGCATAGTTTTTATGGCTAGTGCGGTCTAATATTCTCTTAAGTTGCTCTACTAATAGATGTTTAAAGCATTAGTGTAGGCGTTATAATTCTACATTAGTTAAGTAGCATGGGTTTTAATTAAAAGACTTTGTAATAAATGTATATAATAAAGTATCCTATAGTAGAAACGGGTGTCTGAATTAGCGTATAACTGGTATAGTCTTTAAGGGGGTTATTAGGACATTCTTTAGGTTATTAAAGTACACTTATAAGTTGTCTATATCTGCTAGGCAAAGTAGGAAAGGGGTGTTAACTTTAATAACGTGGAACTCTACTGTACCTATTGGTGTAGCTACCTTAATAGAACTAATAGAAGTTGTAGAACCTATTCCAAACTGTATGCTGACTGTGCCTCTTATGGACTTATTTAACTATACTTTATTAATCTTCTAAAGTGTAAGGAACTAACTATATCCTACTATAGAACATTTAGAGGCTTTGGTATTAATTATTACACCTATAAACTTTGTTAAGGTGTAGTGTAAGGTTGTATTATATATAAACGGGTCTGTATTAGTAGTAAATGCATCTGTTATGGTATTAATAGTTGTAACTATATGGCTATAAGCTCTATTGGCCAGTTCTAAAGCTATAGCAGTTATATTGTCTAGTTTAATTTTACTGTATAAAGTGTAGTATATTATGGCCTGGTTGTCCTTATTTAGTAGAGTATTAGGGTCCATGTTAATTACTAGAGCGTTAAATGTATTGGTAATCTTGTTATCCTTATTGTTGTCCTTATTGTTATTGCCTTTATAGTCCATAATATATTGCTTTATTTGCTTCTAGAAGCGGTCCTTAAACTTATTTCTAAACTTAGTCTTGGACTCTTCTTGCTCCTCCTTAATATGTTTCTATAAGTAATATCCTTCCTTGTTACATATAAAGCAATATAGTTTTTGTTGGTTGCGGTTGTATAGGGGGTTACTGCGGTTGTTATGGTTGTAGTTATTGTCTCTTCTATAGAATTATTGGTCCGTAAAGAAAGCTTATATCTTCTCTACATGCTCTTTCTTATATGCTGTAATAGATAATTGGAGTTTATTAATAAGGGCTCTAAGGTTATCTAGTAGGTTAGAGACTGTATATCTATATGCTGGTATTCCCTAGCATAAAGTGACAATTTTATTGTAAAGGAAGTCTATGGTTTGTAAGGTAGGTTTAAGGCCATGCTATAGTTAACAAAGTCTGTAGATTAGCAATTAGAGGCATTTACTTATAGACTTGTCTATATTTTCTGCCATTACTATTATAAGTGTGATGGTATTCTACTTGTTTAGGTTCTTATGTTAAAATCCTAGTCCTTTAAAAAAATTCTAAAGGTGCTTGTAAGCTTTGGAAAATAGTAGGTAGGATAGTTAGTTTGTGTAGAAGTGGTTTAGAGCTAGTCCTTTTAATATGGTAGGGAATGCCTTAAGGTAAGCTTCTTGGGGTACGTCTGCTTGATTATAAATGTTATGGAATATTATTAATTTATAGTTAAGGCTTTTATTTATGCCACTATATTTCTGCTCCTCCATATATATCTTAGCTGTATTTATAATTTCCTTTCTATAGCCAGTTATAGTAATAGGGCGGTTCTCCTTGTCCGTAGGTTGTTTATAGAGTTGCTGTGTTATTGTTGTAGGTTAAGGTGTAATAGATAGTGTAAAGGTAGAGGTAATTATAGATTAAGGTATAGTGGAAAGTATAGGCACTAAGGAATGTCTTACTTGTTGCTCTTCTAGAGTTCTATGTGTCTTATAATACTAGATACTTCTTGACTTAATGCTGGTATTAAACTTTTTCTTAAGTGCGTTTATCTCTTCTCTAGTCTATTCCATTTGGTTTTCTTTTTATGCTATATTGTATAAGGATTAAGGGAGTGGTTTGCCTTATTTATGGTTAGTATTAACCCATACTCCTCTAGTATTTAGACAATTGCGTAGTTTCTAAAGCCAGTATAAGTGGATTTACGTGAAGATATTGACTATAAAGTCCTTAAAATCTCCCTAGAACGATTCCTAGAGTGTTAAGTCTAGCTAGTTATATATCTCCGTATATATATACATCTTGCATTATACGTAGTTAGTCAGCTTATCCTTAGTGACTTCTGTTAGGTTAATTCCATCTTCCTATTTAGCTGCTTCTTCCTCCCAGTCTTTCTCTATTCCTAACATCTTATATTTTATATATTATTTAGGTAGATAAGGGTGTTTGTAGGGTAAAGGTAGGGGAATGGTTAAGGAGGCGGTTAAGGAGGCGGTTAAGGAGGTGGTTGAGGAGGTGGTTAAGGGGGTGGTTTAAGTTGTTTGAGTAGGGTAAGGTGTTTTACGCAGTAATTCTTCTAAAATAGATAGAACGAGATGTCTAAAAGTCGTTGTGGATACCAGACAAGTACTCCTAGGTGGTTTCTCTTCTTCTCTTTAACTAAAATAGGCTGATATAAAAGGTAGATAAGTATAACTATCTTCTAATCTGCTGCAAGGTAGACAGTATAACTGTCTTCTAAGCTATCTGCGTGTTTCCTAATCTGTGCGCGCTTACTGATTAGTGTTGGTATACTTTAACAACGTGCAGAATATATATATTGTAATGATATGTACTATGCGGTGTTGTAGGTAGATTCTTTTTATTCTATCTATACGTCTTGATGATATATATGCGCGTCGCGTAGATCACGTGCTTTACGCACGTGATATACAAAACGAATATCTACTGATACTACTGATTACCATATAATCTGTCTGACGCGTCTGTCCCCTAATACAGACCTATTAGTCCGTCCTATATCCCTACCAGCCTCTACGATGCTATATTAGAGAAAATTGGGTTTAGTACTCTATACAGCCACTATAACGCGTCCGGATATTGCCTTCGCAGTATTATAGCTGGCAAGGTTTAATTAGAACCTAAGCTAAAAGCATTATTAAGCGGCAGACAGAGTTATCTAGTATCTATATAGTATGAGAAGCAGAGCAATCTGCTATAGAGGAGATAAGGAAGGAATAAACGGTAAAGGGAGAGATAAAGGAATACGCGACAAAGGATAAGACGACGGAAGAGACGGTACGTAATCATTTATCTGTGCTAGCAACGCATTATTTATAGATAACTCTATTAACAGAAAGAGCTTGTAAGGATATATTATAAAGCTATTTAGGGGGCTAATTGCCTGGAGAGCAAATAAGCAGGATATAGTTATAACGTTAAGCATAGAAGCTAAGTTGTTAGCCCTATTACAGACAGTAAAGGAAGCTATCTTTATTAGCAGGCTGTTTAAAGTAATGACGTTACGCCTAAATAAGCCCTTAATTATTAAATGCGATAACACATAGACACTTTAACTAATTATAGAAGATATGGTAAAGCTAATTATAAAGCTCTAATATGTTGATATCTATTAACACTAGTTACGTTAGGAATATGTAATAAGATAAGTACGATTTTAATAGATAGTGACGAAGGAGATAATTGCTAATGGACTTACAAAGGCCCTGCCCAAGCAGAGGTTTTAAAGCTTCGTTAATATAATTAAGATGGTAGATATTAAGGAGCAGCTAAATAAGGAGAAATAACTAGAGGACCTAAGGGATAGTATTAGAGCAAGACGGAAGGATTTAGATAAGATTACGGTTTAATTGACTTATTAACGGACATGAGAAGGTGGCTAGCTTTGACCTTAAAGAGCTTAAAGCTAAAGGGGTGTGTTAGATAATCTGTATTCTCAAAAGGCGTGGGTCACGTATATGGGTCACGTGCACTGTAAAATCTCTTTGTAGCTCGCAGCCCTAGGGCCCCAAGAAACAATCGACATTAATTAACGATTAAGTTAAGATCATCAATCAATCAACCCATTTTATCAATGAGCAGCTCTATCTGAATTATCTAACATTAGTATTTACTAGCAAATAATAAGAGCTTTAGTTATTTTTAAGCCGGCTTAAGAATAAGCTAACTAGTAATACTAACTATTACCTAACTAAAGCTAACCAACTCTACTACGCCCTGAGTTAACTAGGAGGAGACGTAGCTAACCTTATTAAACCTCTTTAGCCAAACTTAGTATAAAGCCTAGTTGTACTTCTTAAAGCTATATATAGTAACCTAAACCGCCAAGTTACCGCTTAAAGGAAGATAAACTATATAACTTAAGAAAAGAAAAGTTTCCTAGTATACTTCTCTAAATTTAATTATTACGTAAAGGAAACAGGCTGGAATAACTCTGTACTAATTAACAGCCTTATTAAATCTTTAAGCCCTAAACTAAAAACCTTCCTAATTAATATAGACCTACTAGGAGCTCTTAATGTCTGCGTAAACGTTATTAATAAATAATATAATAATATACTACGCCTAACACCAAAGTCCGCTCCTTAATACAATATAATAACCCCATAAATATCTATTAAGTTATTATCCGAGCCTAAGCACCCTAACGCTATAGATATTAATACTAGGACCCTAGGATACGCCCTATTAGGGTCCATTAAATAGGAATAATATACTAAGCTAGGCCTCTACTTTAAATATAGAAGTAGCTCCTACCTTTCTAACTACTACTCTACCCCCTTCTAAAAAGATCTATAAATAGTTAATACTAGCAACTGTTTACTATATTAATCTTCTAGCTACTAACCCTAATCTTTATTTAGTTCTAACTTTATATCTAGTAAGCACTACTTATAAGAACGAAGTTATAATTAATATTCTGTAAGAACCCCTTTCTGCTTACTACTAAAAGGTATGTCCTAGAGTTAAGTCGCTCTTTAGGACAATTATGTTATAGAATCTTGTTAAATATATTAGATATAGTAAACCCTAACTCTTAGGATTGTAGTATAACTATTAACTACTGTCTTTAGTAGAAAGGTTAATAGGCTAACGCTTAAGTCCTAATTAATATAGGAGCTAGTGGTATAAGATTTATTAATAAGATCTTTATATAAGATAATAGGTTTACCCTAATACCCCTTAACTGGCATATTAACGTATTTGGATTTAATAGTAAACGTACTATCTTGGGCTGTATTACTTATATAGCGGCCCTAAGACTCTAATACCTAAACTATAAAGAATTAATTAAGCTTTTTATAACTACCTTAGGTTATCTAGTAATCTTTAAACAGCCCTAGATAACGCTATATAAGATAACTATTAATTAGAACAACCTTAAGCTTCTATTTACCGCCTCCTATTATAAGTAGAAGTGTCTTATAACTTACTACTTAGACCCTAAACTAAAATCTGGAAAATCCACTAAAGTCCACCTAATTCCACTAACCTAAGAATTTTACTAAATTCCACTAACCTGAAAATTCTACCGAATTCTACTAATATAAGATTTTTACTAACATCTACTAAGAATCTAAAAATAATATATAACTATATAAACTAACTCTAACTACTGCACTCTAAACTAAGTAAAAGCTTGAGCTTAATATATAAAAGTACTAGAAGAACTGGTATTTTACTATAAAAAGAATACTTAAAGAACCCAAACCTAAATTTAATACTAACTTTGTATTTAATACTAAACCTAAACCTAAATAAGAAACTATATAAGAAACTAAGGATAATTTAAGCTCGCTTAATACCTGTTGGTCTTATAAGGTAATAGTTGTTCTTATATTGTTTGTAAAGCTTGTTATATATATTCCTGTAAGAAAGGGGAAGGGTAAGGAACTTAAGGTTCCTTACTATACTAGTGCCGCGGCAATATGTAACAACCACGCTACTTATTCCCAATACTGGCAACTTTTCTTTTATAGTTGCTATCTATATATAAATGACGCAACTAAGCTGTGACGGTGCCAGCACCCACTATATTGCCGTATTTTGCCGTCTTCTGCTGTATTCTGCCAGCTGTAATATTCTGCTGTATTCTGCCAGCTATATTCTATTAAATTCTACTAGCTATATTTTGCTATATTCTGCCAGCTATATTCTGCCAGCTATATTCTGCCAAATTCTGCCAGCCATATTCTGCCAAATTCTACTAGCTATATTCTGCCAAATTCTGCCAAATTCTACCAGCTATATTCTGCTAAATTCTACTAAATTCTGCCAGCTTGTAAGAGGCCAGTCTAACCAGAACGTATAATTATCTAATTAACAGTATAGAATGAGAGTTATAGGTAAGTAGAAGGTAAGTTAAAGATAGAATGAGCTTTACATATAAAGGACAAATGCTTTCTAACTTCTTCTATTTAGAGACTAATTGCTAGCTCTTCTCTAGAGAAGAACTAGCTCCCTATATAGTCCTTCTAAGACACTAGTAAAAACCCTTACCCCTTATTTATCTAACCATGTCTCCTCTAAGACATTAGTGGGACATTAGTGAAACCTTTATCTATCTTATCTGATATATACCTTTTAGGAGCGCCTGTTATAATTACCTCCCCTTTAAGGGTTTTAATCCTCTAAGACTTCACCTCTTAATAAACTCTTATAGAGTTCCAACTAAAACCACTAGGGAAGTTCTTTAGTGGAAAGGTACTCCATAATGCGGCTTATTGCCAGTTCTTTACTAATATGGAACCTCACTTTATTTTCTATTCCTCCGCTCTTCTTCTACTATAGCTCTTCATAGTGCCTTTATAATGGAACTTTAATAATAATAATAAAAATTAGATAGGATTTACCTTCCTTATTATAAGAATTTGTTATAAGCTAATCCAGAGGTTATCCTATACGACGCGTTAACCAGCCACTATCCCCATTTACCTAAAATAGGTCCTAATAATAACGTCTTAATATTAATTTCTTCTAGTTTATAAGCTGTTGTCTCTTACGCATCTTTCTATTAATAACACTATTCATCTCGCCTTTTAGCAGACTGTTTTTTAATTATATCTTAGCTTTCAGCTTCCGCATCTCCAGCCATTCTTTCTACCACTGTTCTATTCTCTTCTTATAACATATCTATAGGTAATAGGGTCCCTATTTTATCTCTTTAATAATACTAACTTCCTATAGTGTTCTCTTACAATGGCTTATAATTATACTACATATCCCTAAACTAGCGGCGGCGTTATCCCTACTCTATTAGCACCACAGACCACTTCTGTTACTCCTATAGTAGTCTCTCTAAAGTGCTGCCGTTATTACATTTACACGCTTATATTAGACCTATCCCACGCCTATAAGATGCCGCACTCTAGTAAGAATAGATTTAAGTATTCCTACTATCATAGCTAGAGGAAGACCTGTATTTTAATATTTCTTATTCTATTCTATTCTGGATTTCACTAACTATATTAGATCCCCGCTGTTTATACATATGCGGCTTACTGGCTCTAATGTGCTATTAGGGATTTCCGTTTATATTAGAATAGTAAAAAATAGGGATAGAAGGTGTCTTCTATTACTTACAGCCTTTTTAATTTAATAAGGATTTCTACTACTATGGAGACACAGTAATCTTAGATATATAGTGTCCAGGAGCATATATGTAAGCAGTTCGTTCTTATAAATAACAATATTTACACTCTTGCGCGGGCCTTTCTAGCTAGGTAAGTCTCTTTAGTAACACGTTTAGGAACTATACTAACTCTTTAGTCATTAACTTTCTAATCCTAGCCTAGATGCTAATTTAGAAACTGGGGATAACACTAAGGATAGTAACAAAGATAAACGTTCTCCCCGCCAGTCCCCTAGCTATAGTAGTCCTTCTAGTTTCTACTGCTCTAAGAAGAATATTAGCAAGAATGCTAATGCTTCTAGGGATAAGAGTGTTAATAATACTGCTAATAATAACGTTAAGATAGAGGAGGAGGCTCCCGTTGCTACTTTTGGTGTTTAAGTTATTATCTTATTCTTTCTTTCTTCTTATAAGATAGCTTTATATAGTGCCTTTCTAGTGCCTCCAGAATGCCCTAGTATTAGGAATTAACTTTATACTTTAGGGATGCCTCTATTCTTATTTTTAGTAACAGTCCGTATAAAAGTAGTATACCACTATAATCTCTATATATAATAAACAGGTAGTGTTCTTATAGGTGCTTTACAATTTCTTAAAATTTCTAAATCTTTGCTCTATGTCCTTTTGGTCCTCATTATATTATTAACTCTACCACATATCTCTAGTGTCAGACTAAATACTCTCCTTTTATCCCTAGGGAACCCTTCTAAATCCCTAGGCCCCCTTTTTCTAGTACTACTACTTATTCTTAAATAGTGTCTTCTTTAGATAGCATCCCTAGTGGTTCTTATATAAATCCCTATAGCTTTCTCTTATAGGATTCTAGGATCCCTATTATAATGGCAAAATATTCTTGTTTCTAATGCCTATGCTTAACCTTATAGTTTTAATTTATAGGGTCTTCCCTATTATCTCGTCTGTGGCATATCTAGAACCATTACTAAATCCTAATTTATGGTCTTTAGGAAAGTTTTAATTGCCATATTGCATCTTAGTTAAAGGTGCTCCTTAGGTTCCCAACTATTATGCGCCTAGGAGTATCCTTCCTAATAAACCAAAAATTCGCGTTTTTTCTAACGCTATCTTTGGTCTAGAATATCTTCTATATTCCATTCTAGTTCCCTATTAATTTTGCTAAGTAGGGGTAGATCTACACCATCTCTTCTCCAGTATAACTTTAATAAGGAAACATAAAATATAGAATGTATTAGATATAATTTCGGCAATTCCAATTTATAGGCTTAATTTCCTTTAGTTTTCCTAACTATCTTAAAGGGTTTAAACCACCTATGGTTTAGCTTCTTCTTAATACGTTTTATCTAGATATTTTTTATAAATAGTAAGACTTTGTCTCCTATTTCAAATTCTTTAGGCATATGTCCCTTATTATAGTACCTTTTTTATATAGCCTGGGCATCTAGCAAGTGCTTTTTAAGTTCTTCTCTATAAATTCTTATTTACTTAATTCTCTTGGACGCTACTAGTGCCTCTCTTTTAGGAATAATATCCTTAACATTCTAGGGATTATTTACTTTTACCCTAAACAGTACTTTATAAGGGGTTATTTTTGTACTACTATAGATGCTTATATTATACACATATTACACTAGAGCTAACCACAATAGCTAATTATCCTGTTAATAATTAATATAGCAGTAGAGGTAGTGTTCTAACAACGAATTTAGACGCTCTATTTGCCCATCTATTTATAGGTAAAAGGCAGTGCTTATCTTTTGCCGTATTTTTAATAAAAGATAGAATAAAGACCAAAATATGCTGTTAAATATGGTACCTCTGTCGGATATAATTCCCCTTAGTATGCTAAATAAGAGCTCTACTCTAAAAACAGGTCTACTAGTTCCGCTGCCATAATTATTATTATAATAGTAAAATACCCTAAAAACTTTGTATATCTATCTATGATTACTAGGATAGCGTTAGTAACCTCTCCTGTTCTTGTTTTAGTAGGGGGTAAGCCTATTATAAAATCTATTATTAATTCTAATATGGGTCCTTACAGAATAAAAAGCACTAATAACTCGCCATAGGGGCAATGCCTAGATATCTGTACCCTTTAGTATATATCACATCTTAATATATTGTCCTTAACTTCTTTAGACATTCCATCCTAAAAGTATTTCCTTTAAACAGCCTTAAGGGTTCTGTTGGCACCATAGTGACCCCTAAGAGGGTTATTATAGAAGACCTTTAGAATTTTATCTTAAACCGCTTAGTCCTTTAGGATATATACAGCACCCTTAAAGCACAATAAACCCTTTTAGTCTTGCTGCTATAGCTTCTTAGTAACTCTAGCTAAGTTAGTCTCCACTATATCTTTCCACCTCTCCCTAGCAACAAAGGCGTCCCTCTATTATGCTTAAAGAAGAAAATCTGGAAAGGTTTTATATAGATTACTTATTTCCATTTCGCCCGCCGCTATTATAGACCCTAGGCATAGCATAAGATGTTTTAAACCATCAATGCCAGTAGATTCTCCTACCGTTATGCAGTATACCACGCTGTAGATAAGTATCTTGCCTATCCCCTCTAGATCCAGAAAGTTGCAGCTAATGCGCCGTTAAGTTAAAGGTGCTGTAATACCTCTAGTACATCCCACAGAATTTTTGCTAATTCTAGGGTATACTAACTGTCGGAACACATGACCTAAGGCTAATATCACGTAACGTCGTAATTGTAGTCTTGATAGGTTGTATGATGATTCTCGCAGAGGATCGTAAGGATCGCGGTGCCTAAGTAGGGGGTTAATTAGTCACCATAAGGATAACTAATCAAAGACACGACGACGACACGTCAACGACACATAACCACATAACTTCTGTCCATATATTCCGACACTGGCAGTTCTTTCTTTGTGCGTAAAACAGCTATCCTAAGACACGTGACCACGTAACCTTTGTCCATATATTCCAACGCTAGCAGTACGGTGCCAGCGACGG
>Ga0307507_10001025_pt1 | contig 62289 bp, 24 predicted proteins | sample 7_EM_MG_FD_207223 | JGI IMG/M metagenome (GOLD analysis project Ga0307507, IMG submission 207223) | Populus trichocarpa ectomycorrhiza microbial communities from riparian zone in the Pacific Northwest, United States - 7_EM | ecosystem: Host-associated > Plants > Roots > Unclassified | place...
CTACCACCAATATCGGTATAACCAGTGTGGTCAAACGAGCCAAAAAGTGCGGCACTACGCGTAGATCGTAAATCTCGCTCGTTGACTTAGCCTATATACTCAAATAAACCCACACCAGTAGAGAATTTATATAGGAGAGGGCCCTATTTATCCCGCGAGGCAGATATCCTAAGCCATTTTAGGTATTAAGCTCCTCTTTTTCCTACCTATGTACCTAACACGTGATTCTTGATATAACAATACCATTGGTATTACGATACGCTCGGCCGAACAAACGGTATCGTACTAAGGAGATTTTACTGTATGATAATTCCACTCCTAAAGCTTCCTGAATCAACTCTATTTGAGTTAGAGATAACTAGAAACGAGCCATCTCCTGACCAGGAGATTTCTCAAAGATTACATAATAGGATCAGGTGGTGAAGTTAAATTCACATAATTGGTCACGTGATGTATATTTTAACAATAGCTATTCACATCGTTTTCTTCTTCTTTAAGTAACGGCACCACCATCACCATTACCACTACCACTGCTACTGCTGGTGCTGCTACTGCTGGTGCTGCTACTGCTACATCTTCTGCTCCTGCTCCTGCTGCCGCCGCCGCTCCTGCTCCTGCTGCCGCTCCTGCTTCTACTCCTGCTCCTCCACCGCCACCACCACCATGTCCGCGCTCGGTCGCCATCACTCCTCCGTGCCCACCCCGCGCAGGCCTGTGTCGCCTCCGCGTGGGACTTTAGTCCCAACAGATGAGCGTGCTGGTAAGAATTAGCACCGTAAAGAAAACCGCAAGAATATACTAACCTGTGAATAGCTGCTGCTGCTTCCACTGCCGCCAGACCCCTCCCCGCTCCCACCACCACCACCACCACCACCCTGCCAGTCCCGCCTGCCCGCGTCCGTTTCCGCCCCGCGCGGCTCCGCCGGATTGCGGAGCCGTACCGCCAGATCGCGGAGTTGCACTGCCAACTGGCGGCTTTGTATGAGGAGGAGGCGGAGGAGAATGAGGATGAGTAGGAGAGGGAGGGGGAGGGGGGGGGTTGGTTTACTGGGCCTTACGGGGCAGCTACGGGGGTCCTGTTTTGGTAGACCAAAAAAATATAATTAAAACAACATACCTTATAACTAAAGCAGAGCTTCCGGAGAAATGATATTTTCCGTTCTTGTTTGATTTAGGGGAAGCACTACTAAAATACCGTTTACGATGATAACCCGAAATAGCGCAACATAAAGCTGACCATGCGTAAAAACCGGCATCCGTAAATCAACACTTACAAGGTTGAAAGACTGACCCTGCGACTTATTTACGGTCGTTGCAAAAGATAAACGAATAGGAAACTGCCATCGACTAACAATAAACGGCAGCTCATCTTCCGTAGAAGATAGCTTAATCCGCGGGATAGCCCATAGCTGCTTAGCAAAGGTCCCGCTAAGAATACGGGCTTTAAGACAGCGACGGCCTATCTGGGTAACAACCATAAGGGTACCGTTACAGAGGCCCTCTTAGGATACATATACGGCAGATCTCGCAAGTTTTAAACCGACTAAATTGGAAGGGTTGGCGTGGCTTGTTACAACTAGAGCAGTACCGCGGAGAGGAGTTTTGTAAAGATTGCTTATGGGCGTGTTGAGGAGGCTGCTGCGGAGGTTGTTACGGAGGCTGCTGCGGAGGTTGCTACGGAGGCTGCTGTGGAAGCTGCTGCGGAGGCTGCTGAGGAGGCTGCTGATAAGGCCACTGCGGAGGCTGTTGCGGAGGCTGTTGCGGAGGCTGTTGTTGGGCCTGTTTCTTCTCCTTCCGTCTATCCCATGCGCCGTTGATAAAGGCGCTACGGTAAGCGAACCAACCAGGCTGTCCAGATCAAGGCTCGCCTTGGCAAAATGAATCCGAGATTTAATCAAGCAATCGCACGTCAATATCGTGATAATAAAGCTCCAAATTGATATATATTGACTCAATCGTCGCCTGATATGATCCAAACATTTTTTCCAGCAAGTCCCTCGCATGCAGAGCGGTATTTTACATAGAGATACTGTGGTAGAGGCGCGTGTCAATGTTTTGGTGTTCGCGCACAGGCCATGTTTGCGTAGCGCCTCAACGGCGCATGGGATACTGGCAGTAAACACATGTAGTAAGGCGGAGGCTGTCGGAATTAAAGAGGTATTCAAAAATAGACCTAGAGCAATGGCAACGGGCACAAAATAAGCGGTTAAGGGGGAGATCCATAGAGTAGTGGTGGTAATGGTGGTAGTTAGTAAGCAGGTAGAAGTTTAGTGTTCCCGCACGTGACAGTGTGTCCGTATAGAACAAACTGATCAAGCCCTGTTGAGATTTGATAAGGTCGGAGTAACACTCAATGCACCATGCATTGTATAAAATATATTCTGGAGCCCCTTCTGTACGATTTCTCCAGGTCCTGTCTTGCGCCAATCTTGAACCCAGGCAAACCCCTCAAAGCTTTCCCATTTATCCTCTCTTTTGCCATGAGAGCTTCTATGCCCCCAGTGTAAATGAAGGCTTACATCGTACTATTCGTCTTAAGCTTCTCTACAGTCGCACTTGCTTTCCCGATCGTAGCACCTACAAAGGTCGACGGGTTTCGCAACCAGGCCACGGCTACCATTTCGACTTCATCACCAACGGCTGAAGGCATTGCTCCCATGACAAGTGCCCCAATCCAAGAAACACCGAATGTCGAAGATTCTGAAGAGTTTAGTCGGACTGTTTACTTTTACTCAAAGTACAGGGATAATCTATGGAACGATAGATTACCCGGTGCACATGACCTCCCGTCCCTATTTAAACCCCCAGAACCGAGGGCAGTGATACGTCTCGTGGGAAGAGTTACAAAAGGAGCTGGGCATGTGATGAAAATTCGTGGCTATACCCGGATAGTTACACTGGACTGATTCAGGGTCCATAGCCCGTTCACGTTTGCTCAGATAGAGGTAATAGTTTTACACAATAGGCACAATGTAGCATTAGGGAGGTGGTTTAATGCTGAGGAAACGGTGTATTAGTGGGGGTTGAGTAGGATGACGTTCTACTCAGGCTCCAAAGGAGTTAAGATTTCCTGTCAGACCACAAATTGACCTGGAGACTGTAATCAACAGATGGGACTGTGGGGCGCCATAAGGCTCGGTATTACTTCCTCACAAGCACCCAGACCTCGGGAATGCCAGACGGCGGACAAGAGTAGGCCTTCCATACTTTACATTCGTACCCGAGGGGTAGTAAGCCGTAGACGTCTCGAGGAAAGCGCAAGATATAGTTTGAAGGCCCTTTTTTCCTGATGCTCGAAGGTGAAGCAAGAACTAGCTGTAGGCTTATTAGCATCCGCGGTGTCCTTGTACTTGTTTGAGAGGTTACTGTAAAGTGGCTAGCAGCTCCAGAAAATTAACGACCAACATTCTTGAAAATATCTCAGCAAACCCATCAAGTTTAGGGCGATATATAGTAATTAGATCTACTGTAGAGGTCTTCAGATGTGTATGATAAATACCAGCTATTCGCAGTAACTGTCTAAAGCAAGTTGAGAAGGATTGAGAATGGGTTAGCAATGTAGTGCAAAGCGCGACAACAGGGGTTCACTCCAATAGCGGGAACGGCGGAAAGAACAAAGGATCGGTTGGACCAGACACTTTTCTAAGCAGTGTGGTTGGTTGATCAATTGAGTAATTTACTGCATAAAGTTGAATAGGATGGGGTCGACCCGGATGCGCACAAGGCCAGTCACTCCAGCGTGGTTTTTGCGTGTGTGGTCATGGGTGGTTATGGATGGAACTCGCCCGACAAAGCTAAAATATTTAGCTTCCAAAGGGGCTGTCAACATGCAATGACGTACGTCGTACGCTCTACAACTACATGTATGTTGAACATATTAAATAGCTGTCCGCTTTGGAATCCAGTTACTTATCTTGCGTCGCCGTGTTATTATGCCTTAATCTGTAATTATTTTGTGCAAAGCATTCAAAGCATCTGCTAGGCCTCCGATGATTGCCATGTTCACCAAATCATACCGCGGATCCGCCGGCATTAGTGATATTAGTGGTGCGATGTGTAAGCAGAAATTTGAGACTTGGCAGAGCTGGTTGCTGGCTGATTGCTGGCTGGCCTGCAGTGGCTGCAGGCTGGCTAGCAGGCGAGATCGTCGTTGAAACACTTAGAAGGTCGATAAGATGCCCTGCTTGATAAGATTCAACAACAACCTCCAAAAACTGGCGTTTCAGTCTTGCCCACTACCCTCATGGACCAGCGTCGTTCTTCCCGTACAGATCGCTCTTATCAAGACGATTCCTCAATTACCCCGATTCCACCCTCTATAACCACCACAACAACTGCTGGCCCAAGATCAACAACCACAACTTCGGGCCCGGGAACTACAATAAATGGTCTAACAACCACCACCACAACAACAAACCCGAGGCAAGCAGCGCCGCCAGCACCTCCGACTCTTGCGGTCCCTACAACAATACAACGAATCCCCTCCACAGTCCGGATCAGACGGCTCCCTTCAACACCATCAGTACCACAATTACGTTCACAGGGTCTCGCAGACGAAAATGCCGAATCTACGTCTCGCCGTCGAAGCAATTCGGCCCCCCAGCGGCCGCAGTTGTCTGCATATCCTCCCAATGATCTCGATATTCGGAGACAGATGACGGCCTCATCGTATCTCCCAGCACTGCAGGAAGAGACCTCAGGGCGCGAGACGCCTCAGCTTCTGGCAGTTCCATCAAACCAACAACCAGGACGAATGAGGAGAGCCAGTGCCGCTGCATGGTCGATGCTAACAAGGCAAAACACGAACAATAGCATTAATGCACAAGCTGGACCTTCGCAAGAATATGATTCGCGGATTATTGATATGCTGGATGTCATTGGTGAGTCTTGACATTGCCGCTCACAATTTTTCCAACCTCAAGCCCACTGATTGTAATCGTCCCGTATAATAGACCCTGAAGTCGCAACACTCAATACCCTTAACAACGTCCAGAACTCCCTATTCATCCCCAACCTTGGTAATTTCTACAATCGCAGACCTACCTACGACCTCACAAGATATTCCCCCGATACTTCGGACGAGGAAATAGGTGTTGCCCAGGACCACCCTGGCTATGATTTTACCAGTACTAGTAGAAGGCCGGAGCAGGTGGATTATGATGAAGAAGAGGAGGCTCCCGGGTTTAGTCGCTCGCGTACAACACAGAGTATCTCCTCTGTGCTTACAGGCATGTCGGAAGGACATAACTTTGCAGTCCTTCCACACGGCGCCTCACTTGAAGGATGGAGTGCAGAAGATAAGGCCGAGTTGAACGACCACGTGAGACATCTTTTACACTCACGCCGAGCCAAGTTCAAGCGAGGAATGCGGGGATTTGGTAAATACGTGAGGAAACGTAAGTACACTATCAAATACTGTCCGAAGACCCGTTAGGATCTAACACTGTCACAGCTGTTGGATTTCTCGTGACACTGTATGCCTTTCTTCTAACTTTCTGGGGTGCTGCATGGGTGCTATTCCTCATTGGTACGTGAAAAAAGCACCGAAACGTCCTTAGTAGCACTAATTAGTAATCGTTGCATTAGGCTGGATATCGGTAGGGGACCGCCAAGCCTATTTTGTCGAGATTTGCGATCAAATCCTGACCGCTCTATTTTGTGTCGTGGGTATTGGATTCGCTCCTTTTCGCGCCGTCGATACATACCATATGATATACATTGCTCATTATCATCGCCTGACTTGGCGTTTGCGGAAGGAGCGTGCTTTGCCCGAGCTAAAAGACCACAACGATCTTCCCGAACTCCCAGATAACAACCGTGATGTCGAGCCTGGGCCCGAGAAGGACGACGAAGAACCGGAAGGGATTGTGCTCACTGACGAACAACAGAAAAAGCTTGAATATCACGAAGCAAAGTTCTGTAGTTCGCATACCTTCTACAAGCCGCATGAGACACCCACTCATCATGCGTTTTCGCTTCGACTTCTTATTGCCATTGTAGTACTTCTTGATTGTCATTCTTTATTCCAGATGGCTCTTGGTGGAACTACCTGGGGCATAAATTATCACCATCGTCCAAAAGCACTAACTGCTGTAATTCTGTCTTGTTCGATTAGTTGTAATATCTCCGCTGGCATCACTATCACTATTGGGGATAGAAAGTCTAGGAAGAAATTAGTGGTTGAGCAGATGTTCAGGCAAGGCTTGACAGAGGAGGCTTTGGCTAAACTCAGCAAAGAGAAAGGTTTGAAGGCTTCAGGAGTGAAAGCTTCTATTCGATAGGCTTTGCGCGAAGCGCAAGAATAGCATGGTATATCTCGGCCTCTTCTCAATCCTCTAGAATGAACCGAAGTGTGTCCTTGGACTCGGCAAATTTACGGTCCCGTCGAAATTTCCCCTGTCTTGACCCTCCAGCTGTCATCTATGTGGCTCCGTCACTTATCATCGCTTAAGATTCAAGCAACAGCGAGTGATGACAGTTCGTTATTAATTAGACTAACAGCTCTGCCCATATATCGGATCTCTTCTTCCTACCCTTCTCGTATCCCGAATGCCCATCATCCCCATCTTCATGTTCTAAAAACTCCTCATCAATATGGGTGGGGCCGTAAATACTTGTCACAAGCACCCTCAATCCTCCCGACCGCTCGCTTCTACTATCGTCATGGCTTTTCCCTTGCGCTGGCCTCAAGACGAGCTTCTGAAGAACATCGGCAAATTTACGTAGCTCCGACGCGTTTCGATATAGAGGTTTGAGCGCTGGCTCGATGTGCTTTGGTCCGGCTTTGAAAATGCACGTGTCGATGCGATCGATTATCCAGAATATGGGCGGTTTCTGGGAAGAGTCTTGCTGAGGAGTGTTGGGTGCTGACGATGACCCGCTGGTTGTGTCGCTGGAGGATTGCCTGCTGATAGGGGACGATTCATAGGTGTTGAGAAGCTCTTACAGTAGCTGGGCCAGTTCTTCCATGCTCATGTCTTTCTCCGTGGTGGAGTGATCCCGTGTATTGCAAATGGCCTGCAGCTTTTTGTTCTCTTGAAGCAGGCTAGGCACTTGTAATAGGAGTTGGAAGATTGCCTCTTTCAGCAACGTGCATGCTGTACGCTTGTTCCCGGAGAGATTCGTAGAGGGTTTGTCTATATGGTAGAGGGAATGGAGCAGTCAGTGATGGCAATAATCAGTTAGTTAGTTATGATTATGTTATGTTATCAGGAACATAACTAACCTAATCATAATCGCACCTGGTGATTATGTTACATATATATAACTACATAATCAACCCGGATATACTACGGAAATAAGGGAGGTAAAGCTCTGGGTAGAGCCCTGGGCGGGGTTCCTGGGCAAGTGTGTTATCTACACGTGATAATTCACGTGTAGATAACATTACGTGGAGGCCCGTGCTTAAAAGACGTAATCAATATAACTACAAGGGGGTAACATCAATGCCTTAGACGCCCCCCCTGCTAGTACCAGTCAAGAAATAAGCGAGTCCAAAGTGACATAGCGGGACCAGGTTATTTTGTTTACTATACTAGCAGGGGGGGCGTCTGACCCATTCATGTTACCCCCTTGTATAACATACTCCACAAGCGAGTCGCGAATACAAGCGAGCCGCGAACCTCAAAACTCACCAAAAATTGGAAAAATCGCACCTTAATAATAAATTCTAATAATTTAGATTTAGGCTTTCATATATACTTTATAGCCTCTATTAAAATATTAAATATGGGGGCCAAAATAAGGCTAAATTACTATATCTTACTATATCTTAAAAACTATTAAACAGTTTACTATATAACTTTAATAGTAGTTATAGAGTATATATGAAAGCCTAAATCTAAATTATTAGAATTTATTATTAAGTGGTTGTCGAGATATAGTAATGTGCACGACCAACTTCCCCCCCCCTCAAAAAAAAAAGTTGATTTCGCTTCGGTACGCGGGCTCGCCAAATCGCCACCAACTGTACATAGTAATCGAAGCGAAGCCATATACTTAGCTGTAAGAGCCTTGTTCCTAAAGCTGTCCGCAATTAATCTTCCTGTATTATAATTATTATTAAATATTATAAGGTTTCTACCTATCCTCTACCCATAGTATGGCTCCACGAATAGGCCTATATCAGCACGCCCTAATTAAGGATCTTCTTTAACTTAGAGCAACCTAAGCAGAGTATACCTCCGCCGCTAGTTATATAATTCGCTCAATTACCTTAATTAGCAGGAACTTGCGAGTCTTTGGCTTAACTCGGGCACCTTTAAATAGTAAAGGCGGCTAGTTCCTACTAAGCAATCTAATAATTGTGGTAATACTAATATGGCTAGAGGAGAAGCCAACTCTCTTTAGTAACAAGTTGCAGTGGCTAATCTATAACACGTTTAATGTCATAGTAAGCCGCTATATAATATTTCAAGAGCTCTATTTAGCTAGCTGGATAAAAAAGCGGGTAAGCTAATTAGATCTAATATAGAGCTTAGAGAGTAGCTTACATAAAGAAGTATCACTAGGTAGCTCTTAAATATAGCGCTCACAATTACAACATATATTTTGCTATTATATTATAGTATACCGCCAATTAACTAGTATTTATAGATAAGTTAGGTGCGGATTTAAAGACAGGCGTATAGAAGGTAGGCTGGGCTCCTTCTAGTCTTATACTAGTCTTATAAACGCTATACAATTAGGGTAAGAGGAGGCTTAATATACTGCCTGCGTATACAATTGACGGCGTACTGGCAGCTTTGGTATATAAAGGCTTAATAAATGGTAAAGGCTTTAAGTTCTAGGTAGCATATACTCTTCTACTACGGTGTAATCACTTTCCTGCTAAGTAATTAGTAGTAATTATAGATAACGCTAGCTTCCATTATTTAGAAAGGATGTAGTCTCTCTTTAACGCCTTTGGAGTTAAGCTAGTATATTTACCACTGTACTCACCTAATCTAAATCTAATTAAAGAGTTTTTTTAGAGAGCTAAAGGCCTTTATTTAGCGGCAGTAGTTCTCTTAGCTAGAGTACCTAGAAAACTTTGGCTATAGCTTTAAAGCGTTCCTCCTTTAGTATATAGATAAGTGTCCGTATCACTTCCGGTGATACGTATCGCTATTGCAATAGTATAGGGTGGTAACTGATTTTGATTAATGCTTATTGATTCTCCTATTCTATAGGTGGAATTTGGTAGATTTCCTAAGCTCGCTTAGCTTACGTAATTAACCTAATTAGTTACAGACAACCTTGTTTAGACACTGGGAGTATTTAGTTTTTAATGGTGCTTAAGCACGCCTCCTGCCAAGTTCTGCCAAGTTCTACTAGGTCCTATTAAGTTCTGCTGAATTCTGCTATATTCTACTAAGTTCCATTAAGTTCTACCAAATTCCGCTATGTTCTACCAAATTCCATTAAGTTTTGCTAAATTCTGCCATATTCTACTTAGATTCTGCTGAATTCTGCCAGGTAGTTAAAGTAACTAATTACAATTTTCTATGCCCGGTATGGAAAATTGCCATTGGCTCGCTTGCCACTAGCGCCTTAGCTGCTGGCTTGATATTTTTACGCTCTCTGTTCCTGCTTTAACATCTTCTCTCTCTACCCACTTAGTAACCTGTAGCTTAATTGTATTTGTATTAATTAGGTCCTTTAACGCCTAGCAAGGCTTTAATTTTGTTATAGCGTCTATAGGGTTACTGCCTCCGTCAATCCATTTAATCTCTGCTATCTCTCTTTTCTTATATAATTGTTATAAGCATATTAGGTCAACCATAAGTCGTTTCTTTTGTATTGTCCTGAGTTTAACTAAGTAGTTATATAGAGATTTTAAATTGGTACAAAGGATAAGCGGTAGTTATTTAAGTTGTAGGATCTTCTTAATAGTTACTTTAATTATAGCTCCGGTGTTAAATCCGTAGGCTATTCTATATAATTTAGATGCTAAGACATTTTGTGTAACTTGCTTGCATTTAATAGATAACTAATAGAGGATATTGGCCCTGTTATCCTTATCTGTAAGTGTAATAATAAAGCCGATCTAAGAAGAGAGGTTGTAGTTATTAGCAAAGGACGAGTCCGTAAATATTATTAGTTTAAGAGTGCTTGTATTGAGTTATACAAAGCGAAGTCCTTAGGAGGGATTATTAATTTGCTATTATAGCCGCTTATTAAGCTGCTTTATATATTCTTTTTTTAGGTTAATAACTTATACTATAAAGAAGAGGTTAAAGGCAGCTTCTAGTTAACAGACTATGGCGATATAGGCTCCTTTTGCTCTCTAAGTAATATACTAGTTCTTTGGTGTGACTGCCTTATAGACTTCCCCTCTGGAGCTAGTTAGGTCTGTAGTCTTTATAGTAACTAACTTTAGGTTTTAGCATTAACGTTCCTAGGTAAGGGCTATTAAATCTTTTTCTTGCTTAATATAGCCTCCATTAAACCTAATTGGGGTATTTGGCGTAAGCTTCTCTTTCTCTTTTATTAGAAACTTTGCCTTTTAAAGTCTAACTTCTTTAGCCTCCGCGAAGGTTTTATTAGCAAGGAATAGTGTGTTATTGGTCTGTAATCCTATAATTCTAAAGCCATTGCTGTTTGTGTATAACAAGCAGGGGTTATATATTGACTAGTTTATCCGTAGTTTGTTAAGGTGGTGATAGTGGTATATATTAAACTAATAGTTGCCAGCTTCCGGGATACTATAGAGTGGTTGTAAGGGATATTATTGCGGTCACCTCGGGTTGCCTTTAGGACAACCCCTGGACACCCCTTAGATGTCCTTTAGTCACGTGCCAGAGGCACATGCCCGTAGTATATAGTCTCTACAATCCCTAAGGCCTTACCTCCTTAAGGATTTGTCTCTTTTACCAATCTATCCTATTCCACAATTGTGTCCTTATAGCCCCCTGTCTACAAAGTCCCCTTATATTTAAATCCTTCCTACTCTATTTAGAAGGGCAGCTAGCTTTAAGGACCAGATTATTTATTTACATTTTTTGTTTATATCTACTATCCTCCCTTAAAATCTCGCGATAACCTAAACGGAAACTCCACAAATACCTTATAGAAAGCTGTCGCGCCAAGGCAGGAAGGTCCCTCTAATAGCAAGAGATTGTGATAATATAAAAATTTTATTTTAACGTAAATAAATATGTTATAAACCTCTGGGCAAGACGGCCGAATAAGCCCTAATACCCAGATACACTAAGAGCTTAAAGACTCTCGCATACCTACAGTTACTAGCAACGCTAAGGAAAACGCAGATACTCTCTATAATAGTTATAACACTGCTAGAAAGCAGCCAGAACCCCTCCGGCCCTGCTTAGGCTAATTAGAAGATTGAGCGCTAGAGGCAAATCTAAGATCTTCCCCTAAATTAGAAATGCTAGCAGAGGAATATACTAATATGCCTAATTTGGGACCCAACTAGAACCCTCCCAGAAGACCACCGGCCTATAATTGGCATAGTGGCGGCGTATAGACTGCTCACAAGCCAAGTAGGCCTACCCCTTTGGGTAATCTAACCTAACTACTAACTTAAGACTTAAGCTTTATAGGGAAACCTGCATTAGCTACTAGTACTAACACTACCTCTATAGCCGGAGCTTCCCTAGGCCCAAGGTTAGAAAGTTAAAAGCCCTACACTAATTTTCTCTAAGGTAGGTATTGGGAAGCTGCTATAAGACTCTTGGAAGCCATATAGGAAGGAGCTACTAATAAATATATTAGAAATCTCTAGGGGCAGGTCTAGATCTAGTAGAGCTTGATTTAGGCTAAATAAAATCTTTTATAACCTGGCTAAGGCTAAGGGCCTCCTAGGGGCTACCTAGTACCTACCTAAGGAGGTGTGGAAGACTTAAAGAGGTATCTATATAGCAAACGGAAAAAGGATATAGACTGACTGGCTAAGGCCTCTAGTAGCCTAGAACTCCGCCATAGACCTAACGCCCAACAGTTAGATAATTGAGTTTATAAAATGGATAACTTCTTTAAGATGCTAATAATATAAGATAATACCAAAGAGCGTACTTAATAGATTATTAGTAAGATTAAAGATTGATCCCTAAACCAGATTACACTAAATCAGCTTAATAAAGAGTAAATTACTATATAGCCGTAGCTGTAAACCTTCCTAAAGAAATAGACTTAAGATCTATATATTATACAATACAATAATACAGAGCTATTCTAAAATGGGATATAGCTTAACTGCTACGATTTCTACTAGTTTATAAACTTTATGGAAACTTATACTTAATTAATGGATCCAGAACCCTTTAAAAATAAGGACGGTAGCATCTATAAGAAGGAGAAGATTAGATTTATCTAGGCTAGAATTAAGCTAGCAATTTGTAACAAAATAAAGCGCGTAGGAGCCCTATCGCGGATTACCACCTATATGGATTTCAAACGAGCGGTTCTAAATGCTAAGGATGTAGTAAGGAACTAGACCTCTTCTAGTAAGAAGCTAGGGGGTAACTAGAAGTGTGGGCACTCTGGTAGTAATATAGGGCAGACCCAAGCTCTAAAGAAGCCGTTCTTAAAGAGAAATCCAGAATGGTTAAAGTTAGGGACCTTAAGCAATGGGAAAGACTCCTAGGGCCAACCTAATACCTGTCTAGCACCCTTATAGGAACACCCTAAAAAGTTAAGAGAAAACTTCTCTAGAGGCAAACCCAATTAGAAAAATAAGTAGGGCGACAACTACACTAATAATCTAAAAAAAGAAAAGCCCTAGTTGCGGACCTTTCCTAGCTATAACTAGGGCAAGATACGGAAGAAGAGACTCTCTATATTGCTATTAAGCTAGAAATGGTACTCCCTATAGGCGAGGTACATTAGTTCTAAGCACTATATAATAGCGGCGCCAAAATCAATCTTATACAATATGATTTGGTAAAAGAGTATAAGCTTATCCCGTTGCTAAGGTGGCAGAAGCCTATTATAGGGTTCCTAGATAAGCATTAGATCAAACTATATAGTGCCCATAAGCTTACAGTATTAGTGGCTAACATGTATAACCGCACTAAGGTGGTCAGCCCGCAACCTTTCTAGGCGGCTGACTTTATAGGCTATAACCTTATTCTTAGATATCCTTGGCTTGTAGAAGCAGATCCTAAGATACACTTTAAGACAGGAGCCTTTAAATGGTGGAATAATAAAGAATTAAAAGGGCGTATTTTACTAATAAGCTTAAAAGACATCCTAGAAGATGTAGCTCTAAGAGAAATAGTATACGCTCTATACCTAAAGGAGTATTAAATCTAACCCCTATTCTATAGCAAGATAGGTATAGAGCCTAGTATAGGCGATAACCCTTCTGTAACGGATACCCTATGGGGAACTGCTGGACAGGTCACAGAGACATTATAGGGAGGCGGTGATCTTGAAGATCTTATAAGATACTTCCACCACTATAGGCTACTCTGGCTTAAGAAATACGCAAAGAGTATGCTATAATACCTTAAACACTGTGTTAAAGAGTTCCCTACCCTCCACTGGCTACCGCATAAAGCTGTTTAACATACAGTAGCAACTATATATAAATAGCCACTATAGCACACGACGCTGCCCATAAGCGTCCTAAGGGACCTCTAGGATCTACCTGACAATGATGTGGAGGACAAGCGTAACCCTAACCTATTAAAAATTCTGTTAGGCCTAAGGGACTTACTTAGGGTATTTTTGGGTAGATAAGCTAAAGTCCTTTAGCAGAACTTGGAATACAATTATACAATTAATTTAGAAGAAGGCAAATAACCGCTAAACCTTCCTATCTATAACCTCTCTTGTAAAGAGCTTAAGATCCTATAGGAGTACCTTAACAGCTTAGTGGAAAAGGGATAGATATGGCCTAGTAAGTTGCCGGTAGGCGCGCTAATCCTCTTTATCCCAAAACCAGATAGGACTATAAGGCTATGCGTAGACTACCGCGGCCTTAATAAGATTATAATTAAGAACTGTTACCCACTACTACTGGTTAGTAAAATACTGAATTAACTATCTAGGGTGGAGATCTTTATAAAGTTAGATTTACAAGACACCTATTATAGGCTCCGTATTAAAGAAGGGGATAAGTGGAAGACTACTTTTAAGACCTAATACGGCCACTTTGAGTATATAGTAATGCCTTTTAGGCTAGCTAATACGCCTATAACATTCCAATTATATATTTACAGAGCCTTAGGGGGACTAGTTAACTGCATATATGTTGTCTATCTAGATAACATTCTGATCTACTTAGAAGATAAGGATTAGTATAAGTAATACGTCCGCTAAGTGCTGGAACGCTTAGATAATTAGGGCCTCTACGCCAAAGCATTAAAGTGTGTCTTTAATACTAAGCAGGTTAAGTTCCTAGGGTACATTATAATGCCTATAGGTGTAGTTATAGACCCAGTATAGGTGTAGACAATTTAAGAGTGGCTAGAGCCAGAGAGCTACTGGGATATTTAAGTGTTCCTAGGCTTTACCAATTTTTATAGGCGCTTTATCTATAACTACTTAGACATTGCCTAACACCTATTTAACCACATTACTAAAGCTTCCTAAGACCTGGCCTAGGAAGTAAAAAGCTTAAAGGTGGGAAAGAAGAAAACTAAGAAGGGACTAACTAAATAGTATAAACTATGAATATGGCCTGGAAAGGTATAGGAAGCCTTTTAGGAACTACGTGTAATGTTTATAGAAGCTCCACTATTGCGGCATTTTAACCCAGATTAGCTACTGATAATAGTCACTAATATATTAAATTTTGCCCTTGTTGGTATCCTACTGCAACCTAATAGGCATTTAGATGCTACCTAGCTCTACTAGAGACTAGTAGCATTCTACAGTAGAAAATTTTAGGGACCTAAAGTTAGGTATTATACCCATGATAAGGAACTGCTGGCTATAGTTAACTGCTTTAAATAGTGGCAACACTACCTTAAGTACGCAAGTCATACCACTTATATACTCTTAGATTATTATAATCTACGTTACTTTATAACTATAAAGGAGCTTACACCTTAACAAGCCAGATAGGCAGAGGAGCTTGTATAATTTAACTTTAAGATTAAATATAAGCCAGGGGAAAATAACCCTACTAATAGACCGTTATGACGGCCAGACTATACTAAAGGCTTTAAAACGGGAGAAGGAAAACAGATAATAGACATCTTACTCCTTATATTGCAGAACAAGCTCTAGGTATAGGATGCTTAAGTACCCACAGCTCCACGTATTAAGTCTTAGGTGGTGCAAACCCTATTGGCTTCCACTAACGTCCTAGCTGGTACCCAGTCCGTGGCCAATAAGGGTCTAAAGATACTTAGATAGGACGTCCCTAATATAAGTTTAGAACCTAGTAATACACCACCCCTAATTGCTAAGCTATTCCCTTAAACTAAAGGCGAAGCCATAGAGCAATTAAAACTTAGAGCCCTACAATAACCAAAAGACTTTAACCTTGTAGCGGCCTTCCTAATATACACGCACTAAAGAGTTATAAGATCTATAGTACCATCTAGTTATATACTTGAAGCAGTATAAGACAAAACAGCTTTTACCTAGGAACCATCTAAAAGGTTAATAGATCTTATCCGTGAAGTGCAATAGAGGGACGCCTCCTATGCCATTTTTAATGCGGAAGTAGACCAGAAACACGATGGAAAGGAAGCTAAAAGGCGCTAAAATTGGGAACTGGACCCAATGGGCCTATTGCGTAGAAATGGCAAGGTTTGGGTGCCATAAGAAGCAAATCTATAACAGAAGATTCTTATAAAGAATTATAATGATTTTCTAGGCGGCCACTATAGTCAAGCTAAGATAGTAGAATTACTTTAATGCAAATACTATTGGCTAAAGCTTAAGCAGGAAGCAAAGGAGTACATTAGCTACTATAAGAAGTGTTAAGTATATAAAATCTAAAGGCATAAGCTATGGGGTTTACTTAAATCAGTTCCCCCTACTAGTAGGCCATAACAATATTACGCTATAGACTTCATTACGGATCTCCCGCCCTTAAAAGATAGGCAAGGATAAACATACAATTTGGTTCTGGTACTTATTAATAGGTTTTTAAAGTACGTCTAATACCTTTCTATTAATAAGACAATTAACGTATAAGCACTTACCAGCCTAATTAAGGAGAAATGCTTTCTTAAAGTAGATTAGCTATACTCTATTATCACTAATAGGGGCAGCGTCTTTATAAGCTAGTACTGGTCAGATCTATGCTTTTATTTAAAGATAGACCACTGCTATAGTATAGCTTTCCATTTGTAGACAGATGGGCAAATAGAATGCTAGAACTAGAAACTGGAGTCTTATCTATAAATGTATTTAAACTACCAGCAAGACAATTAGTGTAAGCTACTTCCGTACGCGGAGTACGCTTATAACTTAAAGCAATATTTATTACATTAGTTTACACCAATCCAGATTGCCTATGGCGTCTAACTATTAGGATTTAATGGTATACCCAACAATTACTAGCTAAGGCCGTAGGATTAATTATGGGATCCTACTAGAAAGTCTAAGGACATTTACTGGAGAGTATAAGGATACCTTAAGGAATAGGAGGAGTAATGGAAGTATGCAAAGCAGAGCCTATAAGATGCGTAAGAGTAGTAGAGACTTTGGTACAACCGCAAACACCAGGATAAGCATTTTGGCGTAGGCGATAAGGTTCTATTATGTTTAATAAATATTAAAACCTGTTAACCATTAAAGAAGCTTAATGCAAGATACCTAGGTCCCTTCTAAATTAAGAAACGAATTGGCAAGCTAGCCTACCGTCTCTAGCTACCCCCATCTATGGCCTATATACATCTAGTATTTCATATAAATCTACTGGAGCTATGGCACAAACCACCGCTAGAAAAGAACTTCCGTCTAGGCCTAATTGAACACCCTAAAGTAGTAGGCGAGCGGTATAAGGTTAAAGCTATACTACGCTATAAGTCTGTTAAGAACAAGCTTTAATATAAAGTTAAATGGCTAGGCTGGCCCGCTAAGGACTCTATATAGGAACCAGAGAATCACCTTAATTATTATAAAGATATTCTAAAAGAATATTAGGACTAAGGTCTGTAATCTACAAATTGCAGAAAGCGCTCTAATACTATAGTGTTATTACAGCCTATAAAGAAGACTTGCGTAAAGAGTAAGAAATAGGTTAAATTAGATATGGAATGGACAGGCTCTGGAAACTATAAGGATTAATTAGAGCTATAGCCTAAGGCAGGATAGGTCCTTAGCCTTTTTACATATATAGCATAGAATTAATAGGACATTTTGCTAGAATTGTATTTCTATTTATTAGTCTATATTAGAAACAGTGTTCCTATGCCTTCCTAAATGCCTTATAAGGCCTTCCTAAGCACTAGTTAAGATCCTTAATTGCTACTATATACAAGAATAATCCTAAATGCCTAAATTAAAAGCCACTATGCCTTATCCTTAGGTGTAGGATTAGTATCTATTAGCCTACTAAGTAATGGCTGACAAGAATAAGATCTAGATCCCTTTATAGGGGTGTGGGTAGGCATAAAAATAGGGGTAGGCTAATAAGGTATAGAAGAAGCAGAGACTCTTAAATGCTTAGCACTAATATTAGGTCTAAACCAGTACCAATAAAGTTCCTAAGGCGTAAGCTTGTAGTTAATAAAGACACGCTTAAGCCCAGAATAAACAGAGACGTTGGCTGGCTGGTAAAGTCCAGAACTACTAAGACCTTGCTATAGTAACCGTTAGTGACCTATCCACTAGGTACCTAAAGGGTAACCTACCTAATACCGCATTATATTGTGCTCTTTTAAAACTTAACGCGTATACGCGAACTCCTTCTTGTGGTAAACGGCGACCTTCTCATTACCTCCATCCTTTACCCTATCCTTAGTATACCAACCTTACTCCTTTATTAGGCGTTACTGGCTGGCTTACTGGGAATTATAGGTGGTGTAGATGGCTGTGGCATAGTCTTAAATTTAACTTAGATGTTTAGCATTGGCGCTAAATAAGAGAGAGCCTAGATGATGTAGTAGTTAAGGACATTAAAGGATTATTGCTACTTAGGCCTAGGCTATTAAAGCCTAAAGTTAGTAATGGAAACCTATTAAGGATAGGAAAGCTTACCTTAATGCAACTACCGCTCTTAGTATATATGCATTAATTATAAGGACTAAAGGTATTAGACCTTACATAGTGGGTCTTATTGTAAGCGTCTAGAATCTTCTTATTAGACTTTTGGTCTTTTAAGGATATATAGGCAAAGTCATTTAGGTAGGACCAGCACCAGTTGCGGGTTAGTGGAGGTTGGGGTTCTATATATAGCAGTAGGGCTAGAATATACTAAGGAATTAGCTTAGAAGAGCAGTTAGCAGGAGAATAAAGAGGCATATTAAATTAATAATGGAAAAAAAGAAAATATTAATAATATATTAAAGATACATCTAAAATTAGATAAAGGTTGATAATGGAAAGTAAGGTATTAAGGAAAAGGAGCAGCTTAATAAGCAAGATGTCTCTATACTTTACCTTCTAATACCCTTCTGGTAAATAGCCGCAACCTTGCTGATATAACTCCGTTACAATAGCGCAATTCAGAAGGAAGGAAACACGCGTATGTGCTATTTAGCCATCACTTCCTTATAAAAACTGATTACGTGGCTAGGAAAGGCAATTAAGACGTTAATTACAGATATATATAGGTTAAATTATACCTAAATAAGACAAGTCTCTTTAATTAACTAATTAATTACCTAACTGTATATAATAGCCTAAGGGCAAATATGGGAGTAATGTATTAGTAATGTAGGGAATTATAAAAAAGGATTATAAGATTATAGATTATATCCTAATAGTTAAAAACAACGGTAAGCCAAGGCCCTATACATTAAATCCCATATTAAAAGGTTCTATAGAACTATATTAGGAACACTAAATTGCCTATAATACTTATAATTAATTACAGACCGGCATAAAGGCTTAGAAGTAGAGTTGCATAAAAATCCTTGGGTTAGCCTAGGTAGTCACTAGCATACTTCTAGTAGGCTTCTAATAGGTCTCTTAGTAATCCTTATATCTTTTCTCCAGTTATTTTTTTTTCTTATTAAGGTTTTTAGGAGTTTAAAGCAGGGGTTAGATAGATAGATAATATATAATAGTATACTAATATCTCTCTAAACCCCTTCTGGGATAAGCCCTTATAATCTCCCTCTACTATAAGGTAATGGCAATTGGGGGCCGACCGCAAGAAGGGGGGGGGGGCAATGTAAGGGATATTATTGCGGTTACCTTGGGTTGCCTTTAGGACAACCCCTAGACACCCCTTAGACGTCTGTTGGTCACGTGCCGGAGGCACATGCCCGTAGTATATAGTCTCCACAATCCCTAAGGCCTCACCTCCTCAAGGATTCGTCTCTCTTACCAATCTATCCTGTTCCACAATCGTGTCCTTATAGCCCCCTGTCTACAAAGTCCCCTCACAGTGGTTTAATAACTTTTAGAATTAATCTATCTTTTAGTCTAAGTTCTGGTGGTAGGCGTATAAAGAAGTCTCTGTTTAGGTGGGTACTAGACTATATATAAGCTTATAAGATATTGTATAGGTATAGAGAAGCTAGTCTTCTTTTATTTCTTTATAGGGTTGCCATAAGTGCTAGGATAATTCTCTGGCTGATACGTTAAATGGTTAGTAATTATATTAAGACTAGATCTTTACTATAGTTGTTATAGGCTTATATAACTAGTCTAGACTTCTTAAAGGCCTTATCTGTTCTGGCGTTCTTAATCTTGTTAATGAATTAGGAGTTGAAGATTCTGACTCCTTTTAGGATGTCTGCTGTATTGGTGAACTTAAAGATGCCTTTCTTAAGTAAACCATTTATCTCCTTGCGTTAAGACTCTGTAAATGACGGTAAGGTACACTTAGAGATTATAGTATTAGATTTTATTAGGCTGTCGTTAATAAATATTAATACGTCTGCAATATTTTGCTAGGGCTTTGTTAGCAATTATTGTGTCCGTTTTAATCTTTAAAGGGGTGCAGTAGCTGCTAGTTCCTTAGTTGGTTCCTTAGTTATTTTCTTAGTTGGTTCTTTAGACGGCTCCTTCTCTAGTTCCTTATTGGGTTCTTCTGGTTTAGGTTATAGGTATAGCTTTACTATTATGGTCCTAAAGTTGGTAGGTCTACTAGGGAGCTATATCTTATATATCTCTCTATTGATTCCAAGTAGCTTAAATGGTTTAGTCCATCTACTACTTTGTTTAGTATTGCCTTTGCGCTATATAAGTACTTCTAAGTTAAGGGGGAGGTTGTGGATTGTAGTAACAGATGGGCCGTTTTATTAGTTTAGTGTATTATTAACTTACTTCTTTACCCTAATCCTTAAAATCTCCTCTATTGCCTTCTTTATGGCTGCCGCTTGCTGTGTAATAGAGGGTGCTGGTGGGTTAAGTTTATTTATTTAAGGGTAGGCGCTAAAGATAAGTAGTATTAGAACCAAGCCGTCTAGGCTAGCTGTGTTATTGGCGGCTTTTACTACTATTTATAGAGCTAGTTCCTTAGCTATTCCTAAGTCCTATAGCTCCTCTATAATTATTTAGTATGCTTAGTATAGTATTAGATAAGCTCTTTCTACCATTTTAATGGACTAGTGAGCTTCTACTGGGACGCTCTTGGTTAATATAGCCATTGCTATAGCGTGCTATTAAAACTCCTTACTTGCGAAGTTCTTCCTGGTATTATAGGTAATATAGTTAGGTGGTCTAATGTAGGTGTTAATCTAATATAGTTATAGGATGTCCTAGGTATGTTTTATAGAGATATTATGTAGCTATCTTACAGCTTAAAATCTGGTAGCTTTGTTAATAATATAGAGGATGGGGTTTCTGTTAATGTATATAATATTAACAAAGATGGAATGGTTAAAATTGGAGTTTTGGTCTTCTTATAATATAAAATTAAACCATCTAGGGGATTTGCTGTGTTTTTGGTAGTGGGAACAGTACTTAGTAAGGTAGTTAATAACCTGCTTGTTAATGTTGTTATGGCTAGAGCGTTCTAATACCTTATATAGTTTGTCTGCTAATAGATGTCTAAAGTAATAGTGGAGTTGGCGGAGTTTAGTGGTGGTTAGGTAGTAAGGGTTTTAATTAAATAAGTAGGTTATAAATAACTATAGTAACTCTTCCTATAATAGGAAGGGGTGACCAAATTGGTGAACCACTGGCACTAATTTTGTTGGGGTAACTAGGATGTTCTTAAGGTTATTATAATAGATCTTTAGTATGTCTATATCTGCGAGATACAGTAGGAAGGGTATATCAGCCTTTATAATGTGAAACTTAATATTGCTAACTAGTATATTAACTGTAATGGAGCTAATAGAAGAGGTAGAGCTGATGCCAAACTGGACGTTAATAGCGCTAGCCTTTAAGGTATTGATAACGGTATTGTGGGTCTTCCTATATATAAGGTATTGTCCGTAACCTACTATTAATCTCTTTAAAGCTCTAGTGTTAATCATTACTCCGTAGAACTTGTTAGATGTATATTAGCTAGTAGCAATATAGGCAAATAGGTCTAGGTCATTGTAGTAAACAATTAAATTAGTGCTGGTAATTATATAGGTAAAGGATTGGTCTGCTAAGTTAGTTACAGTATTAATGGCTTCTTTGTGCTATATTGTTCCAAAAGAGGTAAGGAACAGTTTAGTCTATTCTTAGGCTGGAGATACTAGCGGTAACTTAATATTAATTATAAGGGCTTCTATTACCTTATTAATAGATTCTAAGTTAAGTTTATTATTATAATCTGTTCCCTTGTACTTGGTAATATATTACTTAGCGTGTCTGTTAAAGCAGCGGTTAAATCTATCCTTAAACTTCTTCTTTAATTTATTACGTTCTTCTCTTAAGTGTTTAGATAACTAGTAACCTTCCTTATGGCAAACAAAGCAGCGCTTCTTAGGTAGTATATATTAGTTAGGTGGTCTGTTATACAGTTAAGATAGTAGCTGGGGGTATTACTTATAGTAATGGCGGTTAGTAAAGAAAACTTAGGGGTTCTCATTATTTAACTTTTTAAAAGTTATAATAGAAGATTATAGATTATTAATTAAGCCAGTTAGGCTATTAGAAGGTTTAAAGTAGGTATATTAATAAGCTAGTAACTCCTGGCAAGCGTTAATAAGTTTGTTATAGAGGAACTTATTAGTATATAAGTCTGGGTTAAGACCATGCTGGAGGTGTTTTAGTTCTTTAATAAGTAACTATAGGCAATCTAGGGTTAATTTGCTGGTGTTCTTACCCTTGCTTATTACAGACCGTAAGGTTATTAAGTTCTACTGCCCTAGTATACCACGTCTGTACTTGGGTCCCTTAAAGTAGTAACATATTATATTATAGATTTGGTTAAATAAAAGGGTCATAGTGATGTTCTTAAGGTTGGTGTAGTAATGGTTAAGTGCTAAGCCGCGTAGTATTGTAGGGTAGGCTTTAACCTTGGCTTCTTAGGGTACATTAGCTCTGCTACAGAGGTCGTAGAAGATAGTAAGTTTAAAGTTAAAGTTATTATCTTCTCCACTGTACTTGTTGTCTTCCGTGTACATCTTTATAAGGTTTGTTAATTTCTTGCTGAAACCCTAGCTTAACAAGGCGGGTTATATTAATAAGATGGGTTGTACTAATAAGGTAGGTTATATAGGTAAAATGGGTTATAGGGTTAGTGAGGTTAAGGTTAGGGTTTCAATGGTAGTTTATAAGATTAGGTTTTCGGTAGTACTAGTACTGGTACTAGCACTAATAAAGTTGTTCTTAAGGAGGTAGTTAATTTATCCTAAATTAAATTTCCCTCCGGTTGCTATATGCTCCCTAATCTTAAGCTTAGTCTATTCTATTAGATCTTCTTCTTATAAGGTGTTAAGAAGGGCTTCTGGCATTATAGTATTTCTATACTTCTTAACCCATACACTATAAACTTAGAGGAATTGTTCAAGGTTACAAATAGTAATCTAGTTACAGTCTCTAAAGGTCTATACTGTAAAGGTACTAAAGTCTTCACAGTAGGTTTCCCATAGGTTATCGTCCTTAAGCTTATATGCTTTATACTTAAGAAGTTTAAACTCTATAAATTCCTTAATCTCCTTCTTGTTAACATTGTTAGATTATGCATTAATTCCCTTACTCCATCTATCTTGTCCTTTATTAACTTGTACCCTAATGTCCAACATATTAATTCTTGTAACTCTTATTAAGGTTCTGGGTGAAAACGCGTAATAGACGCAAACTAAGGGTTCCTTATCTTATTAAGTTCTAAACGCGTAGTAAACGTGAACTAATTAAAATGTGTGATGGACGCGAACCAAGGGCCTATACTAGATAGGGGTCGGTTCTTTAAATACCTGGAGACTATATATAAAGAATTAAGGGCCTCTCTTACGAGATGGGGTTAGTTCTTTAGGTACACATTAACTAATACTCCTTAGCAAGTGATCTGGTGGTGAATATGCGTGATAAACGCGAATTAAGGGCCTATACTAGATAGGGGTTAACTCTTTAAATACCTGAGGGCTGTGTATAAAGAATCAAGGGCCTCTCTTGCAAGATAGGGTTGGTTCTTTAGATACACGTTAACTAATACTCCTTAGCAAACGTTCTTAATAGGTTGCCTCTAGTTAAAAAGGGACTGTTTGAGTTCGCCTCTCTTTATAGATAATACGTCTCCTAATCTGTGATCACTGATTAGTGTCCGTATTACTTCCGGTAATACGTATTGCTATTGCAATAGTATAGGGTGGTAACTAATTTTAATTAATGCTTATTGATTCTCCTATTCTATAGGTGGAATTCGGTGGATTTCCTGAGCTCGCTTAGCTCACGTAACTAACCCAATTAGTTATAGACAACCTCGTTTAGACAATAAGGTTAGTAGCAAAAGTAAGAGTGCAAGAGGCCATTTCCAACATAGTAGGTATAATTGTTGAGGTTTTTAGGGTAAGAGTTGCAATTAATCTCTAGTGGCGTTCTTAACTGTACACAACTCACTAAAAGGCCTTAATCTATTATATATATTAGGTGTCTTTATTACTATAGGGGAGCTAGCAGTAACAAAGAGACCTTATATTTTACTAATTATAATAATCTACATCTTAAAGAACCTAGATATAGGGCGTCTCTGCCACTATAGAGGCGCTAGCAGTAGCAGAGACACCCTATATTTTACTAATTATCTATGTCTTAAAAATTCCTCTTAAGCTACGTACGACGCTTATTTACCCACTTCTTTAAGTCCTTCCATAGCCATCTTGCAATACCTAATTTAATACCAGCCTTAATAAGCTCCTTAATAGAATCAGCGCTATTAGATTTATCACATAAGAGCTCTAAGTCCCACCTTAAATTATAGACAACCTTATACGCAGCTTCAAAATCAGCCTCCCAGTTAAGATCGCCAGCAACACTCTGCCTCTAATACTTAAAGAACTCCTCTAGATCTTTTACGTGGTTAATACCTTATAGGCGGTATATTAGTAATATAGGTAAGAACAATAAGGGCAGTCAGCTTACTAGCGTAGAAGTAATTTACTAATCTAATATTAAGCCTGTAGAGCTAACGTAAAAGTAATTAATAACGCCTGGGCTATTAACTATAGAGCTCTCACTTAAGGTAGATTAGTATACTCTTCTACCACTTTTTCCTCTTATTGCCGCTCTCTTAGTAAGCCAAGTAGCAAGCTTATAAGGTAGATTCTTAATATTTACGATGCCTTACTGAATACCAGTTACCCACTCTCGTAAGTCCTTATCTATTAATTTAACATCTACCTAGCTAAGTATATAACACCAATTAGCGTTAGGATAGTACTTTTTACAGCGCTAATACCTAGTAAGCTTAACTTATAAGCCTATTAAATTTGTAATACTACCAGTAGGTATATAAGGCGTTATATTAAGCTCTAAGCTCTATAAGGGCGTTAGAAGTTTATTACGGAGTTAATTAATTATTAATAGGCGAAAGCTACCTACTAGCTAATTTCCATCTAAAGCATATATAATTAAGAGGTTAACAGTCAGAGCCTTAATCTTGCTACGTCTATTAGTATGTTAAGCCCATATAATAAGTTGCATATTAACCTTCTACCACTAATCTATAACTTTAGAATCTATATTAAACCTAACGTTATGAACGCCTATATACTAAGTATTAACCTTTGCCTTAATTAGCCAGAGCTTAACGCAAATACCTTACTCTTAATAATATAGCTCCCTCTTATAAATAGGAAAGACTTAAAGTTACTAAAGATTATAATATTAAAGGCTTGTATTAATAAGAGTTTTAGTAAACACTGGCTCCTTTAGATATTAAATTAATATATTACAATTATAAGTAATAAACACGCCGCCGCTAGCTCTTTCTATATTACTAATCTCACTCTCTACATATAGGCAAGGTGGCAGAGTTGTTTCTTCTTTATCCTTAATTATATTTTATGGAGGAGACTAAGGAGCTAGACGAGCTCAAGCAGCTGCCTAAGAGGCTGTAGCTTAATATCGTGGTGTTGTTATATTTAACTATAGGTAGGTAGGATCCTATATTAAATACGGTGACTTATATAGCCTTAATTAAGTTAATCGGCTGATCTGATTTTGAGAAGCCTATTAGCTCTGCGTATAAGAAGTCTGCTAACTCTGCATATAGTTAAGCTAAGCCTCCGTATCTTCCTTATTGTCTTTATCTATAGCTTTTAGATTGTTTTCTATTTCCTTAAGCTCCTCTAATATAAAGTCTGGCTGAATAACATTATATTTACATCTTGGCGGCTATTATAGGACACCCTAGTAACTTAACAAAGGTAGAGACGTACGCAATAAGGGAGGAAGGAGGCTTTGTCGATTTTATTAAGGGCAAGAAGACACACCCGTTAATCAAGCCACTACGCGTTCTAAAGGAGGATTTATATTAAAGGCAAATTAACGATTTTAGAACACGATTTTAAATTAATATTAAGACTTTGGTAAGCTAGGCAAGTTCTAAATATATAGCTTTAATTTAATTGCCCCCAGCAACCAGCACTTGCGTGCAGGCACTTGGCTTCGCTTCGATTACTATATACAGTTGGTGGCGATTTGGCGAGCCCGCGTACCGAAGCGAAATCAACTTTTTTTTTTAATATTTATTTCGCTACGATACGCGGGATCGCTAAATCGCCACATAGTAATAATTGTAGCGAACGCATGTGCCTGCACGCAAGGGCCATTTTGGTTGCCCTAGAGAATCGCCTTGGTTGGCCAGGAGAACCGCCTTAGTTGGCCAGGAGATTTGAAGACGTACCTCCCCCTTAACTACGTCCGGCCGCCAAAACGCGAATACAACGCTGTCTCTGCAATTGCTGATGAAATTTAACAATACAGTCAAATGCACGACCAGCTTCACCCCCCCCCTTTAGCAAGCGCTGCGAAATTTTGAATTCGGTACGCGCATCTAATCTCGCTTAATTGCCACCAACTGTATATAGTAATCGAAGCGAAGCCCTATGCTTGGCTGTAAGAACCTTGTTCCTAACAAATCTAAAGCTGTCCGCGATCGGTTTTCCTATGGTGTCATAATCATTGTCAAATATTGCAAGGTTTCTACCTATCCTCTACCTGTAGTATGGCTCCGCGAATAGGCCCATATCAGCACGCTCTAATTGAGGATCTTCTTCGGCTTAGAGTGACTTGAGCAGAGTATACCTCCGCCGCTAGTTATACAATTTGCTTAATTGCCTTAATTAGAAGGAACTTATGAGTCTTTAGCTTAACTCTGGCACCTTTAAATGGTAAAGGTGGCTAGTTCCTACTAAGCAATCTAATAATTGTGGTAATACTAATGCGGCTAGAGAAGAAGCCAAATCTCTTTAGTAATAAGTTGTAGTGGCTAATCTATAATACGTTTAACGTCGTAGTAAGCCGCTATACAATATTTTAAGAGCTCTATTTAGCTGGCTGGATAAGGAAGCGGGTAAGTTAATTAGATCCTCTAGTATAGAGCTTAGAAAGTAGCTTATACAAAAAAGTGTTACCAGGTAGCCCTTAAATATAGCGCTCACAATCGCGATATATATTTTGCCATTATATTACAGTATACTGCCAATCAACTGGTATTTGTAGATGAGTCAGGTGCGGATTCAAAGATAGGCGTACGGAAGGTAGGCTGGGCTTCTTCTAGTATTACACCAGTCTTACAGACGCCATACAATTGGGGTAAGAGGAGGCTTAATATACTGCCTATATATACAATTAACGGCGTACTGGCAGCTTTGGTATATAAAGGCTTAACAAATAGCGAAGGCTTTAAGTTCTGGGTGGCAAATACTCTTCTACTATAGTATAATCGCTTTCCTACTAAGCGATTAGTAGTAGTTATAGATAACGCCAGCTTCCATTATTTGGAAAGGATGCAGTCTCTCTTTAACGCCTTTAGCGTTAAGCTAGTATATTTACCTCTGTACTCACCTAATCTAAATCTAATTAAAGAGTTTTTTAGAGAGCTAAAGGCCTTTATTTGGCGGGAGTGGTACTCTTAGCTAGAGTACCTGGAAACCTTTAGCTATAGCTTTAAAGCGTTCCTTCTTTAGAGTATAAATAAGGTTGGTAGCAAGAGTAAGAGCATAAAAGGCCATTTCCGACATAGTAGATACAATTGTTGAGGTTTTTAGGGTAAGAGTTATAATTGATCTTTAGCGGCGTTCTTAACCATATATAATATTTATAAATACACCAAAAGGCTCTATATGGGGTGTCTTTATTACTATAGGGGCGCTAGCAGTGATAAAGACACCTTATATTTTATTAATTACAATAATCTATATCTTAAAGAACCCAGATACGGGGCGTCTCTGCCACTATAGGGGCGCTAGCAGTAGTAGAGACACCCTATATTTTGCTAATTATCTATATCTTAAAAACTTCCCTTAAGCTATATACAACGCTTATTTGCCCATTTCTTTAAGTCCTTCTATAGCCGTCTTGCGACACCTAATTTAACACTAGCACTAATAAGCTCCTTAATAGGATTAACACTATTAGATTTATCACGTAGGAGCTCTAAGTCCCACCTCAAATTATAGACGACTTTATGTATAGCTTCGAAATCAGCCTCCTAGTTAAGATCGCCAGCTACACTCTGCCTCTAATACTTAAAGAACTCCTCTAGATCCTTTACGCGGTTAATACCTTGTGGCTGGTATATTGGTAATATAGGTAAGAATAATAAGGGCAGTCAGCTTACTGGTATATAAGTAATTTGCTAATCTAATATTAAGCCTATAGAGCTAATATAAAAGTGATTAATAACGCCTGGGCTATTAACTGTAGAGCTCTCGCTTAAGGTAGATTGGCGTACTCTTCTACTACCTTTTCCTCTTGTTGCCGCTCTTTTAGTAAGCTGAGTAGCAAGCTTATAAGGTGGATTCTTAATATTTATAATACCTTGCTGAATACCAGTTACCCACTCCCGTAAGTCTTTATCTATTAATTTGATATCTACCTGGCCAAGTATATAATACCAATTGGTGTTAGGATAGTGCTTTTTATAGCGCTAATACCTAGTAAGCTTGACTCGCAAGCCTATCAAATTTGCAACACTACTAGTAGGTACGTAAGGCGTTATATTAAGCTCTAAGCTCTGTAAGGGCGTTAGAAGTTTATTATAGAGTTAATTAATTATTAATGGGTAAGAGCTACCTCTAGAGTGAGAGGCTGCTGGCTAATTTCCATCCGGAGTATATATAATTAAGAGGTTAATAGTTAGAGCCTTAATCTCGCTATATCTATTAGTATGTTAAGCCTATGCAACAAGTTATATATTAATCTTCTACCACTAATCTATGACTTTAGAATCTATATTGAACCTAACGTCACAAACGCCTGTATGCTAAGTATTAACCTTTGCCTTAATTGGCCGGAGCTTAACGCGAATACCTTGCTCTTAATAACGCAGCTCCCTCTTATAAATAGGAAAGACTTAAAGTTGCTAAAGATTATAATATTAAAGGCTTGCATTAATAAGAGTTTCAGTAAACGCTGGCTCCTTTAGATATTAAATTGATATATTATAATTATAAGTAATAAACACGCTGCCGCTAGCTCTTCCTATATTATCAATCTCACTCTCTACGCGTAGGCAAGGTGGCGGAGTTATTTCTTCTTTATCCTTAATTGTATTTTATGGAGGAGCCCAAGAAGCCTAAAAAGCTTAAGGAGCTTAAGTAGCTACCCAAGAGGCTGTAGCTTAATATCGCGGTGTTAACATATTTGACTATGGGTAGGTAGGATCCTGTGTTGGATACGGCAACTCATACGGCCTTGATTAAGTTGATTGGCTGATCTAACTTTAAGAAGCCTGTTGGCTTTGCGTATAAGAAGTCTGCTGACTTTATATATAGTTAAGCTAAGCCTCCGTATCTTCCTTATCGTCCTTATTTATAGCTTCCGGATTGTTTTCTATTTCCTTAAGCTCCTCCAATGTAAAGTCTGACTGAATGGCGTTGTATTTGCGTCTTGGCGGCTGTTGCAGGGCACCCCGGTGAGAAGTCCACGAAGGCAGAGGCGTATGTAATAAGGAGGGAGGAAGGAAGCTTTGTTGATTTTATTGAGGGCGAGGAGACACACCTATTAATTGAGCCGCTACGCGTTTTAAAGGAGGATTCATATTGAAGGCAAATTAATGATTTTACAGCACGATTTTGGATTGATATTGAGACTTTGGCAAGCCAGCTAGGTAAGTTCTGAATAGCTTTAATTTGATTGCCCCTAGCAACTAGCACGACCCTTGCGTGCAGGCACTCGGCTTCGCTTTGATTACTATGTACAGTTGGTGGCAATCAAGCGAGATTGGATGCGCGTACCGAATTCAAAATTTCGCAGCGCTCGCTAAAGGGTGCATTTCGCCAAATCGCCACCAACTGTACATAGTAATTGTAGCGAAGCGTATGCTTGGCTACAAGAACTTTACTTCTGGCAGACTTGCGACCGGCCTTCCTCCGCAATATCGTGATCTTTGTCAAATATCGTGAGGTTTCCACCCGTACGATATTGCCAAATTCCATCGACCTCTCTGCAGAGACAGCGTTGTACTCGCGTTTTGTCGGCCACAACGGGAGGAGGAAGAAGCGTACGTCTTCAATTTGATTCTCCTGGTCAACCAAGGCGATTCTCCATGGCAACCAAAAAGGTCCTTGCGTGTAGCCACAGCTACAATTCCTACGTACAGTTTGGTGGCAACCAGGCGAAATTGGATGCGCGTAGCGAATTTGAATCTCGCTAAAGGGGGTCTACCAAAAAAAACGAGCCGGTCCGTGCCCGCGCTAATTTCTTAGCTTGGCTTGGTATTTATTCCTTTTGGCTTACCATCTCTTCTGCTTCTATTACTATTATACTACTGCCATACTACTGCCATACTACTACCTTTTTACATAATATGCCTTCTCACGATACCGCTACACGTGCCTAAGTGCTTGTTCTTAAGCAGAATGGCTTTAAAAACGAGGATATTGCCGCATAAACTGGCATTTCGCATGCCCAAATTAAACGGCATTATGCTGCTGCCCGGGAGCGAGGATGGGACCCTACTAAGAAGGGCCCTATCCTAGATAGCTATGTGGAAAGGCAGGAAGGCAGCGGAAGGCCTTAAAAGCTTACAGAAGCTGTATAAGAGGAGATCTATAATACATTTGGAACCGATTGATATGGGTCTAAGAAGGCTTGTCTCTAAATTAGTGGAGAGCTCCACCTTTTAGCAATATCGGTTTGGCGAGCCCTAAAGCGTTCTAGCTACTATAAAACAAAGCTAATATAAAAGCTAGGTCTTACCAAAGCAATAAAAAAGGAACGGCTTAATTAGTGTCTTGCCCATAAGCACTAGACCTTAGAGGATTGGGCTAATATTATATAGAGCAACAAAACAAGCGTTATTTTGGGTTATAGGCGTGGCGGCACTCGTGTATGGCGAAAGGCAACTTAAAGAGTACAGCCACGCTGTATTTGACCTCGCTGGAAGGGGGCAAAAGAGTTTATGTTTTGGGGCTGCTTCTTATACTACAAAAAGGGTCTAATGCATATATGGCAGAAGGAGACGGCAGCTCAGCGGCGTGCTGCTGACGAGCATCTTGCAAAGCTTAATGCTGAGCTTAAGCCTATTGCTAAAGCTAAGTAGGAGCTTGCTTATAGTATGTCCCGCTTAGGCCTTTTCAATAAGCCAGGAAGGCGTGCCTAATGGCAATTTACAAAAGAACAAGGCAAGCTTGTCCGAAGTGGAAAGCCAGGCAATATTGATTGGTATATATATCAGCAACAAATTATCCTTAAAAAGCTTATTCCCTTTACGTAAGAATATCAGCGTACACGGCCAGGTACTCTTGTTCAGGAAGATAAGGCACTAGCGCATGCTAGTAAGTATTAAGCAGCAGTATATAATGCTGCTGGTGTTTCTAGACTTCTTTAGATGGGCAACTCTCCTAATTTAAACACAATTGAGCCAGTATGGCCTTACCTAAAGCGAGAGACTACTAAAAAAGGTGCTCTAACAGCTCGCTTAGTGGCAGAAAAGGCATAGATAAAGGCATGGAAGGACCTTAAGCAATGGCGAATTCAGCGTTAGATTAGAAGGCTTGAGTATTATATTAAGGAAATTATACGCTGTAAGGGGGGTAATGAGTATATTAAGGGGAATGAGAAGCCTGCTGATCGGGTAATCAAGCGTAGAAGGCTAATTTGTGTATCTTAGACGTCAACACTACTCTCTACTGGTTAAGAATGATAGCAATTAGTTAATTTTGGTGTAAATCTCATACAAAGGTATTGCCAAGCTACATGGCGCGGTGGCTTGCGCCAGTGGCACGGACCGGCTCGTTTTTTTGGTAGAGGCCTCCGTATGGTTTTCTTATCGACTGCAGCTTGCTTCTGTCAGATAATCTGTATTCTCTAAAGGCGTGGGTCACGTGCACGAGTCACGTGCACTGTAAAATCTCTTCGTAGCTCGCAGCCCTAGGGCCCCAACAGAAGAAGCATCAATCAACGATCAAGTCAAGATCATCAATCAATCAACCCATTTCATCAATGAACTGCTCTACACGAACTTCGTGACAGCTTCCTTGCCTAGCGAAGCAAAGGCTAAGGTTACCTCGTTTAAACATGCTCAACAGAGACCACCAACCACCTATTTTCCCAGTCACACGGGTTTTACTTAGCAATTCGCCCTGCTTGTATGTCTGAGGTATTTTTAGGTCGTTACTGGCGAATGTTGCCGTAAAACCTCCGGCTGGTAAGGCTGAGTGATGTGATGCCTATTAATTTCGTGAGACATTCCCATACCTTAGTGTCCCGTACCCTCGAAAGTTCGCTATCTAACGAATACTTCATATCTAGGAAACAAACGACCATGGAAGATAATACCATAAACGGTTCTTCAACAGATAGTGCTGCCATCGATGGTGCAGAACAGTGCTTTTATCCATATTTAGTATTGATTAACGATTATTGAATATTGAATATTGACGCTCAATATGCAATATCAATACGATATGTTCAATACTGAAAGTTATTGAATATTGACGATTTTTAGAGTTAAGGTAGTAAAAAGGGGTTAATACAAAATCCACCTTCAAAGTTTCGTTTATTTCAATATCCACCTCCTGCCAATTAAGGCTTAATAGCTTTATATAGTGTAATACTAATTCAGCCTAGTATAACGCCAATCTAGCCTAGTACAACGCTAATCTATATGGTAATCTATGGGCGTGTGTAGGGGTTTTTCTAAAAATTTAACGAAGCTTGGCGCGTTATATCCCCGCCTTTTTAACCAAAATTTTGGTAAGACGCGTAGAGAACGCGATCTTTCTAATTTTCCTACTATATAAGGCTTAAGTTTGTATGCTATATAGAGTCTATATATAGGGTTTTAGTGTTTTGGCGGCAATAAACCTTTTCTAAGTATCCTTTAGTGTCCTTTCTTACCTAATGCTACTCTGTCACTTAATCTATTGTTACTTAATCTAATAGAGATCTAGTAAGCCTATTATAAGTCAGCAAAATCTTAAGTTCTAGTTATGCGATAGTATTGTAGTTATTTAGGTACCTATTGTTAATTGTTATAATAACTATTATTTACTGTTACAATAGAACAAGCTTGTATAAATATAACCTCTCCTCCACCTAAAATAAAGGTAGATCTAACTAATATATACCTCTATCTTTAAGCTTACTATAATGGAAGACTCCGAGTTTGATCTAAATGCTTTTACTAATAAGGTGATAGGATCTCCTCTATTACCTCTACTAAATCCTCTGCCTTCTCCATAGCCTCCCCAGCAGCCGCCGCCGCCACTACCACCACTACTACCACCACTGTTATTATTATTATCCTCTGTGTCGACTGCTCCAGCCTTACTGCTACCTATCCACCAGCTGCGCCGTCCCTCACGCGCGCGCCCCGCCATGGCCGCCAGTGGAGACGTCTGGGACGTCCCTTCCTTAGATAAGGATAATGATAGGAGTAAAAGGTCTCTTGGTCCACCTAGGTATGTTATATAGCGAGTATAATAGTATTATATTGCTAATCACATATAGAGCTACTACTGCTACTACTGCTACCCCCCGCTCCTCTGGCCCCCCTATGCCTACTTCTACTGCCGCTGCCGCTAATCTTCTGTCTCCGGATTAGTGGAATACTGAGTAGAACAACGCTGCTGTGCTTAATGCTGCTGCTGGGCAGTTTGGGTATATAGGCTAGGCCTTATGGAACTCTCTGGACCTGCGCCGGCGTAAAGGAATTGCTTATGCCCGTATAATAGATGGCCAATATGATAAACTAGCTCCTACGGCCTGTAGCTGTTGTGTTGCGCGGGGTTTAGTATATAAAAGGTATTATAGTACTTTTTATACTAATAGAAGCCTTAAACACGCGTGCAGTAAGTGCCGCCTAGCTAATTAGGCGTGCACCCTACCAGTATGGCCCCCTAAGCCCTGCCCAAGTCAAGCTAGTTGTAGAAAGGGTAGGATAGGAGGGGCAGCAGGTAGAGTAGTAGGTGGTAAGATAGGTGAAAAGAAGGGTAGAAGGGGTGGAAGGGGTAGAGGAGGTAGTGCTAGAGCTACTGGTATAGCTGCATAGATATCCTAAATTTAGATCTATGCTTGCCTGTTATATAACTTGCTACTTAATATAGTGACGTAAGATCTAACTTATAAGGCGCCTTAATTACTATAGGAGTAAATATATAATATATAAGGCGCCTTGGTTACTATAGGGGTAAACATATAATATATAAGGCGCCATAGTTACTGTAGGGGTGAACATATAATATGCGAGGCGCCTTAGTTACTATAGGGGTGAGCATATAATATGTAAGGCGCCTTAGTTACTGTAGGGGGCGAATATATAATATGTAAGGCGCCTCGGTTACTGTAGGGGTAAATATATAATATATAAGGCGCCTTAGTTACTATAGGGGGATTTATAGCGGTAACTAAGGCGCCTTATATAATTATTTATGGGTCCTATAGTAACCGAGGCGCCTTATAGGTTGTAGCCACTAAATATAATATTAAAATATATTATTTGTACTACAGTAGGATGCATTTAGCTAAACTATCCCCAAAATTTTATAGTATAGCGCCACTGTAAACATGGAGAACGTGTCCTTTTATATATTCTCCTTTCTCTTTACTAGTATTATTAACAACCCTTACCTTCTGCTTACTTCTACGGCTATATTTTTCTTATATACTATCCTATACAATATTTAAAGTTGGTAAGACCTTTAAGACTATAGATGAAGCCACTGGCTACGCTGTAGTTATAATTATTGAACTTAATTAGTATCTAAAGCCTATACTAAACAATAACAAATCCGTCTGGTACGCCTACTGTAAGCTAGGCAAATATAGCTGCCCCTTCTATGTGCAAATCGCGCTTATAAAGAACGGCCTTTTTACCCTTACACAATATATGCCTTATACTTGCCCTATTATTACCTATAAGAACTTTAAGTAAGTCTGATTAACGAAGTATCTATAGTACGCGCTTAAGCTATGGCTGAATGATAACCTAAGAATCCAAACAAAACAACTAGCTAGTAATTAATTTATTGTAATTGGATACTGGCCTATATTTTAGCAGGTTAATTACGCTAGAATAGCAGCCAATAAGGATCTATAGAGCAACGAAATAAATATCTTTAGGTATATACCGGCCTTGCTTAAGGCAATGGCTTATTGTTATAATGGGTTAGGTGTACACGCTATAACTAGCACTGTTATTAGAGATGGCGTCTTTAGACAGTGCTTTATAGTACTAGCTTTCTGTATTTCTGCTTTTAAGTATATAAAACCTATTCTAATTCTTAACTCTATATATACTAAATCTGTATTTGGGATGGATCTATTTATTGCGGCTATGAAAGACTTTAATAATTAGATACTTCTAATTGCCTAGGCTTTAGTTCCTAGCAAAACAATTAAGAATTAGATATAGTTTATATGACTTCTCTACCAGATATTTTAATGGGCTAAGAAGAAGCTATGGGACTCTAGTTATAATTGTAAAATAGCCGTAATTAGTAATTGTTATGTAGGTCTAGTTACTAGCGTTATAGATATCCTCCCTTAGGACGAGTATTTTTATTACTTCTGCCTTAATTACCTTGCTGCTAATATCCGGAAAGACTATAACTCTATATGCGAAAAATTCTTTAAGGAAGCTGCTTGGGCAGTTAAGAAAAAAAGATTTAATTATGTTATGGCAGAATTAAGGGACTATAATGAGGATTGCTATGACTACCTTAAAGCTATTAAGCTTAAATAGTGGGCAAGATCTTATTAACCGGCTGAGTTTTTATACTTTAGTGAGAGTATAAATAACGCAGTTAAATTAGTTAATAGTGAGCTCTTATTAGTGCAAGACTTCCTACCCTTTTAACTACTCTATTGCCTTTGGGACTTAATAATAGAGAAGTTCTTTTAGTGACTTTATAGTAGACATAACCCTTAGTTAATAGGAACTTAATACTACAATAAGCTTTTAGAGAACACTATTGCCGAATTATACTTTTATATTGTTACTTGGTTAATATCTTTTAAGGGCTCTATCTATATGCCTAGTCTTAATAAGACATACCTTATATATATTAGGGAAATGGAATGTATATACGGCTTCTACTAGGACTACTAACTCGCCTATATATATGCTATAGCCCTAGCTAATTTAACTAAAAAGGACGCGTGGGAGAACAGCTGCTAGTTCCTTAAGAACTTTTGTAAGATATATAAAGCTCCCTTTTAGCCTATTAATCTATATAACTTATCTCTAGAAGATATAATACTACTAATATTAAACTAGGTAGCTGGGCGGCTAAAAAAGAAGAGATTTGAGCGCTATAATTGTAGAGTAAAGCGCTCTTATTAGTGTTAAAGATATAAGTAATATAGCCATAGTTGGCGAAACTGTTAAAACCCTCCTAACCTGTTTGGTGGTAGTAAAGAGAGTTCTATAAGTAATAGAGAGAGTAGTAAAAGTAGTTCTGAAAGGGTATTACTAAGTGAGATATTAAGTGAGATTATTGTTGCTATATTACAGCTGGAAATAACTAGAGCTGGATGCTCTATTATCTACTAAAGGTAGCGGTAGAAGCCTTTTAATACTCTAGAGGATATAATTAGAAGACTAGATAAGTAGGCTCGTTAACAAGTTACCTAAGCCCGCACGAATGCTATGCACTAATTTGAGGCTGAGGATGCAGAGTTTCATCAACAATTGGCTGAGGAATTTAGTAAGGGCTAACCTCTAGAGGACGATCCTACCTTTAATATTAACTTATATTATCAATATGCGTTTAACGGGCTGCTAAATAGCATAAGTAGACAATACCAGAGCGATAGTAATAGTAATACACTAGAAGGCGACGCTAAGAGTAATGGATTGCCCACTATACTAAATTATAACTATATAGATAAGGAGCAGAGAGAGACTTACTAGCGGGTAAATGCTTATTTTGCCGCACTATTTATACTATTACTAATAAGACCTACTAATTAACTATCCTTATTGTTGACTGAGTTCAAACAAATGCCTACTTCTCCTACATCTAAATAAACGCCGACTCTATCTACTAAGTTGCTAGTAAGGAACGGCCCTACTACTTTACCCACGCTACTAAGCCCGCCGCATCATTTAATCGGCCTAAAAAGGCTAGGGGGTAGTATACCTATAGTTCTACTAAAGCGCTAGAGACGTTTAAGACGATAGATAGAGTGGGTGGATTTAGAATTAAAAGTAGGTGGAGTAGGTAGATACTAATTTAAGAGTAGGTAGAGTAGGTGGATACTAATTTGCGCCTAAGTGGTTCTTAAACCTTATATATACTTTATTCTCTGGTGATTTACCTTATTAGGTAATTGTATACTGGCTTAGAGTTAACTGGAGACATAGCCATTTAACTGCGTTTAGTAACTCTAGTAAATACGATTATTTCTAACTAACAGTGCTTATTTATGATCTACTGCTTTACTTTATTAAAGCCGCCACCTTACGCTATACCTAATATGTATATAAAAGAGTCCTTTATAACTTGATTAGGCTCTGCTACTAATATTAATAATATTAGTGGGGGGTAGTCGGATTACGTTCCCTAACGAGATTTTGGATTTTTGGCAATCGCGATCTAAAATCTAAACTTATAAATATGGGGTATCTCTGTTACTGTAGTGGCTACTATAATAATGGAGGCACCCTAAGCAGTTGGTCTACTGCAGCCTAAAATCTTAATTATTAGGAACTTGGGGTGTCTCCGCCACTGCAGTGGCAGAGGCACCCTAAGTTTAACACCACGCCAAGTATTACGACTTTCCTGCAGTGACCGAGCAACCCTAAATCTTATTAGGCTAGCTCTAAATTAAAGCAATTATAGAACTTACTATACTACTACGCCGCAAGGACTTTTAGTTGTGATCTTATAAATTTAATTAAAATATAAACCCCTTGCTAAATTTCTATATATAATACTATGCCAGATTATAAGTGTCTGAATAAGGTTCTGTAATATAGTAGACACAGTTGCTTGTAACCAATTGGGTTAACCACGTGAGCTAAGCGAGCTCAGGAGATCCATTAAATTCCACCTGTAGAAGTAGAAGAGGGAGAGAACAAAAAGAAGAAAACGATTGAAACCAAAACCCCCCCCCCTACCGTGATTCCAACAATAAGTTTATTTATTATGGAGCCCGCCTTATTTAAAATTAAGCTTATTCTAATTTGGGAAACCCTATACTCTATTATTTTACTACTATATAAAGGGTAAGGCTATTAAGTCTCAATTGGCAGGAGGTGGATTCTGTTTATAGGAGGTGGATATTGAAATAAACGAAACTTTGGAGGTGGATTTTGTATTAACCCCTAGTAAAAATAGGGTATAGGATGACTCCGGCCCCTAAGCAATACGTACGTATTCCAAATTCGTTAGGTAAACCCATATAAAGTCGAAATATATAAACATTAAATATAATTTTATAGAATATCCCATACTATATCGTCTAGGTACACGGTAACCGGTCTTATAGGACTATATTTTACTTGGAAGTATAAATATTAAGCGTACGGAGTGCTTAAAGAGTTAGTTGCTTAGTAATATTACGGCTAGGGGGGCTTGTGGTGACGAGCGTAGCAGAAGAAGCTCTTAATGTCTTGGAAAATTAAGGAGAGCTTAAGGAGCTACTACCAACTACGCCAAGCCAAGGATCGTGAAGTTGACGATAGTGGTGAGAGTAGAGGTAAGAGGGCAGCTGTATTCTGGAGCTCTACCAAAGCCTAGAGCAGTACGGAGCTTGACTATAACTACACTACCGAGCCAAGACTTTATATATAAGTAATTCAGATTCAATATTCAGTAAAGCTTTCAATACCAAATTCGGCTTCAATATCAATTCCAATACGGCCTTATATTGATATTGAATACTGATAAAAGGCCTGGTGCAGAACCAGTCACTAGACCTACCAAAAGTCTTGAACAACACTGTATTGAATTGATGGAAGAAAAGATTGCGCGTCTTGAAGCAGAGATCAGTTCGCTCAAAGAAAACGAGCGCGACTCTAAGTCACAAGTTAGCACTGTTCTGCTTAATCACTCTTCCCTCTACTATTAGTGTTGTTAAAGCAGCATCCTATACATCTTATTTTCAGCTTTAGAAGGAGTCTTGGATGCTAACTGCGGTTCAGGAGGTAGACGAACTTGAGAGCGGGGCGGATAAAAAGAATGAAGATAAACACGAAGGAAGTGCTACAAAACAAAAAGAAGAGAATGGAGGAGAGGAGAAGAAACCCAACACAGCTGCTGAAGAGCCAGAAGAGGATGCGGGCAAGAAACAAAAGAAAAGGTCTCGCGTACGTTATATTGAACGAAAATCTGACAGTTTCGGCGAGTATATTAACAAAGATGTCGACGATTTTGGAGATTCTGAGGAAGATGGGGACGATAAAAACGTCGCTGCAAATGGCAAAGATGATGAATACGCTATCACATGGCGTCGCACTCCCTCAACTGTTGCCGGTAAGGAGGGTACGCGTGAGCTGTTGATCCAGTCGCGGGCCCTTCGGAAAGCTCTCGGCGATGTCCTCAAAGATTATCCTCTTTCATTTGACACAGGAAGTTGTTATCGATGCACCCTACGAAGTTATATACCATAACGCGGAAAAGCTTGAGGAATATGCCGATGATAAAGAAGAGGCGATAAAGACAGACATAACCCTCTTGTTGAAGGAAGTCGAGCAAGTGCAAGCAAGTAAGAGAAAGGACGCCGAAACGCTCGCCCAGACTGGTCACGTAACCTACGAGCTTCTCTGGACAGTCCTCTATGTAGGACGTATGGTGTGCCAAAAACATATGAATGAAGAACAAGTGTCTATTATTGCTCCTGCATATTCAAGCCCTACAGCAGAGAACCACCCTTTGGTTCTCTGGAGCTTGGACTATGACGGGACTAATTTCACCTATACTGAGAAGAAAGTTTCTATAAAGACATTTAAAGGCTCGAAAGCGATAACCGATCTAGAGGTATACCCTCTTGACAACTGGAAAAGTCAAGACAGGACGATCAGGAAAATCAAAGATCCTGGCAGGAGCCTGTCAGGACAACCAGGACAATTAGGAAAATCAAAATCCTGTCAGGAGGCCTCCACGATCTTGGCACCTCAACAAAATGCTGATGTGCATGCGCAGTATTATATGTAGTATAATACAATAGATATATATAAAATAAAAAAAATTATATAACGAAGCCTTAACGTACTCCACAAGCGAGTCAGCTACACAAGCAAGCCGGCCACCTCAAAACTCACCAAAAATTAGAAAAATCGCACCTTAATATCTTGACAACCACTTAATAATAAATTCTAATAATTTAGATTTAGGCTTTTATATATACTCTATAGCTTCTATTAAGGTTATATAGTAAGTAGTATAGTGGTTTTTAAGATATAGTAATTTAGCCTTAGTTTAACTACTAAATTTTAATATCTTAAAAACTATTAAACTATTTACTATATAACCTTAGTAGAAGCTATAGAGTATATATAAAAGCCTAAATCTAAATTATTAGAATTTATTATTAAGTAGTTATTAAGATATTAAAGTGCAATTTTTCTAATTTTTGGTAAGTTTTAAGGTAGCTGGCTTACTTATATGGCCGACTTGCTTATAGAGTACGTTATAGGTAATACTACAGTAGGCTTATTAATAGGCTAGGTATATAGATAAATAGGAAATTAATAACGTAAACATAACTAGTAGAGTAGGTTGCTTAATAGATTAACTCTAATTATATTCTAAGATTTACTATAAGAAAAGAACTATCTAGGTAGGGACTATATTTCCTTTAAATATATAATCCTACGCCTAAGAAATATACTAAGTACGTTAATACGTCTATACGTTAGTATCCTATATCTCCGTATTTCTACGTTTTTATATTTTAAATTAATAACGTAACGTGTTATATAACTTAGCTACTCCTTATCCTATGGCTTAATCGGTTCTAGCGCCTCCCGTACTATCTTAACTAACCTATTTATTTCTTCTCTTAGTGGTTATACTACTGCTAATATAAGGTCCATAACAACCCTCTTAGTCCTCTCCCTAATTACCTTTAGCGTTTAGGCGGCATAATAAGCTTATCTAGGATATATTATATCTATATTAAGCTTAGACCTTAGCGAAGCCTTTAACAATATATTATATAAAAGACTTTTATAAAATTTAAGAAATTAGGGTCCACTAAACTAGATAATTAAGTTTATCTAAACCTTTCTAATAGGGCGTACTATAAAAATTATAATTAAGGGCTATAAAAGTAAATTAATACTAATATCCATAGGTATCCTATAGGGATTACTCCTATTACTAATCCTATTTCTTTTCTTTATATCTAAACTACTAAAAATATATAATAATAGTTAAGATATAATAGCCTTAGAATTTATTAACAATATAAACCTAATTATATAGGGAAATATAGTAGCAAAAAACTATGCTAGGCTAAACTAGGCGTATAATAGGTGCTATTACAGAGCGAGTATAAGCGGTGATAATATATAACAAAGTAGATATTATTAAGCTATATATATAAACTGTATAATAAGATCAAGACGTTGCGTAAGGAGAGAAGGTAAGGAAATGGGAAGAAAGGGTATATATTGTTAGTTTAGTTGCTTAGTTAATATATATATAGAGCAAAATAGGATTTAAGAAGCAGTCCTAGCAGAACTTGGCAGAATTTAGTAGACTTGGCAGAATATAGCGGAATATAGTAGAGGACGGCAAATTGCTGTAGATTGCCGTCACGTAATAGCAAATTACCTTAGATTGCCGTCACGTGCCTTAATTAACTAAGTCATTAATATAGAGGTTAAGATGGTGGAAATAGGTAAACGTGTATAAGGTGTCACGGAGGTGTCCCATAATAGTACCCCCTCTTTAAACTTAAGCTTCTGCAAGATAGGGCTGTAGTAGTTCTAGGTAGAGTTTATAAAAGTCTTCTACGGCTTATATAAGTCCTATAGAGTTAACGGGTTCCCATATAGGCTTATTAAAGCCTCTCTATTTTATAAGGTATATATACTAGCGTTTCCGTTTATTATACTTAATGTTATTAATTCTTTTAATAAAGTACTTATCCTTACTATCCACTTTAATTGGTAGGGGAGGGTCCTAGATCTATTTAGGCAGGGCATCTAATATAGAGGCAGTAGGGTAGAGGACTAACATATAGAATACGGGATGGATTTTAACCATATTAAGGAGCTTCAGTTGGTAGGTATAAGGAAAGATAACTTTCTTAACTTTATAAGGGCCGGCGTTCTTCTAATTAAATTTCTTAGTAAGTTATTTTGTGTTTAGATTTCTTATATCTAGCTAGATAAAGTTACTAATTTAGTAGGCCAGTGCTAGGGTTTAGTTCTTATTTACTACAGCTTTATAGACAGATTGGGCCTATATTATTTTGTTAGTAAGGAACTCTTATAGTTCTTCCATCTTCTTTATAATTTATTTGCCTCTATAACTTATAAGGCTTAATAAGCTAGGCAAGGAACATTACTAAAGGGTTTAAAACCCATTTGTAGATACTAGCCGTAGTTGGCTAGAAATGGGGAGACCTTTATAGTTTCTAAGACGGAGTTATTTATAGTAAACTTAGTAAATGCAAGCCAGTCTATCCAGTTGTCCTATAAATATAACGTATATATCCAAATATACTATTCTATTATAGCATTTACACATTCTATTTAACCGTCCGTTTCTAGGTAGTATGCTATAAATAATAGTACTTTAATATAAAGTTAAGTAGTTAGTTCTTCCTAGAATATAGAGATAAACAATCTACCTTTATTGGAGATAATCGTTTTAGGAAGTCTATGGAGTTTCTACATATAATCTAGGAATAATTGGGTAATAGTAGGCGCTAATATATTAGGGTAGACGGTTAAGTGTTTCATCTTAGATAGTTAGTCTATAACTACTATAATATTTATGCAGCCTTTACTTATAGGGAAGTCAATAATAAAGTTAATTAAGATATCCTTCTATCTTTAGTTTAGAACAGGTAGTGGCTTTAGGAAGCCGTTATACGTCTTATATAAAGCTTTAGCTTGTTGGTAGGTATAGTAGCTAGAGACGTACCTTTATATTATATTATGCATATTTAGCTAGTAATATTTTTATTGGAGCAGTTCTAAGGTTTTCCCTTAGCCTAGGTAGCTAGCCACTAGTAGATTATATACATATTTAAGGAGCTTAAGCTTAAGTTCGTTGTGGTTAAGTATAACTAGATAGTTCTAGTAGTACAAGCGGTCTCCGTAAGCTTTACATTTACTTAAAGAAATCCTTTTTAAGCGTCTAACACCGTCTTAAATTAGCTTAAGCGTCTCTTAGATAAACTCGTCGTTTGGGTATTTATTAGCTATAATCTATTTAATAGTTTAATTGGTTATTTTAAGAACGTATACTAAGAGATCTTTAGTAGGGGGTTTAAATAGTTTAGGGTGGAATAGGGTTTAGTTATAGTAAGAGCGCGCTTCTTCTTAAGCTAATATGTCTTATAAACGTTAGGTTAGGGCATTAGGCTTCTAGCCTTAAATGCTTAGGCAATATATAATAGAGAATTAGAAATAGGATAGATATTCTAACTAGCGGGCCTAACGGTAGCTTAGCTATTTTATGGTCGTAAAGTATTATAGGTTCTTATAGTTATTAAAAACCTTAATTAGAAATCCAAAGCCTTCTAGTTTAGGTTGCTATTATTTAAAACATCTAATAATAGCTAATAGTTCCTTATTATAGATCTTGTAATTACATTTAGCTAGACTTAGTTATTTTAAAAAGTATGCTATAGGGTATAATACTCCTTCTTTATTATATTAAGACAGAATGCCTTTAGTAATATAGTTAGATAAGTTAGCTTCTATAACATTTATTCGGTTTAGATTAAAGTATTAGAGTATAGGTGCGGTAGTAAATATAACTTTTAGGTAAGCAAAAGCTTTCTTATATTCTTTATTAAAGATAAAGACCTTATCCTTTTATGTTAAGGCTATAAGGGGTAAAACTAAGGCGGAGAAGTTATTAATAAACTATTAGTTGAAATTGGAGAATCCTATAAAGGCCCTTACATCCTTAACATTCTTAGGTTCTTACCAGTTTATAATTACTTTAACTTTCTTAGAGTCTATTTATACGCTATCTATAAAAATAATATAGAACGGCCTGCTGTAATTATAATTTAATAATATAGAGCTCTCTTCTTCTCCTCCTCCTTTAATATTTACGCGTTTGGTGACTTTATTTACCTGTACCCGCGCCGCGCTTACGCGTCTTCCCCCTAACCTCTTATGGAGATGGAGTCTTTTAAGAATCTTCTTACCCTACGATCTACTTTGCAGTTGAAGGAAGCCCCCCTAGCCTCCTCCTATAGCCTCTAGAACGAATTTAAGGCCTAGACGGCGCGGCTATAGGATATTTATAAGGCCTAGCGCTTAAAGAATACTATGAGGGCATATAAGCTAAAGCAGAAAGAGTGGGAAGACTAGTACGCGAGACTAAAAGGCAATACAGACGGCGCCTAGGTAACAGGAGATAAGCTTTGCCTATTTTTGGAGCAGTAAGTTATTAACCAAGAATCACGGGCTGCTGGCTATTAAAAACGGAAGTTAAAACGGAAAGAGATATAGAAAGATGGCGAGTAGGCGAAGAAGAGGTAGAAGACGATTAAGCGGGTAGGGTAGCTAGGGGGGAAGGCAGCCGTAGGGGCAGCCGTAGGGGCAGCCGTAGGGGAGGAAGCTGTAAAGGAGGAAGGGGAGGCATGGGATAAGGAGGCCCTAGATGCTCTATTTAACGAGATAGTCCGATACTTAGTTATTAATAGCTACGTCTCCGCTATTACTAAGCTTTATATGTGGTAGTTGGAAGGCAAGACCTTATAGCCGCTGCGGGGGGCGAAGCTCTTAGCAGTACTAGATAGCGTCCGCCGCGACGAGGACCAGATTCAACGCGTTAATTTTATCGATTAAGGCCTATTTATAATTACTGGCGGCTATGACGTTAAAGGGCTTAAAAAGGTAATTACTTGGTGCTGGGAGACGGGCTCTAAGAAGCTAGGTTTAGTTAAGTCTTACCTTTAAACTGCAGCCGAGCATTTATTAGGTTTGTATATATACCCTATCCGGTCTATACGGCTGCCGTTTTCTAACCTATTCCTTAGGCCATACTACAGTTACCCGTGGTGAAAGTAGATAAGACGTTTAGCTTGCTAACCTTGTCCTTATTAAACTAGGGAACGAAGGGCCTAAACTGGATAAGTTAGCGCCGTGTATAATTATATTAATAATATAAGGGAAGCAGAATCAGCACGGCAAGGTTGAGTATATAGGCTATATGCGGAACGCTGACCCTATCCTCTACCCCCTCTCCGCAATAGCCTTCTACTTCTTTAACTACTAAAGTAAAGATAGTACTAAAAGCTTCCCATCCTTTTGGCAGCTAGAGGATTACTATAACCTATACGTCTTCCCTGGCAGTATTAAAGTACCGCAATGGCCATTAAGCTATTATACGCAGTATAAATAGAATAAAAATATGTTTTAGGGGGTAGGAATTTACTTAAAGGAGAAGACCTATAGCGCCTGTAAGCAGAGCGTCCGGTATGCCGAGCTTAGCGGCGTTAAGGAGACCTAAATTAGATAGGCTGGACGCTGGAATACGGACGCGATAACGGGAGCCTACCTTAGCTACCTACCTTGTGTGTTTATGTAGTTGATTGCCGGCTTCCCAAAGAAAGGAAAGGGCTACTTTCTTCCCCACGCACGGGAGGTGCTAGAGGAGGCCCTTTGTTTAAAGATATGGCCTAAGACTAACGTCTAGCTAAAACGCATGGAGGCCTACCACCCAGGTAGGGCCGATAATGAGGTTGTACGGCTTGACCTTGCGGGCTTGGGATTTCTACGCCTCCTTTACGCGCTTAGGGTAATCCTATTACAGGACTTAGTAATCCTATATAAGCAGTTCCCGCTCCACCCCCTATAGAAGGACCCCCTCTTTAGCTGTAAGAAGTACTGGAGGTTTGCCGCGCGGGTAGAAAGCTTGCTGGCTAATGTAGTAATGCTAGACGAGCCAATAATGCGGAAATACTGGCCCGCCCATAAGGCCGTAGCTAAGCTAAGACATAAGGCCGCGATCTCTGAGATAAAGGGGGTTTAATTACACGTGCAGATGATCTTAGAACGCCTTAGCGAGATAGAAAGGTTATTAGCATTATTTGCACCTATATAGATCTAGTAAGGAAAGACAGGTATCTGGATAGGGCCTACAGAGTCTATATGTCTACCTTTAGGCGAGCCCGCGCCGTCTACCATAACGTCTACTATATCCGCGCCGCCCGTTCAGCCGTTTACAATATCCGCACTACCCACTTAGCCGTCTACAGTATCCGTACTGCCTACTTAGCCGTCTATAATATCCGCACCGTCCGCTTAGCCGTCTATAATATTCGTACTGCCCGCTCAGCTGTCTATAATATCCGCACTATCCACTTAGCCGTCTACAATATCCGTACTGCCTGCTTAGCCGTCTACTATATTCGCATTGCCCCTACTGGCGCAGGCATAAGCTAATACTTAACTATCTCTTCTATTTATTCTTGACCTGTAGGCGCTGTTAGGGAAATATAAACTGCTTTAGGGCGGTAATTTGGTCTTCCAGCTCTGGACCGAGTAGACTTTAGGGCTAGTAGGTGGGCCGTTAATTAAAGCTCTTAATCGCTGCTGGGGGGCACACTAGCGGGTTGACAGTGAGGCTATGTTCTATAGCCGTTGCCGTAGGATAATTAAGGATATAAGATGGCGCGTAGAAGATGGTATAGTAAGAGATAAGAGATAGGCTATTGACTAGCTAGAATAGCTATAAGGCCGGCGTTCTTTGGATTGGCTTTATAAGAATATCTAACTACTAACTAGCCCTTAGGGCGGGGGAGGGAAAGGGAGGGAAAGGCTCTGTATTAAGCAGTATATATATATATATAATACTATTTTACTATAGGACTACTGCATTGACCAAGACGCCTTAATGTAGGACTCTACTAGTGACCGAGACGTCTTGATATAGGACTGCACTATAGTAACCGAGACGCCTTAATATAGGACTATACTCTAGTAACCAAGACGTCTTAATACAGGACTATACTGTAGTAACTAAGATGCCTTAATATAGGACTATACTCTAGTGACCGAGACATCTTAATATAGGACTGCACTATAGTAACTGAGACGCCTTAATGTAGGAATAGAGCCCCTTTAGGTGTTGTAAATTCAGAGCAATATTACGCGACTGTCCAGAAGTACCGATCTAACTTAAATTATGTACCTTTTTGCCCAAAATCGCGTGCGAAAGTACTTGGGGGCGGTCGCTGCGCGACCTCGTGCGGGGTTCGGGCGCGTTATTAGCAGGGGTGGCCCTAACCTCGTATTAACCCGGGTCGTAACCGCGCCAAATCAGCCCCCCCGATATGTGATAGATATCGTTAATATAAGTAATATAGAAGATATCCAGGTATAGGTATAGGGTATTATTTATAAAGTGTTAAAAAGAACTTAGGGCGTTTATAAGGCTGAATAGCATTACTAAGTACTTAAATAATCCGTATTAAGTATAAAATGCAGTAAGCTATTTATCTTCTTTCGCAATATAGAGGCGGTTAAATGCGTAAATAATATTAAGCTTTATATAAAAGTAAGCCTTACTTAATTAGTTTAGTATCTCTTAAATTAACGGGATTAAATATTGGTTCTTAATAGTAACAGCGTTAAGAGCTTAGTAGTTTATATAGAAGCATAGACTACCGCTAGGTTTCTTAATAAAGATTACTAGCACGGCTATAGGTGAAGAACTTGCTCTAATAAATCCTTTATCCAGATATTTATCTAAGTACTTCTATAGTACCTAGAGTTCGTTTTAGAACATCTCGTATAGGGGTCCAAATTTAGGATATTTTCCTTCTTTAATTACAATCTTATAATTATATAGACGGTATTCCGGTAGCTTATTAGCTTCCTTTTATAAAAATACGTCTAAATAATTATAGTACTCTACTGGCACCTTTATAGCAGGGTAGTATACTTCTTTAGTGCTAAGGCCTTCTTAATATCGGCCATTATAATAGCGAAGATCGTATATTCTGGTTTCCTGGCAAGTTATGCTAGCGGAGTAGCTCCAATTATATAGATATCTAAGGTGTTAAGCGGGCTTAGATTGTCCTTAGTTTCTTACGCGGGTTCCTGTTTAGTTTTAAGTTTGGTATTAAATATAGGGTTAGGTTCTTTAAGCATCTTTTTTATAGTAGAATACCAGTTCTTCTAGTACTTCTATATATTAAGCTTCTGCTTTATTTAGGGCGATATAGTAGTTAGGATTGGTTTGTGTAATTTAGTATAATTTTTAGGTCCTTAGTGGACGTTAGTGGAATTCTTACGTTAATGGAATTTGGTGGAATTTTTGGGTACAGAGTAGACGTTAGTGGAAATTTTAGACTAGTGGATCCTAGTAGATTTTCCAGATTTTGGTTTGGGGTCTAAGCAGTAAGCTATTAGGCACTTCTGCTTATAATAGGAGGCGGTAAATAGAAGCTTAAGGTTGTTCTAATTAATGGCTACCTTATATAGCTTTATCTAGGGTTGTTTAAGGATTATAGGGTAACCTAGGGTGGTAATAAAGAGCTTAATTAATTCTTTATAGTTTAGGTATTAGAGTCTTAGGAATACTGCATAGGTAATACAGCCTAAGATAATGCGTTTACTATTAAATCTAAATACGTTAATATGCCGGTTAAGGGGGGTTAGAGTAAAACCATTATTTTATATAAAGATCTTATTAATAAATCCTATACTACTGGCTCCTATATCAATTAGGACTTAAGCGTTAGCCTATTAATTATTCTGCCAAAGACAGTAGTTAATGGTTATACTACGTTCCTAAGAGTTAGAGCTTATAACATCTAATGCATTTAATAAGATCCTAAGGCAGCGCTATCCCGGAGAGCGACTTAGCTCCAAGACCTTTCTTTTAGAGGCAATTAGGGCGGAGTTCTTATAGCGTATCAGTTATAGCTTCGTCCTTATAAGTGGTACTTACTAGATAACAAGTTAGAACTAGATAATAATTAGGGGCAATAACTAGAGGATTAGGGCGGTAAATAACTACTAGCATTAACTATTTATAGATCTTTTTGGAAAGGGACAGAGTAATAGTTAAAGAGGTAGGAGCCACTTCTGCATTTAAAACAAAGGCCTAGCTTAATATGTTATTCTCATTTAGAAGACCCTAGTAAAGCGTATCCTAGGGTCCCAGTGTCAATATCTATAGCGTTAGGGTGCTTAGGCTAAGACAATAACTTAGTAGACATTTATAGAGCTGTTATACTATATTAAGGGGTGGATTTCAGTATTAGGCGTAGTATATCATTATACCATTTATTAATAATATTTATATAGGCATTAAGGGCTCCTAATAGGTCTACGCTAATTAAGGAGGTTTTTAGTTTAGGGCTTAAAGATTTAATAAGGCTGTTAATTAGTGCGGAGTTATTCTAGCCTATTTTCTTTATATAACAATTAAATTTAGAGAAGTATACTAGGAAGTTTTTTGTTTCTTAGGCTATATAGTTTATCTTTCTTTAAGCAGTAGCTTGGTAGTTTAGGTCTCTATATATAGCTTTAAAAAGTACAACTAGACTTTATACTAAGTTTAGTTAAAGGGGTTTAATAAGGTTAGCTATATCTCCTTCTAGTTAACTTAGGGTGTAGTAAAGTTTGTTAGCTTTAGTTAGCGGTCAGTATTACTAGTTAACTTATTCTTAAGCTAGCTTAGGAATAATTAGAGTTCTTATTATTTACTAGTAAATATTAGAGGGTCTAGTAGTTATTCAGATTATTATAGTGCAGTAGTTAGTTTAGGGCAAGTAGCTACTATAGGTTTGGGACTCTTATCCCTTGTGTTTATCTCTAGAGATAGTATTTAGTCTTAGGGCCCTAGTATAGGCATCTTAAGGGTGCGGATTTCCTCTTAGAGGTCCTTAATTATTTACTAGTATTATGCCTCTTATTTAGCTTATTGTTAGGTTAAAGTAGCTTAGTTCTATATAAGGGCGTCTATAAAGGACTTCTATATCTTAGCTAATTATTTTTAGAGTGCGGATATAATGCTAGCGGCTATTATGGGGGCTTTAGGGTTATTCTGTATTTTGGAGGGTAGCGTATTAAGTTAACGCAATATAGTATTACAGAGTAAGTATAAGCGGTAATAATATATAACAAAGTAGATATTATTAAGCCATATATATTGTTACGGACGCTTTAAGTACAATGTTACGACTACTTAGGGAAGAGTTGTAGGAAGCTAGTTGGTTAATACAAGCACGGTCTAGGATAGAACCGGTGGAACCATGTAACAAGGAATAGTAACTAAGGTCACGTGGCATTGAACGTATTAACTATATTAAACGGAAGGGATGTTATATTTAATACAGATATTACGTACCTTACGTACAAGAGAGGATTTCTTAGGAGTATAGTTGTGTATTTAAAGGACCTTAGTCCCTACCATAGATAGTTCTCTCCTTATAGTGAATCTCAGAATATAATTGGAGTTAATTTGTTGGGCAACTACTCCACTAGTTATTATTATATTGTTAATTTGTTCTTACCTATATACCTAGCCTAATAATAGGACCCACCGTAGTTCCTGCTATAAGGTTCCGTTATATATTCACTACCTAGGTTACGGTATTAAATAAGATTAAATAATATGCCACCCAAAGCACCAATTATAATGGCGTCGACGGCAGCTATAACCTTAGGACCAGGAGACACTAATATAGTAGATATAGACTCTTAAGTGGTTACGCAAGGTTAGTTACAAGAAATGGTTAATCACTTACAAGATAATAATAGGATACTTAAAGAACGCATTAATAGAATTAAAGCGGCGAAAATTAAACTACCTTTAATTAAATAATTCTCAGGAGAGAAGTTAAAGCTTAAGGGGTTCCTTACGCAGATATACTTTAAGGTAATGCAGAAAGGAGCAAAGTTAGCAATATTGTTAAATTAAGTAGCCTATGCAGGATTGTTCCTAATAGGAAGGGCACTTAAGTGGTTTAAACTATATCTTATAGAGATATAGGCCAATGGCATAACAACTACTAACTAGGATGTATGGTATATATTTACTAGTTAGAACGGGTTCGCGGAATAACTAATATAGATATTTAAAGACCTGGAGGCTATAACCACAGCGGAACAAAAGCTTTAGAATTTAGTACAACGCACTTTAGCAATTAAGTATATAATATAGTTTTAAACACTAGCTACGCAGGTTAAGTGGAATAATAGGGCGCTTATAGTATAGTATAAATAAGGACTTAAGGCTAAAGTCTAGGACGTAATTATCCTAATAGAAGATGCGGATACTCTAAGAGAGTTAATAGACCAGTTAATAAAGATTAATAATAGAATCTATTAAAGGGAATAAGCTAAGAGAGGGCAAGACAGAGTTCTATAGTTATATAAGGCGCAGAGTACGTAATGATAGATATAGAGTTAAAAACTATGGAATGGTGTAGAGCTAATGGACCTAAGCGGTACTAAAGAAACCTAAAGATAGGAAAAGAAACTGTGGAAACCTAGAGGTTAAGGATCTAGTAATTAAGGGACCTAAAAGTAGAGGCTAAACCAGGGATCTTAGCAGTAAAAGACGTTTAGGCAGACTCTATAGCAAGAAAAATGGTTTAAAGATAGGGCTTATATAAATTGCGGAAAACAAGGTTATTTTGCTAAAGACTATAGAGGTGGTTAGAGTAACTATATGGTAAAGGGAACCAGGCCAGCAAACGGCACGTATATACAGAGGGATAATAGTGCACTATAAAAAATAAAAGAATGTTTAATTAACAGTTTTGCGTATTATTATAATAACGCATGCCGAATTTATAAGGACGCTAAGTACGGCGTAAGCTATTAGCTGTAGGAGCTATTATTATCTAAGTTTAGAGGAACTAATAAACCAGCTTATAGATCGGATATTAAAGATAATAAATTTAATATAGGCGAAGCATTTACTAACGATAAGGCAATAAAGGCAGCTTATTAGGAGTATACAGACCTTAGAGAAGTTAAAATAGAAGTAGAGGCTAAGACTATTACAGAACAGGGTTTAGTAACGGGTATTGCGACACCATTGGATATAATTTCCATCGCTTTATAAGACAATAGGAGCAACGTTTAAAAGAAACTAAGTAAGCAGATAACTGCTAGTGCTAGCTTATTACTTAATAAAGGCAAAAGGCCACAAGCTTAAGATTCTTAAGAAGAGATAAAAGAAGCTTAAGATTCTTAAAATGAAATAAGACATACCTAAGAACCCATAACGGACGAAAACTAATGGGAAAGGGCAGTGACCTAGTTTATAGACAAAAGAACAAGTATAGGACGCAAGTTTAAAAACTACAAGTTTAGGGAATGAATAAGAACGTTAGCAATCCCAGGTAAACGTAGTATTTAGCCTAAAGATTGAACAGTTAATATTAAAATTAAAAAGTAAAACAACTATAAAGATCTAGCTATAAGACGCAGAAAATAAGAAACTATAGATAAGTTTAGAACAAGAATTATTATATAGCAAGAGTAAAAGCTAGATAAGAGGTCAGCTATACTAGGTTATATAAGGGACAAAGCACCTATATAAAGAGTTACTAATAGGCCAAGTGCAGGGATACCTAGGGCAAAATAGTTGGACAAATTGGAATAAGAAGAGAATCTAGATATTCCAACTAGGTTCGAAGAAAGATATACTAAAGGATATTACAATGTAGTGATAATAAGGTACTTTCTAATAGATAGACCATATACACTAAACCAGTTATATGGAAAGTGGTATAGGCAATAATATAATAATAAATAGGAAGACTTTTATATATAGCTAGATAAAAAAGTTATTTAAGACTAACCCATTATAGAGAAACATATGAGTTATATTAAGGGAGTATTAATTATAATATTAAGGAACCTAGAAGAAGGATCTAGGGACTAGAGAAGTAAGCAATAAATCTTAATACCCGCAGCAGAGATACCAGTGGTTAGGCCAACTAGGTATAGATTTAAACTTAAGGATAAAGACAAACTAAGAGTTAACCTAAAATATACAGCGTATTATACACTATCGTGGATAGCTTGTGTGGATAATATATATAATATATATAGAGCACTAAAAGACAAGAACCGGAAATACTTAGTAAGGATATATTAGGCACCAGAGGAAAAGCGGTTTAGGAATACTAAGTATATATATAGATAGTACCCAGTAGAAGTACAAGGTTAAGGGGACTTAATACTTTAACCAGGAAGATTCCTTACGGAAGAATGCCTAGATAGATAATAGTAGTAGGAGTGCCTAAAGAACACTTATCCATAGTACGTAGAGAAAAAGAAACGAACTAAATATTAGCTAAGGTTGGACTAAGTATAGACAGGATCTAGCAGCCAATAGTTAGGAAAAGGGGAGGCGTACAGGACTAAAGGGAACTAGTATTAGAGCCTTAGACCCTTAAAGGAATTTAAGGATAATACCTAAATTTATAAGCTAAATAGCAAGATCAGCAGTTTAAAGCGTTGGTAGATAGTGGAGTAATTAGAAACTATATATTACTAAAAGCAGTAAAAAGAATAGGGTTACTATATAGACAAAAAGAACACCTGTATCCACTTATAACAATTTTAGGAGATTAAATAGCCTATAGAGGAGGTATTATTAATCTTAAAACAGGACCTATTTAGTTAACTATTAAAGGAAGACCAGTTAGAATGTCTTTTAATATCCTACCGTTGGGATATAACAAGGCAATACTAGGAATGCCTTAGTTATAGGAGTACAATCTAAAGATCAATTAGGTTACAGGTTAGGTTAATATTAAGAATACTTAACAGCGCAAAGTACGACAGTAAACTAAGTTAGTATAGTACCAAGTTGGAGCGACATATAAAGAGACTAAGTGAGGCTTAAGTTATATACCAAGGAGATACCACAAGTATGGCAAAAAGTTATAGTCACCAGAAAGTAAAAAGCTGTTAGAGCATATAGCATGGGACCATAAGATAGAGTTAAAAGAGGGAATAAGTCTAAAGTTCTTTCTAATCTATAAGCTTACTAAAACAGAGTTAGTAGCGCTTAAAGAGTTTATCCAGGAGAACTTACGCAAGGGATATATTAGACTATTATAGTTATTAGTAGGATATCCAGTACTGTTTATCCTAAAGAAAAACGGAAAACTTAGGATGTGTATAGACTATAGACAGTTAAACAGCATTACTAGGAAGAATAGGTATCCTTTACCCTTAATTAGCAAAATCCAAGATAGGATAGGCAATATAAAGATCTTTATAAAGATAGATCTAAGATAGGCGTACCACCAGATTAGGATTAAGGAAGGCAACAAATAGAAGGCAGCCTTTAGGTCAAAGGAAGGACTATATAAACCATTAGTTATGCAATTTGGGCTTATAAACGCACTAGTAATGTTCCAGAAACGAATTAATAGTATATTAGGAAAACACCTTAATAAGTTTATTATAGTATATCTTAACGACATTATTATCTACTTAGAGAATAAGGAAGAACATAGAGAACACATTAAATGGGTCTTAAAGAGACTATAGGAAGAATAGATGCTAGTAGCAATTAAAAAATGCAAGTTCTTTATAAGAAAAACTGATTTTGTAGGATTTATTATTAAACTAGGAAAGATTAGTATAGACCTAAAGAAAGTTAAAGCTATAGTAAGTTAGCAAGAACCAGAAAATATTATACAGTTAAGGTTATTTCTAGGGTTTTATAACTACTATAGGAGGTTTATAGTACAGTAGTTAAAAAGCATTAAGCTATTTACAAGGCTAATAAAGAAAGAGAAACCGTGGATTTAGGGTAGTAAGTAAAAAAAGCTATTTTAAGAACTTAAAGAGTTGTTTACCTAAAAGCCAGTCCTTAAGATCTATTAACCAAAGTTAGAAACGGTTGTTAAGACAGACGCATTAGACTTTGCACTAGGAGTATACTTGCTATAGAAGCACTAGAACGCATAGCATCCAGTAGCATACTATAGTTGGAAAATAATACCACTAGAGTTAAACTATGATATCTATAACAAGGAGTTATTAGGTATAGTTATAGTACTTAAAGAATAGAGAGCATTCTTATAAGGCATAGAGAAACCATTTATAGTTAAGACGGACTATAAGAACCTTATAGGATTTCTAATAATAAAGGAACTCAACCAAAGACAGGTTAGATGGGCGGAAATGCTTATAGAATACTATTTCGAAATTTAGTATACTAAGGGTACAGACAATATATAAGCAGACGCTCTAAGCAGAAAGGCTAAACTATAAAGTAATAAAAAGCTATTAGGAGCTTTATTATAAAGGGATTAAAATAGATTAATTAGGTATAACTATCCGAAGATTATAGTAACTAAAGAAAGCTAGATCTATAAGTTACTAGAGAGTAATTAGACACAAAAGATTTAAAAAGCATAGGTAGAGGATCTAGACTTAAAGTAATATAAAAATAGAGAAGCAACGTATATGCCTAAGTCTATTATAGAAGAATTTATTAAGGAATTCCATAAAGGAATAATATAAGGATATAATAGGTCTACAGGACTAGTGTTAAGGCTTTAAGAGAAGTATATTATTTAAGAAATCTAGGGGCTAGTAAGATAAGTTATAAAGGAATATCTAGATTGCTAAAGAAACAAACTAATAAGGCACAAGCTGTATAGAGGGCTACAACCTATCAAAATACCAGGAAAACTATAGGAGGTTATATTATAGAACTTTATTATTAAGTTACTAAAGTTAAAAGATCCTATTATAGGATAAGATTATAACGCGATTTTAGTAATAGTGGATAAGCTAACAAAGTAGGGATACTTTATAGCATGCACAGAAGAGATATCGGTAGAGGATATCGCTAGAATCTATATAAAGGAAGTGTTTATAAGACACGGAGCACTAAATAAGATTATATTGGACAGAGATCTAAGATTTATAGCAGTATTTTAGGAAGTGTTTCTGGCAGAACAAGGGGTTCGCGTAGTAATATCTACAGTGTATTATCCGCAGACGGACGGATAAATAGAAAGACTAAACTAGACACTAGAACAGTATCTAAGGCACTATATTAATTACGCATAGAATAATTAGGTATTGTTATTACCAGTTATACAGTTTATATATAATACAACATTATAAAAAGGAATAGGGATATTACTATTTAAGGCGAATTACGGATATAAACTAAAAATATTGTTATCGCCATATTAAGCAAAAAAGACAAGTAGCACAGCTAAGTAAAGAATGGAGATATTAATAAATCTTTATATAGACCTTACAGAAACAGCCAAGCTAGTACAGCAAAGGATAAAAAGGTACTATAATGCTAAGAGATCTAAGGGACTAGATTTTAAGGAGGGAGATAAAGTGTGGCTACTATATAAAAATTTTAAGAGTTAATAACCAAGCAAGAAGTTGGATTATGTTAGACTAGGACCTTTTAAAGTTAAGTAAAGAATTTTATTAGTTATGTATAAGTTAAACCTACTAGCCAAAATAAGGATCTACCCTGTATAATATATTGCGATGCTAGAACTAGCACACAGAGATATTAAGCCACCAGTTTATAAGGCAGATATATATAGAGGACAAAAGGAAGACAAATAGCAAGTTTTAAAGATTATTAGTTATAAGGACGTAGATAACAAAACGTGGTATAAAGTAAAGTAGATAGGCTATAGTAAGACTACCTAGAAACCATTAAGCAACCTAGAGAACGCTATAGGAAAGGTACAGGAGTATTAAAAGAAAGTAGGTCAGGCAATATTAACAAAGAAGGATTGCTAAAAAATAAGTCGCCTAAGGGGGACCTAAGAGGAGCAATTACCGAGCTACTTAGAGTTGTTTCCCTTACAGGCTGGTTTTTAATGCTATTGATAAGGCATTGATTAATAATCGCTATCATTAGTCGATAATCGATAATTATCGATAATTACTTGGCATTATGGTACGTGCCCAAGGCTAAATAATTTACAAAGGGAACTTAGAGGAAGGCTTCTAGAAAAGGTCCTAATAGCTGCCTAATATTAGATATCATTTGTCTAAAATACCACTTCGTTTATAATATTTTAAACACTCTACCCTCTTAAGGTTTTCTGCTCCCATCTGCGCCCTTTCCCACAATACCGTACGACGTCCCCCTAAAAAGACTCGCTCTGGTTCATCGCTTATAGCTAGAATTAAGAGAATATTAATTGCTATATACGATAACCTTGGCCAACGTTTTCTTTGCTGATCTTAACACTACTATTTAAGCGCTAGCATCTTACCAATATTATACGGTTCCCTATTATAATAATCTTAGTACTCGTCCTAACTTATTAGTTAAGTATACTTGCCTAGCTTTTAAGCAATCCAATTAAATACGTCAAGTTCCTACTCCTAAGGTCTCCTTTCGTACGACGGAGGACTTAGAGGAGTAGGAGCTTTTTCCTAGTAGGACTCCTAAAGCTCTTTAACCTTTTTTAATACGGGCTTAACCCACTTTACTTTCCAGTTTGCCTTAATATACTTCGTATAACGGTTTGGATGAAGAATAAGGGCGGCGGCGTAAAGTGGTAAGTTGTCTATTTTACTATAGTACTTATTAAAGGTCTCCCACCCCTTTCTAATTTGAGCGCTAAACTCCTTATTAGAAGCATGTTTAGACTATTATATAGTATTAGTATTATCTAATTTAGAAGGAAGTCTACTTATAAGCGCGGCTTTAAAGTACTAAACAATAATATCCATAGTAAAGAGCACACTATTAATTGTTGCGTGGTTACCTTAAGTCTCTAGAGTTGCTCGGTGGAATGGTTAAAGGAATTCCTTAATCGTATAAAGCCGTTTCCAGTCCTCTGGAGAGAGATAGTCTGCCTAAAGCGTAGTAAAGTGGTTCTTAGTATAGGTATCAATAGCTCCCGCCTTTTAATTGGCTACAGCTAGCATTTAAAACCAGCTATTCTATCTTATACAGTTATCAAGTGGAATCATTCTCTCCGCTAGATTTTTAAACTCCTTTGTACAACCAGCAGAACTGCGGATATATATAATAATATTGTAAAGCTTACCAAGTGGTTCTATAACCCAAAAGGTTGCCTGTTTCTCCTCTTTATCTACTACCTCTCCTTTTCCTTTTTGTTTATTGTACGACTCTAGTTACTCTATTTTAATTAGACCATAAAATAGGAAGGCTTGTATGGCTAAATTAATAATATAGCCAGTACAGCGGATCCGCCGATATATAGAATCCTATTTAATATCCTCCTCTTTCTGGAGATAGGCTTCTACCGTACAACAAAGTGTATTATTTAAAGTGGTGTTATCATAAACGATAGACCCAAGCTTTTATACGATACCATAGTCCTTAAGGACTAGGAGAAGAGTGGCGAATTACTCATTTCCGCTATGGTTTGCTACCATACAAAGCGCAAGGAGGGCCTTTAAGCGCTTCTCTTAACTACGGTCAACAAAGTGGGCGCAGATCCCTAGAAGAAGGAGCCTATTTAGGGAGGTCCAGATATCAAGTAAAAGATAAATACTTAATATTACTGACTGAAGTTTCTTTTGTATAACGTCTTTATAAGTCTGCTAGGACTGCTTAATCTTCTTTATAACTTAAGAGTGCGCCATAGTTATAAAGTTAGACGATTCTGGATTAAGTACTTAGCAAAAAGCATAAAATTCAGGCCATTTAATAACTCGAAAAGGAAGGTTTTGTATAATAATTAGGGTAATTAAAGCCTCATTAATTACATCCTGATTTAGATGTTTTTGGTAGACTTAAGTATCAATCTCTTCTATTTAGCCTAAAGACTCTGCTTAGGTATAAAGTTGCTATAGTTGGCGGACGGTTTCTTCTTGAATTAAACCCGGAGTTCGGTCGACATATATTCCATACTTTAACTTAAGATATCCACGCATATTTGTACTAACCAAAGTGCTGTACGGTGGTGTCGCTATACAGTGTATACAGAACTTAAGCCGAGAATTCTCTCCATTGCGTGCCGTTTGAGTATGGACCTATGTCGTATAAGCAGATTTACCCCTTCCTTTTAATTCAGTTTCGACCAAATTATGGGTAGTTAAAGGCGCAGGAAGAGATAAATCAATTTCGGAATCCATAATTTATATAGAATAATTAAAGAGAAGAAAGGAGTTCAGAAATTTTAGTTAAGCGGTAAGAATTATTAATAAGAATTGATAATAATTAATTATTATTAATAACGATTATTAATCAATCTTATCGATAATAAGTTATCGAAAACCACACTGTTCCCTTATAGGAGGAGAGCCAGTTCTTTTATTACCAAGTTCCTATAGACCTTATTAAACAAGTTTCCACTCCTTAGAATAAACCTTCTCATAAACACGTTTAAGACGTTAAAGACGAGCATAAGCTAGACGTTGGACTTTAAGGACGCGTGCAAACTCTTCTAAGGCATATTAAACCGCGAGTAACGCTAAGGCTAGCTTACCGTTAAGCTTCGCAGCGGCAGATTAAACACAAGACCCTATAACAAGTTACTTAGGGAACTCGAAGACTGTTAAAAGTTATAGGACGCGCACACTTAGTGTTAGAGATAGAGCGAACATCACAGGACAACCAAATGTTTGCTTTAGTGCACTTAGAACAGAAAGAGGGTTGCTAAGATAAAGGGCTCGCTAGCGCAACATAGACTAACCCCTTTTTCGCGCACCTAGAGTAAGGAATCGCCATCACTTCACCAAGTAATAGTATTGAAGAGATAGTACGCAGGCGGCGCTCCACCCAAGAAAGAGGAGAAGAGGCTTTAGGTATAATAAGCAAGGATATTAACTAGACTAATTAAACGGATATTATACCTCTAGTAAACAACTTAGAGATATTAGGAATCTTCAAGGACGAAGATAAAGAGGAGGGAGATAGTGTTACGGACGCTTTAAGTACGATATTATAACTACTTGGGGAAGAGTCGCAGGAAGCTAGTTAGTTAATATAGGCACAGTCCAAGATGGAACCGGTAGAACTATATAACAAGAAGTGGTAACTAAGGTTACGTAGCATTAAACGTATTAACTATATTAAATGGAAGGGACGTTACGTTTAATACAGACAACACGTACCTTACATACAAAAGAGGATTTCTTAGGAGTACGGTTGTGTATTTAAAGGACCTCAGTCCCTACCGTAGATAGTTCTCTCCTTGTAGTGAATCTCAGAATATAATTGGAGTTAATCTGTTGGGCAACCACTCCACCAGTTGTTATTATATTGTTGATTTGTTCTTACCTACATACCTAGCCCAATAATAGGACCCACTGTAGTTCCTGCTACAAGGTTCCGTTACATATATAAACTATATAATAAGATCAAGATATTATATAAGGAGAGAAGGTAAGAAAACAGGAAGAAAGGGTATATATTGTTAGTTTGGTTACTTAGTTAATATATACACGGAGCAGAATAGGATTTAAAGAGCGGTCCTGGCAGAACTTAGCAGAATTTAATAGACTTAGTAGAATATGGCGGAATATAATAGAGGACGGCAAATTGCTGTAGATTGCCGTCACGTAATGGCAAATTGCCTTAGATTGCCGTTACGTGTCTTAATTAACTAAGTCGTTAACATAGAGGTCAAGACGGTAGAAATAGGTGGACGTATATAAGGTGTTACGGAGGTGTCCTATAACAGGTACATTATATAGGCAAAATAATATAGCGCTAAGTTCGTACTAAATAAATACTAGCTTATCTACTTTATAAGGAAAAGGAGGGTAAATAGTTACCTAGCCTTAATAGTAAATATTAAGGGATATAAAGTAAAACTAAAAGCTACCTTTAATGTCTTAGGGGTCTAGATAGACTCTAAGCTAAATTAGAACAAGTATATTATATAGGCAATCTATTAGGGAAGCAGCTGCACTATTAGTAGTATTTTAAATCGCTACCTTAATATAGGGACCCTTTTTTAGATATATACGCCTACTATATACAGCAGTAGTAAGGCCAATAATACTATATAGCTCCTAGATCTGGGGCCTAGAACTAGATAGTAAGGTATTAGCAAAAAGCTCCCTAGCGCTACTAGCTAAGTTATAAAACTACTACCTATATAGAACTATAGGGGTCTATAGAGAATACCACGCGCCGCACTAGAACGTAACGTAGTAGTTCTACTACTAGACTTATATATTAACATAACCACTATATAAAGAGCAGTTATAGTATAAGGCTACCTAGTAGAAGAAAAGATACGCTAAACGCTAAAATGTATATAAGAAACGAGATATATATAAGGTGTAAGGGCCCTTTAAAGAGGCAATATACCTAAATATACTAGCTAGGAAGCCCTCTACCTATAAGTAGTAGAGAGAGAAAAGGAAATATAGGAACTATTAGCCCACTAGATAAAGACCTGGCGCTATGCTAGTAAAGTACTATAATAGCAATAGAGGATAGGAGGCTACTAGTATAGATAGAGACCCACTACGCTAATTATAAGATAGGTAGATTTTAAATAAAAGCAATAATAGAAGGAGGTAGCGAAAATATAAAATATAACTATATAGAATACCCTATAGTTAATACTAACTCTCTCCCTATATAAAGGACTAATAAAGGCAAATTTATAGTCGCCTTTTTGCTATAGATAGAGGTCTTAGGGCTAAGTACATAGCTATTAAGCATCTATATTCTAAATACTATACCTTAATATATATATGGATAGCCTACTTAGTTAGTGCGCCATATACTACTATTATATAGTCACCGCTTAGTAAGGGATTAGTTACTTACTAGTATAGGTACATCAGGAAAATATTCGCAGGCTGGGTTTCAAGTCGACTTTGCTAAGCGCGTTTCGCGTAATTGACATGCAATTTAACTAACTCGACACGCAATTGACCAACTTAACACATTCAAAAGTTAAATGACACGCAGTTGACCAACTTGATATATTTAAAAGTTAAACGACACGCAATTAACCTACAATCGACCAATTTGACATATTTATAAGTTAAATAATACGCCGTTGACCAATTTAACATATTTAAAAGTTAAATAATACGCAGTTGACCAACTTATACATTCCTTAATATGCAATTGAGGTAATGTAATATATTATTTA
>Ga0307507_10001026_pt1 | contig 62250 bp, 28 predicted proteins | sample 7_EM_MG_FD_207223 | JGI IMG/M metagenome (GOLD analysis project Ga0307507, IMG submission 207223) | Populus trichocarpa ectomycorrhiza microbial communities from riparian zone in the Pacific Northwest, United States - 7_EM | ecosystem: Host-associated > Plants > Roots > Unclassified | place...
AACTAGGACAGTAGTAAACCAGAAATAATAACGGCAGCAGTAACAGCAGTAATAGTAACAGTGATAGAAGCAGTAGTAAAAGTAGACATTTGGTGCAGTAAAATAAAACAGAATAGTCAGCGGTAGAACACTCGGTAGAAGAACTCGGTAGCAGTCAGTAAGCAGTAGGACATCTGGCAGCAGAACTTTTAATAGCAGAACACTTAGTAGAAGCGGAACGGTCGGTAGCAGTCGGTTAAGGCAGTAGCGGCAGAATAATCAGAACAGCGGAATAGAACGGTTGGAAGAGCAGCAGTCAATCAGACAAAACAGCGGCTATAACGGCGGCGGCGGTAGAACGGTAGGTTAAGACAGCAGAACGGAACGGTCGAACAGTAGCAGTAGAATAGCTGATTGGAACAGTAGTAGCAGTAGCAGTAGCAGTAGCAGTAGAACAATCGGTCGGCGGCGGTCAGTCGGAGTAGCAGTCGGTGGAAACAGTCGAACGGAACAGGTCGGTCGGAACAGTTGGGCGGAACAGCATAATAGATCCAGTAGATCCAGCAGTAAATAGATCTAGCAACGGTACAGATCTAGAACAGTAGAGACAGAGCAGTCGGTCGAGACAGTAGGGACAAAGCAGTCGGACGGAATAGCGGCGGCGGCGGCGGCGGTAGGGCAGTTGATCAAAACAGCAGAGACTCTGGCTTAACTTGGTCGTTCAGCTGGTCGTTTGATATCAAGACTCTGCATCTAGCTCTGCGTCTGGCTGTGCATCTGGCTATGCATCAGTAGCTCTGCATTGCATATTCTGCGTCCGTGTCTGCGTGCGTGCCTGTATTCCTGCTTTGACTGCTGGCCGAAGACTGTCTAACTAGTCGGCGACGACGTGCTGCAACTGATCGTTCGGTCGTTCGATTAAGGCAGAAAGTCGGCCCGGTCGAAGGCTCTGATTGTTCTGATTTGAATGCGGAGACGGCGTTTAACTGATTGAGATTTGGTGGTGCCCTGGCTTGACTTAAGGCGTCTTCTGTTGTACGTACGACCTGGGCTCTGCATCGTTGTATGCTTAATTAAAGCTTTTGAATCCGTTGACGTTCCATTGAGGCTCTATATCCGTAGGCTCTGTATCTGCGGACAGTCGATTAAGACTCTGGCTGTGCAGCCGTTTGGTTAAAGCTCTGCATCTGTAGTTGATTGAGGCTCTTAGTGTCCACCAGACGTCCAATCCAGAGACCTGTCTTAAGACTTCCTTCCTCGTGAGCATAAACGGTAGTTTCCAGTAGACCATTTCCGCGGGCCTGGTGCTTTTATAAGACGTCCTTGATAGCTACTTTCTTTCCTTTTAGAGTCGCCTTTGCTCTTGGCTTCTTTGGCGCATCCTTAGGCTTTTACGGCTGCTTCTTTACCCCGGCTGTTGGCAGTACGCTCGCATATCCTTGATCTTCTTCCAGCTTAAGAGCCTTCTTGGGATTGTCTTCTGCTTTTAGTCTCTTTGTCATTGTCCTACTGGTTCTGTGCTTCGCCTAAGTCGTCCTCAACATCTTCAAGGCCATCCGGTGGCAGCTTCTCGGCTGTTGTAACTACCTCCGTCGCATATCCCTTGCCCTTGTGTCCACAATACAGTCCTTTCGTCAAGACGATCTCTGAGAAGTGCCGGCTCCTGTACATCCAATTCCTGTTCCCCTTGTAATCCTTGGCAAGGTCCTTTACTGGCTTGGCCAGATACGGCTTGGTTCCGTCTTCAGTTGTATAAGGATAGTTCAGGCTTAACGTGGTCAGCTGTGCCCTCCGTATGATCTCTTGCAGAGTATCTTTGTCAGTGCCTCGTCGTATACTGCTTTACCGTTTCCGCAGTACTTGATTTCCAATGTCATGCTGCTGCCCTTATGTAGGTCCCTTCCTTGCCGCAGTGTCTGTTCTTGTTGTGTAGCTGGTGCAGTGCTGAATTTGGATGGCGGTTGCGGAGCTGCGATTAGCTGTCGTTTGAATAAGGAATAAGGTCGGCCCGGTTGAAGGCTCTAATCTGACGACATTCAATTGACTTGCTTTAGTGACGGTGACGTGCTGATATTGAGGCTTAGGCTTGATTCGACTCTTTGACTGACCGTGGCTTTTGTGCAGTCGTTTGATTGACCAAGGCTTCCGTGTACTCGTTTAGTTAAGGTTCTGCGTACAGCTCTGCATCGTACAATCGGCTCTGTATCCGTGCAATTAATTGAGGCTCCTGATACTGTTCTTATTGTGCAGCTGGTGCATCTGGTGCATTATCAAATTCTAGGGGCGGTGTAGAGTTCTGCCGGCTCTATTGCTGAATGGACCAATTAGGATTTTCTGTGCCGGGCATGGAAAATCGCTATTGGCTCGGTGATAGGCGGTGAGCTGAACTGACATCTTTACAGTAGGTCGTCGCGACTGACGCGTCGCGATTAAGAAATAAACAAGAAAAGGAGCTTTAGGAAATACAGTAATTAAGCAGACAAAATAGAAATCTTTTATACGGTCGTCACCTGCGTCCCCTCCCCCACCTTAGAACTTGACTGTCCCCTAGTCAAACATCCTACACCTACTGCGGAGCCTGCTGCGGAGCCTGCGGGTTAACGGCTGGCCTTAAGCGTCTGTCTCCATGACCGTCTCTAAGGATCGGACGATTTATTCTTCCTAGCTTCAGCTGTCTTATCTGCAGGCCGTGACATAATCTGGATGTAATCTCCCGGTCGTACATTCTCCTGCGGCAGAGCCTGCGGCTCGACGATTGTCCTGGTCGTACGGCTGTCTCTAGGGGTTGGGCGAGTCTGCGGACGTTACTGGCTGAACGTTACTGAGTCCGTGGGCCGTACTTGATAGTAGTCCTCCCAGCTTATACGCATTTTGTCACTGTTCTTCAGCACTACTCCGTTGTGGAAAGCAGTAAAATCCGTTTGTACAGTAGGGGCCTGTTGCTGCGTCTGTTCTCCCTTTGGTCTATCTAGGTCAGTTCCTTGGTACGTACGCAGCCAGTTCTTAATGCCCTTTAATCGTCCTTCATTGCCGAGCCACGGCAGTTTAGGTCCAGGTTGTTCGCGCGTCCCAGCTACTAGTCTTCCTTGATTAGACAGATGCATAAATCCTTGCTAAATAAGATCCTTAAGCCCTTGGCATTTATACTGGGTGAAACGGTGACCTCCTCCGTATCTAAAACAGGTCTGTAGGCCTTGTCCTCGCGTACCTTGTTGACCTCGTACGTTCTACTGCGGCCGTCCAAAGGCAGTAGAATCTTGCGGACATCGAGAGCCTTGCGGATATTGAAAATCGTGTGGATATCGAAAGTCTTACGGAGTAAAGGGAGCTCGGGTGCTGTTCTGCCAGTCTTTATATCCTAGTGCTGGGCCGTATCCTTGTGCTGAGCTTTAAACTGCAGCCTAATTTAGTAGTGTTGTAAACCTTTCTAGGTCCTTTTAAATTCGGTTAAGGAACGGCATCAACTATATGGCTACTGCAAGCTCTGTCTTGCTTAACCTTAGTCTCTTTAACTGGCTTACCATTTCGTCCATCTCCTGATCTACGGTAGGGGGTGACTGCTGCTGCGTTGGGGCTCCTCCGTGTACACCTGGGTCCAGAAGCCTTCCTTCTCTCCTGTGGTTGAGCTCATCCCTTTGCTGCCGTAGCTCCTGTACAAGCTGGATATTTAGGGCGTCTTCTTCTAGAAGGACATCTATTTGCTTAGCGCCCTCTATAGTCACTATCCTTAACTCTACGGCCTCCTTTAGTCTTTTAAATACAAGGGTGCTAGGCTCGTCTGCTACGGCTCCTGTCTTTTCTATTGCGTGCCTGCGGTATTCAATAGGAAGTCCTTGTATAAACAACTACCCCTTATCTTGCTTAGTAAGGTTTCCTGCGGCTACCGCTTTATCTGAGATGGTAGTGAAGTCCTGCACGTAGTAACGCAATTCGCCTGGTTGTTCCACAGATTTTTAAATGAAAGCTTCTACAAAGTCTCGTGTCTCTATGCGTTAGTAGTAGTTCTTAATTTGATACTCGGTCCTAAGCTTTCTAACAAGCTCCGTCCAATTACCAATTGCAAACTTAGGCAGGCTTTGGATCCACATCCCTATCCAGTAATTGTAGTACTCTGGAAGGCCCTGGTGCTTCTCCTCACTTATCACACGATATTGGGTGCATAGCCGTTTGTACTGCTTGATAAACTGCAACACGTTCTGTCCTACAAAGTAAGGAGCTCCAACAGTTCCTAGGGCTGGCATAGGCTGAACCATAACGTAGATCTTGTCTTGAGCCGTTAACTACTGGTTACGTGCATCTAGAGCTTCCTTAGGAGCTTGTAGGTGGTCCTTATGGCTCTTATCCTTTGTCTGCTGAGGGTTATCGGTCCTAGGTGTTATAGGTGAACGCTACGGTAGATCTTCTTGCATGGCCGTAGTCTTAACAGAGGATATCCCAGATGGCCGTCCTGGTGTTAGTTTATACTCAGTAAAAGAAGTATAGGCTTCTGTTCCTTTTGGCTGCTTCTTAACGCCTAGAGGTCGGTCTTCCTGAGAGAGCACGGTGTCTTTATTATCTACAGCCACTGCCGGGTCTCGATACGTCCATCTGCTTTGGTCTGCCGTCGTTCCGCGTAGTAGGGTGCTACTAAGCCTTACGCTTCCGCCTATATCTGCTTCTTTACGGAATGCCTCTAAAGCTGCCGCTAATATAATCCAGATAACTCGAAAGAAGATGAAGCTAAGCCGGAACAGGAGGCTTTCAAGGAGAGACCTAATCTCGTGTACTTGCGACCTTGCTCAGTGTTATCTTTGTTCTTGAAGGGCAGTATTAACTTCCTCTGCCGCTAGATCCCTTAAGTCTCGTTTCCATTTGATTAACTGGTCCTTGGCTTGTCGTCTCTGCATCCTCAACAAAGCTCTGGCCATGTCCGTGCGTAGGTAGTAGAAATATTGGGTACCTCCAGCCGCAGGTCGAAGTTGTCTGATTAGCTCACTGGTTCGCTTAACGTCCTTGCACGTAACTTTCCGAGACCTTTGCCACTCCTTGGCCTATACGTCGAGTCTGGCTGTCCTTTCTTTTCCGCAGTCTTTCTGTTCAGGGTCTACCTAGTTCCCCTCGCTGTCCGATACTACCTAGTTCTTTACTGCTGTCTCATCTACCTGGCTGGTCGTTCTTCTGCAGCTGGTCGTCCTTCTGTAGTTGTAATATATTCTTGCGTGTCTTATATGTATGTAGCACTAGACTTCTAATCTAAAGAGCTTGCCGTCGTCCCCTCGTGGAATGCCAAAATGTAGAAGGGTACGGTGTCCCTCAGATAGGAAGTCACAATGCTATCAGTCAGTCAGTCTGTCTGTCTGTCTGTCGGTCGGTCGGTCGGTCATAATCAGTCAAAAGTAATCAGTAAAGCAGTCTGTAAGAAAGAAAAGAAAAGAATATATTCCGGTAGGTTCCTGATGATCAAGAAGGAGGGAAGCCGAAGGCTCAACATATACAGGAAAATGCCAAGACACTAAGCATGGGACATTTTACCCCACCACACTATTAGTTGCTCTAGCAGAGCTCTATTATTCTTGTAATGTAGAATAAGAGGCCGCTAACTCTTAATAGTAAGCTCTTAACTCCCGTCTAGCTGCTTCTACTTAGTTAATCCGTCTTAAGAAGGTTTGTAAGAAGGTTCGTTCTAAAGAGTAGAAACTGGTTTAATAGGGTTTAGCTGAGCTAGGTAATAAACAAGTAGAGTTTCTAGAAAAGGAAATAACTCCAAGTAATATAGTAGTTGCTCTTCCTAGGTCCCCTTTAGGTAACTTATCCCTTGGCAATCCTTTTTTAATACTCCCTAACCTATTCTCCTCTAATACTCCTATACCTTTCCTATAGCGTTCTCTAGGTTGCTTAATAGTTCCTAGGTAGTCTTACTATAGCCTATCTACTTTACTTTATACCACATTTTATTATCTATATCCTTATAACTAATAATCTTTAAAACTTGCCATTTATCTTTCTCTTGCCCTCTATATATGTCTGCTTTATAGACTGGTAGTTTAACGTTCCCGTGCGCTAGCTCTAGTATTGCGATATACTTTATAGGGTAGATCTTCATTCTAGCTAGTAGGTTTAACTTAAACGTAACCGGTAAAATCTCTTATATAATTTCAAAAGGTCCTAGCCTAACGTGGTCTAACTTCTTGCTTAGTTGTTAACTCTTAAAATTTTTATATAGTAACTATACTTTATCTCCCTTCTTAAGATCTGGTCCCTTAGATCTCTTAGTATTATAGTACCTTTTTATTCATTCTTGTACTAGTTTAGCTGTTTCTTTAAGGTCTATATAAAGATTCATTAACGTCTCCATTCTTTATTTAGCTATACTACTTGTCTTTTTTGCTTAATATGGCGATAATAATGTTCTTAGCTTGTACCTATAATTCGCCTTAAATAGTAATATCCCCATTCCTTCTTATGGTGTTGCATTATATGTAAACTATATAACTAGTAATAATAATACCTAATTATTCTGTGCATGATTAATATAGTATTTTAGATACTGCTCTAGTATCTAGTTTAATCTTTCCGTTTATCTATCTGTTTATAGATAATATGCTATAAAGGTTACTGCGCAAACTCCTTATTCTGCCAGAAATACTTCCTAAAACGCTACTATAAATCTTGGATCTCTATCCGATATAATCTTGTCTAGTACTCCATATCTTATAAACACTTCTTTTATATAGATTCTAGCGACATCTTCTACTGATATTTCTTCTGTATATACTATAAAGTATCCCCACTTTGTTAGCTTGTCTACTATTACTAAAATCGCGTCGTAATCTTGTCCCATAATAGGATCTTTTAACTTTAGTAACTTAACAATAAAGTCCTATAATATAACTTCCTATAGTCTTTCTAGTACTTTAACAGGTTGTAGCCCTCTATACAGCTTATACCTTATTAGTTTATTCCTTTAGCAATCTAGATATTCTTTTATAACTTGCCTTGCTAGTCCCTAGATTCCTTAAATTACATATTCCTCTTAAAGTCTTAACACTAAGCCTATAGCTCCGTTGTGTCTGTCACGGAGTAAGTACGAGTGACGATAATATATAGCAAAGTAGATATTATTAAGCTACATACATAAACTATATAATAAAGTCAAGACGTTGCGTAAGGAAAGAAGGTAAAAAGGTACAAGAAGGGGTATATACTGTTTACTTGTTGCTAGGTTAACAAGTGCACAGGGCAGAAGTTACGGATATTTCGGATATTGCGGATATTGCAGATGTCTCGGATATTGCGGATATTGCGAGCGGATATCGTAAATATTGCGAATATCGTGGATATTGCAGTATCGTAATCGGTCTTTGGTTGCTGAGTCGGTGGAAACGGGTGGTCGTGTGCAAGGTGTTACGGGGTGGTCCCGTGACAGTGTCCTTATGTTATTTCCTTATGGAACTCTTTAACAAACTCTTCTACAATAGACTTAGGCACATATATTGCTTCTTTGTTTTCGTATTGCTCTAAGTCTAGATCCTCTGCCTATACTTCTTGGATTTTCTATATCCAATCACTCTCTAGTAACTTATAGATCTAACTTTCCCTAGTTACTACAATCTTTAGATAATTATACCTAATCAATTTGTTCTAATCCCTTTGTAACAAACCTCCTAATAGCTTATCGTTATTCTATAGTTTAGCTTTTCTGCTTAGAGTGTCTGCTTATACATTATCTATTTCCTTAGTGTGCTAAATTTTAAAATAGTATTCTGTAAGCATTTCCGCCTATCTAACCTATCTTTAGTTAAGTTCCTTTGTGGTTAGGAACCCTATAAGGTTCTTATAGTCCATCTTAACTATAAATGGTTTCTCTGTGCCTTATAAGAATGCTCTCTATTTCTTTAACACTGCAACTATACCTAACAACTCCTTATTATAGATATTATAGTTTAACTCTAGTAGTGTTATCTTTTAACTATAATATGCTACTGGATGCTATGCGTTCTAATACTTCTATAGCAAGTATACTCCTACTGCGAAGTCTAATGCATCTGTCTTAACAACCGTATCTAACTTTAGTTAATAGATCTTAAGGATTAGCTCCTAGGTAAACAACTCCTTAAGTTCTTTAAACAACTTCCTTTGCTTAATATTCTATACCCATAGTTCCTCTTTCTTCGTTAATTAAGTAAACGGCTTAATATCCTTTAACTACTACGTAATAAACCTCCTATAGTAGTTGCAAACCCCTAGAAACAACCTTAACTATATAACGTTCTCTAGTTCTTGCCAACTTACTATGGCTTTAACTTTCTTTAGGTCCATACTAATTTTTCTAGGTTTAATGATAAATCCTATAAAATCGGTTTTCCTTATAAAGAACTCGCATTTCTCGATTACTACTAGCATTTATTCTTCTTGTAGTCTCTTTAAAACCCACTCAACGTGTTTTCTATGTTCTTTTTCACTTATCAAGTAGATAATAATATTATCTAGATATGCTATAATAAACTTATTAAGATATTCTCCTAACACACTGTTAATTCGCTTCTAGAATATTACTAGTGCGTTTATAAGCCCAAATTGCATAACTAATAGTTTATATAGTCCTTCCTTTGACCTAAAAGCTGCTTTCTATTTATTACCTTCCTTAATCCTAATCTAATAGTACGCCCACCTTAGATCTATCTTTATAAAGATTTACGCATTGCCTATCCTGTCTTGGATTTCGCTAATTAAGGGTAAAGGATACCTATCCTTTCTGGTAATACTGTTTAACTGTCTGTAGTCTATACACATCCTAAGTTTCCCGTTTTTCTTTAGAATGAACAGTACTAGATATCCTACTGATAATTATAACGGTTAGATATATCCCTTTCTTAAGTTCTCCTAGACAAACTCCTTAAGCGCTACTAACTCTACTTTGGTAAGCTTATAGATTAGAAAAAACCTTAGACTTATTCCCTCTTCTAACTCTATCTTATGGTCCTATGCTATATACTCTAATAGCTTCTTACTTTCTAGTAACCATAACTTTTTACTATACTTGTGGTATCTCTTTGATATATAACTTAAGCCTTGCTTAGTCTCTTTGTATATTGCTCCGACTTAGTACTATACCAACTTAGTTTACTGTCGCATCTTGCGTTATTAAGTATCCCTAATATTAACTTAACCTATAACCCAATCGATCTTTAGATTGTATTCCCGTAACTAAGGCATTTCTAATATCGCCTCATCCTGTCCTAACGGTAGGATATTAAAAGACATCTTAACTAGTCTCCCCTTAATAGTTAACTAAATAGGTCCTGTTTTAAGATTAATAATACCTCCTCTATAGGCTATCTGGTCTCCTAAAATTATTATAAGTGGATATAAGTATTCCTTTTATCTATATAGTAACCCCATCCTTTCCACTGCCTTTAGTGACATATAGTTCCTTATTGCTCCACTATCTACTAATACTTTAAACTGCTGATCTTGCTACTTAACTTATAAATTTAGGTGTCGCCTTTAAATTCCTTTAAGGGTCTAAGGCTCTAACACTAGTTCCCTCTAGTCCTATACGCCTCCCCTTTTCCCAACTATTAGCCGCTAGATCCCGCTTATACTTAGTCTAACTTAGGCTAATACTTAGTTTGTTTCTTTTCTTCTATATACCATAAATAAGTATTTTCTAGGCACTCTCACCACTATTATCCATCTAGGCATTCTTCCATAAGGAATCTTTCTAGTTAAAGTATTAAGTCCCCTTAACCTTATACTTCTACTGGGTGCCATTTATATATATACTTAGCGTCTTTAAACCGCTTTTCCTCTAATGCCTAATATATCCTTACTAGGTACTTCCAGTTCTTGTCTTTTAGTGCTCTATATATATTGCATATGTTATCTATACAAGCTATCCACAATAGTGTATAATACGCTAAGTGACTTAGGTTAACTCTTGGTTTGTCTTTATCCTTAAGTTTAAACCTCTATCTAGCCGATCTAACCGTTGGTCTTTCTTCTGCAGGTACTAAGATTTGCTAATCGCTTCTCTAGTCCCTAGATCCTTCTTCTAGGTTCCTTAACATTATAATTAATACTCCTTTAATATAACTTATGCGTTTTTCCGTAATAGGTTAGTCTTAGACTACCTTCTTATTTAGCTATATATAAAAGTCTTCCTATTCGTTATTATGTCGTTACCTATACTACTTTCTATATAACTGGTTTAGTGTATATAGTTTGTCTATAAGAAAGTACCTTATTATTGCTGCATTGTGATATCCTTTAGTATATCTTTCTTTAAACCTGGTTAGGATATCTAGATCCTCCTCTTGTTCCAGTTTATCTAACCACTTTACCCTAGGTGTCCCTACACTTGGCCTATTAGTAATTCTTTATATAGGTGCTCTATCCCTTCTACGGTTTAACATGCTAGATCTCTAGTCTAGTTTCTGTTCTTACTATGCGATAATTCTTGTTCTAAACTTATCCATAGTTTCTTATTTTCTGCGTCTTATAGCTGGGTTTTAGAAGTCGTCTTACTTCTTAATCCTTATATTAACTTTTTAATCTTTAGGCTAAATACCGTGTTTACCTAGGATTGTTAATGTTCTTATTCGTTCCCCAAACTCGCAGTTCTTAAACTTGCGTCCTGTACTTATTTATTTGTTACTAAACTAAGTCTTGGCTCTGTCCCATTGGTTTTCGTCCGTTATAGGTGCCTCTATATATCTTATCTCGTCTTAAGAGTCTTAAGCGTCTTATATCTTATTATAAGAATCTTAAGCCTGTGGCCTTTTGCCTTTATTGAGTAATAAGCTAGTACTAGCAGTTATTTACTTGCTTAGTTTCTTCTAAACATTACTCCTTTTATCTTGTAAAGCGATAGAAATTGTATCTAATAGTATTATAATACCCGTTACTAAACCCTATTCTGTAATGGTCTCAGTTTCTACTTCTATTTTAACTTCTCTAAGGTTTGCATGCTTTCAGTAAGCTGCCTTTATTGCCTTATTGTTGGTAAATACTTCACCTATATTAAATTTATTATCTTTAATATCCAATCTATAAGCTGGTTTGTTAGTTCCTCTAAACTTAGATAACAATGGCTCCTATAGCTAATAGCTTGCGCTATACTTAGCGTCTTTATAAATTTAGTATACGTTATTGTAACAAACCGTAAAGCTATTGATTAAACATTCTTTTATTTCTTACAGTGCACTGTCGTCCCTTTATATATATGTGTCTCCTGCTGGTCTGGTTCCCTTTACTATATAGTTACTCTAACCACCTTTATAGTCTTTAGCGAAATAACCCTATTTTCCGCAATTTATGTAAGCTCCATCTCTAAACCACTAATTTTACTATAGAGTCCGCCTAAACGTCTTCTGCTATTAAGATCCCTAGTTTAGCCTCTACTCCTTAGTCCTTTAATTACTAGATCCTTAACCTCTAGGTTTTTATAGTTTCTTTTCCCACCTTTAAGTTTCTTTAGTACCGCTTAGGTCTATTAGCTCTGCGCCATTCCATGGTTTTTAACTCTATATTAGTTGTTGCGTACTCTGCGCCTTATATAACTATAAAACTCTATCCTAACCCTTCTTAGCCTATTCCCTTTAGTAGATCCTATTATTAATCTTTATTAACTAATCTATTAACTCTTTTAGAGTATCCGCATCTTCTATTAGGATGATTATGTCCTAGACTTTAGCCTTAAGTCCTTGTTTATACTATGCTATAAGCGCCCTATCGTTCCATTTAACCTAGGTAGCTAGCGTTTAAAACTGCGTTATATACTCTATTACTAAAGTGCGTTATACTAAGTACTAAAGCTTTTATTCTGCTATAGTTGTTGCCTCTAGGTCTCTAAATATCTATGTTAACTATTCCGTAAACCCGTTCTAACTGGCAAACATATACCGTACATCTTGGTTAGTAGTTGTTATGCCATTAGCCTATATCTCCGTGAGATATAGTTTAAACCACTTAAGTGCTCTCCCTGTCAGGAACAATCCTACATAGGCCACTTAATCCATTGCCGTTACTAACTTCGCTCCTTCTTACACAACCTTAAAGTGCATCTGCGTAAGAAACCCTTTAAGCTTTAACTTCTCTCCTAAGAACCGTTTAATTAAAGGTAACTTAACCTTTACTACTCTAATTCCATTAATGCGTTCTTTAAGTATCCTATTACTGTCTTATAAGTGATTAACCATTTCCTATAACTGACCTCGCGTAATTAACTGAGAATCTGTATCTGCTATACTAGTATCTCCTCCTATGCCTAAGGTTGTAGCTGCCGTTAATAACGTCGTAACTAGTGCTTTAGGTGGCATGTTATTTAATCCTGTTTAATACTGTAACCTTAGTAGTGAATATATAACGGAATCTTGTAGTAGTAACTATGGTGGGTTCTATTATTAGGCTAGGTATATAGGTAAGAACAGTTTAACAACGTAATAATAACTAGTGGAGTGGTTGCCTAACAGATTAACTCTAATTATATTCTGAGATTTACTATAAAGAGAGAACTATCTGGGTAGGGACTGTGGTCCTTTAAATACACAACCTTACGCCTAAGAAATCCCTTCGCTCCGTAAGGTATATGTGCTCTATCTACTATTAGCGACTCAGTCAATCAAGGCACGAGCACGGCAAGAGGGTCGCGCAAGCCTGTACGATTGGATTGTCTATAAACGAGGATCCAAAGCTAGAGAGAGGAAAGGAGAAGAAGAGCAGCGCCGCTTAATGTTTTATGCGATCTTCGCGTCACGTGACCGCAATCTGCGGCAATTTGCCAGTACTGTAATACTGTCCGAGATTGTCTGAAACTGTCTGCGATTGTCCGCTACAATCTACTGCCATAATCCACCGTTTTCCACCAGCGCCGTAACATTACCCCCCCCTCCGAAAAAGCCTGCCCTCAGGCTTTGTATGTCCGTATTTATGTCTGTAGGGTGTTCTTATCTATATACTTAACAGGTAGCTTATTATCTTCGCTATATTAGCACTCCATCCACTTGTCTAGATACTTTAGGGGTCCTGGCTTATTAGGGTATTAGTTATAGAACTCTTTAAGCTTCTAGGGGCAACCTATAAAATTCTAAGCAGGGTACTAGGTTGGGTCTGGATTGTAACCTTTCTATTAGACACGGTATTTTAGCGTTCCTTGTACTAGTTTATAGGCTAGTATTTTATTAACTTCCCATTTATTGTTGCCATTAACTTAAATTAGCAGTGGAGGCTTATTCTTTTGTCTAGGTAGTGGGTTATTTGCAGCTTTCCATAGCTTATCTGGTGAGAAAATAGGGTGGACTTTAATTAAGTCTGGGAGTTTAACCTTGTATGAGTTGCCTTCTTTATTAAGGATCTTATATAGTCCTGCTATCTTATAGTCTAGCTTACGGCTAGGCCGTTTTATTTTCTAGTTCTTTATTATAACCCAGACCTTATTGCCTATAGTAAAGTCGGGCTTACGCCTGTGCTTATTTGCCTACTATTCTATTGATTTCTAGGCCTTCTCTAGGTTCTTATGGGCTACCGTCCATACTTCTTCTAAGCGTCTAGCATATTGCTGTGCTTCCTTATAAGATAGTTTTTTGCGCACAGTTTATGGTCCTTCTGGTTTTTCCTAGTTGAAGCTTATATAAGGTAAGTATCCTATTTTTAGCTAAATAGGTGCAAACCTCGTAGAGTTATAGGGTAGGGTTGCCTGGGCGTAGTCTATTATAGATAGTAGTTTGCTCCAGTTATCCTAAAAGTAGTTAATAAAGGGCCGGAGTCTCTAGTCTAAGTATTAATTTATAATCTCTATCTAACCATCTGTCTAGGGGTGGTATACTGTAGAGAGCTTTAGCCTAATACCTAAAATCTAGGTAAACTCATTCTAGAAGGCTAATATAAACTGCGGCCTATGGTTGGATATAATAGTATCTAGTAGTCCGTAAATTCGGTAGATATAGTGGATATACAGTTAGGCCGCCTCTTTAGCATTAATATTCTTATGATAGGGGATTAAGAATGGGCGCTTGCCAAAGCAGTTAACTAGGATTATAACCATATTATATCCGTCACGGTTTATAGGTAACTTATGGAAGTCTATAAAGATATGCTGCTAGGGGCGTTCTAGTGTTGGGAGTGGCTTTAATAGCCCTAGGGTCTTGTTTTGTGGAATTGTAGACCTATAGCAGTCGTCACAGTTCTATATATAGCGGTTAATATCCATAACCATTCCGGGCTAGTAGTAACGGTTACCGATAATCTTATAGGTCTTGTTCTTTTTAGGGTAGGCCGTAGAGACCTAAGTATGTGCTTTGGCGATAAGCTAAGTCCGTAAGTTCTGTTCCTCTACTACTATTAGCTATTCCTGGTACTTAAGCAGTCTGTTTTCCAGGGACTATAGGCTGGTAAAATCCTTTACCTTTTTACAGTACTCCTGTAGAGAAGGGGCTGTATAGTTTGCCTGCAGCAGTTTATTAATAAGGTTAAGTTCTATAGAATTAACAGGACATATCTTAGCGCTTAAAGGATCTGTATTTAGTTCTGCCCGTATTTAGGGGTTAAGGCATTCTGGTTGTAGTAGTGTCTAAGTCTATAATAAGATCTTTGCAGCTACCTAGTTATCTAGGTCCTGTTCACGTCTTATAAGAGCATCCGTATGGTTGGTAGCACCTGGCCTGTATATAATTAGGAAGTTGAACTGGGATAGGACCTCCGCCTAGCGTGCCTGCTGGGCTGTAAGGGCCTTTATTGTTATAAAATATTCTAGGGCTTTGTGGTCTAAAACTACTTAAATAGGCTTAGGGGCTCCTTCTAACTGTGTTTACTAGTACTAAAAGCTAGAGATAATAGCCAGCATTTCTTTGTCGTGAATTGGGTAGTTTAGCTTAGTATCTATTATAGTCTTTAAATAGTAAGCAATAGGGTGCCATTTTCCGTCTGTCTGCTTTTAGGAGTAAACGCCAGCTATAACACTGTCTAAGGTATTAGTTTCTAGCATTAAGGGCCGTTCTGGGTTAAAGTGGGCGAGCAAGGAAGCAGAGACTAGTTGTTTCTTAAGCTCGTTAAAGGCCTGCCTATATACGGTATCAAAGTAAAAGGGCTGGTCCTTGTGGGTAAGTTGGCTTAGGGGCTGGGCAATTCTACTATAGTTCTTAATAAAGCGTTGGTAGAAGTTGCAGAACCCTAAGAATAACTGCACCCCCTTTACAGTCCTTAGGGGTATCTATTAGTTAATTATGGCCGTCTTTTCTAGGTCTGCCTTAATTCCGTTTATACTAATAATAAACCCTAGGTACTTTATGCGCTTAACACTAAATTCCAATTTCCTAATATTGGCCTAGAGGCCAGCCTCTTAGAGCCGTTGTAGGACTTTATAGATATGCTCCTTGTGTTCCAACTTATTCTTGGAGTAAATTATAATGTTATCCAGGTAGGCCATATAGAAGTCGTTAAGGTAGTTAAAGAGTATATCGTTTATGTATTGCTAGTACGTAGCTAGTCCGTTGGTTAGTCTAAAGGGAAGTACTTTATATTTATATGTTCTGTAACGGGTCTAAAATATAGTAAGGTCTTCTAATCTAGGGTCCATCCTAATTTAGTAAAAAGCCTAACGGATATTAAGCTTAGTAAAGATTTTAGCTCTACTTATTTAGGCTAAAGTCTTATTAAGTAAGGGCAGGGGGTAGCGGTCCTTGCGGGTTATATTATTAAGTTTGTGGTAGTTGATGCAGAAATAAAGTCCTCTATTTGGCTTCTTAGCAAAGAGAATAGGCAAGTTAAAAGGGGCTTAACTAGGCTTAATAAAGCCCTTATTTAGGTTATCAATAAGGTACTAATTTATAGCCTATAATTTGGCAGTAGACTGCTAATAAAGGGGGCTATAACTAAGGGTATCTTCCTTATCTGGCTTAATCTTAATCTTGTGGTTATAAGGTTAGTGAGGTAAGAGTATATTAGACGCTGCCTTGGAGAATATATCCTTGAATTTCTAGTGTTAATGGGGCAGTTTCTGTTCTACTAGCTCCTTATCTATAAGCTTACTTTCCTGTCCGCTAAGCTCGCTTTCCTTTTCCTTAATTATTTAATTAATTTTGTATAAGCTAGTGGTAAAGGCAACGGTATTAGGTTAGACCAAGTTCTGGTAGAATCCTACAGCGCTAATACAGTAGATATTAACTAGGGGAAGGTCCATAGGTTTCTTTATAGACTTTTATTAAGCCGTATTTTGTGGTATGGGGTTTATAGTCTTCCTTAGCTTATATTCCATTTTCTATAAGTTGTCCTTCTAGTCTATTAGTTTAGTATGGCGTCCGGTATTCCTAGCCTTCCTTTATAGCTATATAGGGCCTAAGTTCTCCGTGGGGGACTTAGCTAGGTTATAACTAATTTCCTAGATCTTTGGTGCGGGTAGCGTAATATAGGTAGTCTGGGGGCGGTGTAGTATATAAATCCGTTGTAGATCTAGCTATACATCTTTCTTAAAGGCCTGGTCCCTATATATAGCATTGGCCTAGTGAATAGTATTAATCTAGGGCCGTATAAGGGTTTCTATTATAATACTGATTTTTTTTATAAAGGAAGGGGTTGGGGGTAGGGATTTAGGCCAGATAAGCCGTCTACTCTATATATTAAGCTGTAAGCCTAAATAGGCTAGCCATTTTCTTCCTAAGATTATATTGTGGCTTCCTAGGTCTGTAATAAGAAAGGGGATATTATACTACCTTTGTTTATTAACACGGAGGTAAATCTATAAGATAGTTGTAATAGGTGGTCCTATTTGTCTATTATACCTATAAATAGGAACTAGTTTAGGCAGTTCCTTAAGAGGCGCATTTAAAAATTCAGCTAGCTTTATAGCGCACTAGGTGTCTATTAAGGTAAAGGTATTCGCTCTAGAGTTAGCTAAAGCGGAGGTTAAAACTTAATATCTATTACGAAATAAAGTATAAGGGATAGTATGGCTTCTTCCACCAACTAGCCAACCTAGATTAATATGTGATATGTCAATTCCTTTTAACCCTAAAGAGGAGTCTTTCTCTAGGGTTCCTCTTTTTTTAACTTTGTACTATCCTCCTAAATTAATAGAACCTCGCCCGTTTTTGCCTTTATTTGGCAATCCTTTATAAAATGGTCTTTCTAGCCATATAAGAAGCAAGCTCCTTAATTACTAAGGGCCTATTTACAGGGGTCGTTATATATAGGCTGAGTGTGCGCCAGACCCGCAGTAGGACTAGCTGTACAGCTAGCTGCTAAATTAACGGCAGGCTGTACGGCTGGTGCTATAGGAGTTGCGGATCGTGCCAGAGTGTTACGGGCCGTTTATGTAGTGCTTGTGGTCTGGTTTAGAGAGTTTCTAGCTTTATACTGCTTAGCTTATGCCTTAATTTAACAGAGGCCTTGGTTAATAGATAGGCAGTGGTCCGTAAGTACCTTTAGCGTCTATATAGTAGTAAAAACTGGCAGTATGGCGCGCTGTAGGTCTAGGGTAAGCTTATTAAAGAGGTCTAGCATTAGGTCTTTATGGGGAATTTAGGCTTAGCCAGCTAGGTGCAGAAAGTGGGTCTAAAAGGCTAAAAAGGTCTCTATCGTCTTTATATTAAGAGCTTTATAATTAAGGCGGGCGTTTTGTACCTTAAAGGGGTCCTTATAGATAGAAGACAAGTAGTTAATTATCTTGTCTCTAGAGAGGAAGGGATCTGCTAAGTCCTGGGCATATTGCGGACGTAGGTGCGTCTATACGTCTCCGCTAGTACGGCCAAAGACGTAGGCCATCTTAGCTTAAGTAGTGGGGAAGTGGTCCGCATTAACTTTAAGCTTATCCTACAATTAAAGCTTCTAGTTATTAAATATAGGGTTAGTTCCGTCTGTAAGTAATAGGGGGTCTGCAACCTTTATAGACCATAATAATGCTAATACTGTATGTTAGGCTAGGGCCTTAAGGACTATAGTAAGTCTCTAGGTGTCTAATAACTCCTTACTAGGTGCAGGGGTGTTTCTAGTTTTAAGCAGCTCTTAAAGCTGTTTAATTTCGGTATTAGCTGCTACAAGCTCTTCCTAGGGGGTTAAGATGGCGACTGTTTCACCATTAGAGGTATTTGTAGGTCCTACAGCAGCTTTGCCAGCTGCTGCATTTCTTAGCATAGTGGTAGGGGTTTTAGGTAATTTTTAGTATTTATTTATTTTCTAGGGGTTCTAGTCCATGCGTGTCCTATTCTTAGGTTTTGCGTTCTGTTTATGTTCTTTTAGTTCTTAAGTCTATCCTGTCCTTGTGGTTCTAGTAATGTCCTTAGGGTCCTATTCTATATCCTTGTTCTGTTTATAGTTTTGTAAATAGATATTTTTAAGTTCCTTCTTAGGAAGAAAGAGTAATAATAAGCTTTAGATAATGTTAGCGACTTAGTTAATTAAGGCATGAGCACGGCAAGAGGGTCGCGCAAGCTTGTACAATTGGATTGTCTATAAATAAGGATCTAAAGCTAGAGAGAGGAAAGGAGAAGAGGAGCAGCGCCGCTTGATGTTTTATGCGATCTTCGCGTCACGTGACCGCAATCTGCAGCAATTTGCCAGTACTGTAATACTGTCCGAGATTGTCTGAAACTGTCTGCGATTGTCCGCTACAATCCACTGCCATAATCCACCGTTTTCCACCAGCGCCGTAACATCTACTCTATTACGGATCACACAGATTATATAGATCACATAGATCACACTATATAACCTTAGCTACTATTCCTTATCACATGGTTCCACCGGATCCATTCTGGACCGTACCCTTATTAACTAACTAGCTTCCTCTAACTCTTCTCCAAGTAGTTATAACATTGTACTTAAGCTGTCCGTAATATGTATGCTCTTATAAATAAGGAAAAGGGCTACTTATAAAAGATTATATTAGAGAACTATAAGGAACAGTCTCCGTTTACTAGTAGCTAGGGTTATTACTCTAACTATAATCCTACTTTACAGGCTTTTAAAGAGTTTGATATCTATAAGCCGCATATAAAGGGGGTTCTAAGGAAGATATAATAAAAGGCCTTTGCCGTAAGCATAAAAAACTAGTTCTATAACTAGATAGAGAAGAAATATTAGTACGCTATTTAGAATCTAATCTTAAGCTACATTATATCTGTAACGGTACTAGAGCGCGTTACCTGCCAAATTCTGCCAACCTACAATTAGCTCGCTTACCGCTAGCGCCTTGGCGGCTGCCCCTTTATATATATTTACTATAGTCCTTACAACCCCCTTCTTTTCTTCTCCTTAGCTTAGTATTTTCATTAGATAGCAATCTACAAGCTTCGGTTTAGAGGCATTTATACAAGTCGTTACATTATACTAAGCTCTCCATACACTGCCTGGGAAGGCCTTAATAATATCCCTATATCTTAAAAGAAACTTTATCTGCAACGACATGTTAACGCGCTATACTTAGACACCAGAACAACTTTATACTGCCTGGGAAGGCCTTAATAATATCCCACTTTATAAGCTAGGTAGGACTAGACCTATACCCCTAGAACTAAAACCAAAGCACACGAGACCGATAAACCCTAGGAAGCTAATAATGGCACCTAAAGCGAGCTTATCTAAAAGACCTGCCTCTACCTAAGAGGAACACGAGATCCAATTAGGATTAGAAATTGAAGATAATAACAACGTTATAGATATACGCGAACAGATTCGCGCCCTTGCGGCCAATTAGAAGGTTGATTATCTTTAAGCCTAAAGCATATAAGAGACTTTAAAGGAGATCTTAGAAAGCCTTACTGCCTTATAAAGTAGCCCAGCCTCCCCTTTATAAAGCCTTAGTTAACCCATTTACTTAACCAAATGCGATATACTAGGGAGTATAGACATAATAACAAAGTAATTAAAATCCGTTAAGCTTCTTAACCCTTAACTACTATCTAATGGGATAAACCCTACCTTTAAGAACTGGAGGATCTAAGTATAAGGAAAACTCTAAATTAACTATAACCATTTCCCTTCCAAAGAGGCCAAAATGCTCTACCTCTTTGGCCGAACCATGGGGGACGCCTAATGTCACCTTTAAGCTAAGTTTAAAGATAACTCTCCTGTCCAATTTATATCTATTAATAAGATGCTGCAGTACCTAGCGGCTATCTATATTAACCCAAATAAAGTACGGGACGCTTGGTATAACTATAACCGCCTAATAATAAAGCTAAACCAACCCTTTACTAAATTCTAGACTTAATTCTTACACCTTATAGGAGAAGGCCAGGTCCCCCTTAAAAACTACTAATTAGACCTTTACAACAAACTAACAATTAGGCTATAAGAGAAGATCGCTATAACTTTAGACAACCTACTAACCTATAAAAGACTTATAGCTTATTGCCTATTATTGGACTTAGATCTAAAGCGGATTAACGCCTACCTAGATTGGCAGAAGCGACCCTATAGTAATTAAAGCTTACTTACCACCCCTATGGGAGCTAGAGTAGGAAGACAAGCCACAACCACTGCTATACTAAAAGCGGTTATAACTACGCACTGGCAAGCCTCGCCTAACCAGCTATATACCACAACCTTAACCAGTACTCATTGCAATGCCCCAATTAACCCTACCATAGCCACTTGCTACAACTACGATAAGGAGGATTACTTTCCCTTATCTTGCCCAGAACTAAAGGATATTAAGAAGATAGAGGAAGGAGAAACGTCTAATAAGTTAGGAAAAGAAAAACCCTAGGGAAAGACTCCCCCCTAGGGTATCCTACCAATCTTAAAGAGATTAATCTAAGTTAGTTAATAGGTGGAAAACACTTTACGGTTCCATATATAGTATCTTAAAATAGATATAGAGTTAACTTAACTGCCCTTATTAATACTAGAGTAAATGGCTTTGCCTTTATAAATACTGCCTATATAATTAACGTTGCTAAGTTTCTAAATATAAAAGCCACCCTACTAGAGAAGCCTGTCCAGGTAAAAGGCTACAACGGCTAAGCCAGTAAGCCGGTTACCCACGTCCTAAAGTTATATATCTCCCTTAATAGACGACGTTAATACGGCATCCCCTTCTGCATTTTAGACCTAGGGTTCCACAATATAATCCTCGGCCGAAAATGGATGTCCTACTTTAATATTTGGCTAAACATATAACAAAGACAGTTTGTCTGGCCGGAGGATAGGCCAAAATTACCCTCCTTTATTAGAGAAATCCAAACCAACCGCAAGACAATAGCTGTAAAGTCTGACCCTATATACTAGCAGGATGTCCGGGCCTGTAACCTAGCCTTTGCCCAAGAAGACACCCGCCGCAAAGCTAGAAAGAACTCTATACTAATAAAGATACTTTCCTAAAGCGCTATGTTTAAGGAGGACTCTATACATAGAAGTAGGATAGATAGTGATATAGATAATATCCAAATCGCGTAGATCTAACTGGTGTGGAAAAGAACGTACCAATAAGATATAAGGGATAACCTCCAAAAGATACGATAGGAGTTAAAAGGAGTAACAACAACGCCAATACCCTAGAGGGCCCTAAGGTCACGCACGCCCCCAGTATTATATAACCCCCCTATAGTAGACATTACCGCAATTAGTGCTATAGCGTTCCACTTTAATATATACCAGAAGGACAATAAGGTCTTTATAATAAGCCTATATAAGATTAACCAGATTATTAATAAGAGGGAAGAAAAGCTAATTAAGGAAACTGACAAGGAACTGGTTAAACGTCTCCTTTTTACTGTCTATACCAAGTATAAGGACGCATTCTTAAGGGCGGCTTCGGACAAGTTACCCCCTTACCAGATATACAATTACAAGATTTAATTGGAAGCCAATAACTTGCTAGGCTATAGCCCCCTCTACCAATAATTAACAGATAAGCTAAAAGTAACAAAGTAGTACTTAATTAATAACCTTGATAAAGGGTTTATTGAGCCAAGTTAAGCCCCTTTTGCTTCCCCTATCCTATTTATAAAAAAGCCTAGTAGAGGCCTTTGTTTTTATATTGACTATTAGAAGCTAAATGCTATTACTTAAAAGGATTGGTGTCCTATTCCTTTAATTAATAAAACCCTCGCACGTCTAAGCTAGGCAAAGATCTTTACTAAACTTAATATCCGCCAAGCTTTCCACTAAATTAGGATATACCCTGTATCTAAAGATTTAATAACGTTCCGTACCCATTACAGGTCCTATAAATGCAAAGTTCTTCCTTTTAGACTAATAAACGGACCGGCTATGTACCAAAGGTATATAAATAACGTTCTTTTTAATTACCTTAACGAATTCTGTACGGCATACCTAGACGACATCCTTATATACTCGGACGATAAACTTAAGCACTAAGTTCATGTTAAGAAGGTCCTAGAGAGATTACGGAACGTGGGCTTACAAGTTAATATCAAGAAATATAAATTTAGGGTAAAACGCATAAAGTACCTTAGGTTTATAGTGAGTACAGATAGGATTGAAATTAACCCCAAGAAGGTTAACGCAATCCATAACTAGCAGCCCCCTTATACTATAAAGGGGATTTAGTCCTTCCTAGGTTTTTGTAATTTCTACTACCAATTTATCCGTGACTATAGAGTTGTGGTAATGCCTCTTATATAACTTACCCGGAAAGACATGCCTTTTATCTTTAATAACAACTATATAGAAGCCTTTAGAGAGTTAAAAGATCGGCTTATCTCTTCTCTAATCCTTTATTACTATAACCCGGACCTTAAATTAATGCTAAAGACGGACACTTCTAACGGAGTTGTAGCGGGAATCCTATTACAGTTATATCTAGATAGTAAATAGTACCCTATTACCTTCTTCTTAGAAACAATAGACCCAGCCAAGTATAACTATAAGGTACACGACAAAGAAATACTAGCTATTATCCAATTATTGTCCTAATGGCGCGCAGAGCTTAAAGGTACAAACTCCCGGATTAAGATATATATAGATTATAAAGCCTTAGAGTACTTTATAACTACAAAGTAGCTTACTGGATAATAAGCCCACTGGGCCAAAATACTCTCTAAATTCTTCTTTATAATTATATATTATTTTAGCAAGCAAAATACTAAAGCTAATGTACTAACCTAAAGGGAATAAGATATAGGACCCTAAGATAAGCTAAAGACCTAATACTAGACGCGCGCCCTCCTCTATCCCGAATAGCTTAACCCGCAAATTCTTAAAGAACTAGACTCTAAATGGAATGAGCTAGCACCCTTAGAGGGAGTAGTTTTGGACAAACTAATAGGGCTAGTTAACCGCATCCTAACTATAAACCGCACAGCTAACTCCCTAAAAGCCCTCCGCAACTAAGCTATAAAGGAGGACCCTAATTTAGAAATAGAAGAAGGACTGCTTCTATACCAAAAACGGCTTATAGTTTTAGATATTAACAACCTACGGATAGAGTTAATCTGTGAAGCCCACTGTTAAGTCTCTACAGTATACCCTAGTTGCGATAAGACCTACTAACTACTAGCGCCCCGTTACTACTAGCAAGGACTTCTATCTAATATAGATTGATTTATTAAAAACTGCCACGCCTATAGACGCGCAAATGCCCCTAGGGATTAAACTCCTAGGTGGCTATAACCGCTGCCAGTTCCAGAACGCCCTTGGCAATATATTACTATAGACTTTAAGTTATTTCCAAAGGACGCCTACGGCCACGATGCAGCCTTTATAGTGGTCGACCAACTATATAAGCAATCCGTCTCCCTTCCTTGTTTTAAGACCACAACTGCAAAGGATATGGCCCGCCTCTACGTTAACAATATCTATCAATTCTACGGTGCCCCCAAATTAATTGTCTCTAACTATGGCCCCTAGTTTATATCAAATTTCTAGAATAAACTCTGCCGTATCCTTGGGATTAAGATTAAGCTCTTTACTATATTCCACCCTTAGACTAACGGCCAAACTAAGATTATAAACCAGTACCTTGACTAGCAACTACGGCCCTTTATAGACTACTATTAGGACAACTAGTTGGAATTACTACCTATAATAGACTACGCGCAGCTTACACTCCCCTATAACAGTATAGGGATATCCCTATTTAAACTGCTCTACGGGTATGCACCACAAACTTCCTTTAATTGGGATAGGCCTACTAAACCCACTACGGCCCGCGAACGCCTCAGCGACAAAGAGGCCCAGGCATTTGCTAAGAAAATGCATAGAGCCTAGGAGACTGCTTAAACAATTATAAAAAAGGCGTAAGAAAAAAAGGAGTCTAATATAAACCAATATTATTACAAAGAAGACTTCTAAGTAGGAGATAAGGTATAGGTGTTAATAAAGAACTAGAAAACCCAAAGGCCGAGCCGCAAGTTAGACTACTAAATAGCTAGCCTATATAAGACTCTTTAAAAGATAGGACACTCTTTTAAGGTTAAGCTACCAGAGTTAATAAGGATCTACCCCATCTTCTCTCTAGACCGGCTATAAAAGGCTGCGGATAATCCACTACCTAGATAGTATAACGACCCCCTACTACCAATCCAGATTGCTAAGGACAAAGAATGGGAAGTTAAAGAAATCCTAGCAGTAAAAACGGTCTATAATGTCTTAAAATACCGTGCAAGCTAGGTAGGCCATAACAACGACCTAGAGTGGTACTCCGTATCTAATTTTAAGTACTCCTCCTATAAGCTACAGGACTTCTACCTAGCCTACCCTAACCTCCCTAAACTACCACGTAAATTAGATAACTAGATTAAATGCTAGAAAGAAGGGTTAGATAATTACAATAATTTAGACGACAATAGGGAGCTTAGACAACGCCTAAGGGCAGGCTTTTTTAGGAGGGGGGGGTAATGTAACGGTGCTAGAGCGCGTCACCTGCCAAATTCTGCCATGCTGCTGCCATATTCTGCCAACCTACAATTGGCTCGCTTACCGCTAGCGCCTTGGCGGCTGCCCCTTTATATATGTTTACTATGGTCCTTGCGACCCCCTTCTTTTCTTCTCCTTAGCTTAGTATCTTTATTAGATAGCAATCCACAAGCTTCGGTTCAGAGGTATTTATGCGAGCCGTCACAATATCCAATAAGCAAATTGACGCTCTTTGCAGCTGCGCCTAGTATATAACTAGCTATAAGGCACTTAAGAAAAACCTACCTAATTAGAATTGTGGTTAGCTTGGTAAGGATCTAGATAAGTTTATTACCTTTATTTAAGAGGAGGTAGAAAAGGTAAATTAGGTAGAGAGTTAGCTATTAGCATTAGTAAGCAAATTAAAAGATAGCGTAGAGCGGATGTTACTACGGTCTAGGGTAGCGGAAAGGTATATAGTATTAGCAGCTTAAAGTCTGTAAATATAAGTAGCCTAGCTACCTTAATCAATATCTACCGAAAATCCGCATATAGGGCTACTAATACTATTACCTTCTTAGCCTATATCTAATAGGAATACGTAGCTAGCTAGCCCAAACTCTAGCTAGTAGAATACCTCTAGGCTAAGTACACCAAAACCCTATAATGGATATTAGTCCTAGCAACGCGATAGTTAGGTTTAGGTTTTAACATAGGGCGGATATCTAGGATTTTAAAATTAGGTTAGGTATTAAAAGCCCTAAGGTAATAATTAGCGTTAGTTGTTATTTAGTACTAAGTATCAGCCTCTTAGATATTAAGGTCTATACTATAATAATAAATATTAACTCCCTATAGCTCTAGGATATCTAAGTCTACACTATAGCATTAAAAACCAGTCTCTAGGGTAGGCTTGGTATTATAACTTATAAGGCAGCTCCGCATCTTAACCCTTAGAATAATTTGGATATTAGAGCTTATAGAGTAGTATTAGGTCTTAGCCCTTAGAGCAATCTAGATATTAGAGCTTATAGCGAAGCATTAAATCTAAATCTTTAGGGTAGTCTAAGTATTAGAGCTTATAGTGTAATACTAAGTCTTAACTTTTAGATAAGCCTAAGGTTTAATATTCGTAACATAGCACTAGATCTTTAATTACGAAAAATTCTAAAGTTTAAGATCTATAGTGTAGCACCAGTTCCTAGGTAGTAGGAAATCCGGAAATTCAGAATTTGCAACGTAGTATTAGATCTCTGCTCCTAGAAAACCCTAAGGCTTAAGATTTAGGTTGCGATACTAGATATCCGCTTCTAGGAAACTCTAAGGCTTAGGGTTTATAGGCTAATACTTAATCTCCGCCCTTTAAACTGGGCGTAGTTTAGAATTTATATGCTAATACTTGATCCCCGCCTTCTAAATTAGGTGTAGCTTAAAATTTGCAGTTTAATTAATCTCCGCTTTCTAAACTAAGCGCAGCTTAAAACCTGTAGCCTAGTGCTCAATCTCTACCCTCGGTTTTGGATATAACACAGCTTTAGTAGGTTAGTATTTAATATTCCTTAGCGTTCTACTTGTTTATTAACTTAACTAGGACTAGATAAGAGCTCTAATTAATATTTAGGTGTTAAGTGTTAATCTCCGATGCGTATTTAAATAGTCTATTAGATTCTTATCTAAAGAGATACTAAGGTTTATACCTAAAGCTCCTGAAACCTGCAGAACCTATATTATATTAGCCATTTAGTTTAAGTGTTTTATAATCCTTATAACCAGATATTATCTATTCTTCTTAAGCTACTATGCCTTAAGACTTTTAGCCAATATTAGATTCGCCTCGCAGTAAGAGAAAATAAAAGGATATATCTGCGCACTTTAAAAGTAAGAAATCCGCTTACTAAGTAAACCTAATATCCGCTTACAACCCTTCTTCAGTATTTTAATTAAGCGGTAATTCTATATTAATGTCACTTCGCAAGTTAACTAGACGACGCCTACTTACCTTAATTAGTAGTAACCTAACTATAAAGGATTTGCGCGTTATAAATAAGCGTTTATAAGGTAGTTAATGTTTACTAAGGTGAGTTACTATAGCAATTACTTATTAGTAAGCTAATTTGATAAAATTAGTAGCGTAGATATTTACCTTTAATTAACCTCCGCACCTTCTACCTTATAATATTATACCGCAAACTTTATTATTGTTGTTTTATCTACTGTCTATTAGCATACTACCCTCTATAATGCCTTTTTTTATACCTCTAAACACGTCCGATAGCTGTTTAGTTAAGGAACTTAATATACGCGACATTGATAATTGTAAAGGCTTAGTCAACAGAACAAGATTCTATTAGTAGCTAGTAACGAGAATTCCAAGACGAGGACTGGAAGAAGGTCGAGGAAAGGACACATCTATATACATGGCGCCAAGGCTCGGCTTGGCCGAGCCCCTGACTAGGGTCTGTAACAGTGCCGTAACAATAATAAAATAATTAAGAACGCTTTTAAGAACGCCCTTTCTTTTACTAATTCTTTAGGGTTTTTATCTAGAGAGTTAACTTTTTAATATTAAATTATGCCTATAGCTAATATAATTTTAGGAAATATGTACTAAAACACTCTTTATCGGATCTAGCGGAGCACCATAATAATGCTATTGCGAAATCCGCTAGAAATCTGCTTACCTCTTTACTGCCTAGCTCTTTGCCGCCTACCTCTTCGCTGCCTACTGCTTCTAAAAAGTTTAATTATTATTATGCTTCTACTTCTCTTAAAAGGCAGGCTAATAGAATTGCTGCGCAAAATGTTTAGTATAAGATAGCCTTTAAATCGTATATATTAACTATACTATTTTAGTGTCTTGTCTACTAATTTACCTCTTATAGTAACCTAATAGAAATGTTAGAGATTCTAGATAACGATAAAGAGAGCAATCTTAATAACGCTAACTCTCCTAAAAGTCTTTCTCTATCCTCTTATAATCTCTATAGCCCTTATAAGCTCCGCAGTATGTAAACGGCCTAAGCTATAACGTCTAATATTAATATAAATGAGCGCCTTTCTATTTAAGTGCTGTTAGCAAATAAATGGTATACCCTAAAAGCTAGTGCTTGGAAGAATATAAAGAAAGCTTGCTAGCGGATATATACCCACGTTTAAAATATTAAGGGTAGCTCTGGTATACTACGCAATCTGCTATACACTCTATGCGTTAAGCAAGACTATAAATGTCGCGTTTATAAGCAGGACTCTGGACCTCATTTTAGAGGTATATACTTAAAATGTTACTTAGGTGGCAGGTTGTGCGAAAAGGTATATGCTGTGTATACTAATAGTATACTATTATTCTATTAGCTAACACGCATATAGGATAGTTTGCTAAGACTAGAGCTAGTCACACCTTAGCGTAAAAAACGTGCGCAATTAGCTTCTGCTAGTAATCTAGCTGGAACACCTAGTAAGAAGGTATAATATCTGTATTTTAATAATATGGATATTGCTAATATCCGTATAGCTTTATACCCACACTATCCCCCCTTTAGAGATCTCCCCTCCCTTAAAGACTCCTACTCTTTTACTAATTCCTAGTATATTTAGTGCTGCTTCTGGTACTCCCGCTCACATAGAATCTGTTAGGGTATATTTAGCAATTGCTGTTTCTACGCGCATTAATATAGTTGGTAAACGGGTGACTAATATAGCGAGGGATATTCAAGCTATAGACTACTAGTTAAATAAGTTTGGAGATTCTCTAAGTAAGATAAAGGATAAGCTTGCGTTTTTAAGGCGTGGTATTACTACACTTATACGCAATGCTGGGTTACTAGATATAGAATTTAAGTAAATATAAGTTAGCTGTTACTACGGGTTAGCTATTATTACGGGTTTAGAGTAATAAAATAGTAGTTTTTACCTCTTTACTACTATGTATAAATTAAGTCTCTGCTTTGCATTTAATAGATATACTTAATTAATATTATAATATCCGTATAAGCTAGGATAAAGATATTGTAACGTGGCCCGCCTCCACGTCGCCATACGGCCAAAAAGACTGGGAGTGCTTGCGAACTTGTCGCAAGCGCGGCGGGACCTAATATATATACTCTTATAGATATCCGTATAAGCTAGGATAAAAATATCCATATAAGCTAAGATTAAGATATTTATATATCCGCACCACTAATATTTACTAAGGCAAGTTACTATAGCAGCGATTATTTGTTAGTGCGCTGTTTTAATAAAATTTATAGGTTAGATATTTACCTTAAATTAACCTCTATATATCTTCTTCCTCCACTAACCTTCTACCTTACAGCACCGCACCGTAAACTTTATTATTGTTATTTTATCTACTGTCCCTTGGCATTCCACTATCTATAATACCTTTATTTACACCTATAAATAATAGTAATGCGAACCATAGTAGCCAGGTAGTTAAGAAACTTAATATATACGAAATGAATAAGGATACTGTTAAGTATACTATAGCTACTCTTACTAAGCCTTTAGACTCTATTCCTAAAGAGTAAGCTTTCTAATACTAAATTATGCCTATAGCTAATGTGATTTTAGAAAATATGTACTAAAGTGCTCTTTATAGGATTTAGTAGATAATAAAAATATAGATAGAGCAAAATTCGCTAAAAATTCGCGCACCTTTTCGCTGCCTGCCTTTCCGTTGCCTATATCTTTGCTGTAGACTACTTTGCTGTCAGTTTCTTCGCTATCTGCTTCTTTGCCGTCTACCTCTCTGCTACCACCACCTAATGCTTCTAAAAGGAGGCTAATAAGGCTTGTTTATCTTCTTTTCTTAAAAAGTAGGCTAAAAAGGCTGCTGATATAAATCTAAAGGCTAAAATAGCCATTAAATCGTATATATTAGTTATACTATTTTAATGTCTTGTTTACTAATTTACCTCTTATAGTAACCTAATAAAAATGTTGGAGATTTTAGATAACGATAAAGAGAGCAATCTTAATGACGCCAACTCTCCTAAAAGCCTTCCTCTATCCTCTTATAATCTCCACAGCCCTTGCAATCTCTATAGCACCACGAACATAAACAAGCGCCTTCCTATCCAAGTACTGTTAGTGAATAAATGGTATACTCTAAAAGCTAGTGTTTGGGAGAATATAAAGGAAAGTCGCTAGCGGATATTAATACACGTCCAGAATATTAAAGGTAGCTTTAGTAAGCTACGCAACCCGCTATATACTTTATGCGAGAAGTATAGCCACAAATGTCGCGTTTACAAGAAGGACTCTAGGTCTCATTTTAGGGGTATATACTTAAGATATCGTGTAGGTGGCAGGTCGTGCGGAAAGGTACGTGCTAATAGTATACTGTTATTCTGTCAGCTAACACGCGTATAGGAAAGTTTACTAAATCTAAAGCTGGTTACACCTTAGGGCAAAAAATGTGCGAAGTCAGCTTCTGCTAATAGTTCAGCTAAAACACCTACTAAGAAGGTATAATATCCGCGTGTTAATAATACGGATATTGCTGATATCTGTATAGCTTTGTTCTCGCACCATCCCCGCCCGCGCTACCACGCCTCCCCCCCCCATTAAGACTCCCACTTACAGTAGTACGCGCGGCCGTAGAGGCACCCGCTCTGCCGCTGCTCCTCCAACTCTTTCACTAATTGCTGGTACGCCGGGTGCTGCTGTTGCTGCTACTACTTCCGCTGGCACGGAATCTATTAGGGTGTATTCAGTAATCGCTATTTCTGCGCGCATTAATATAGTTTATAAACGGGTGACTAATATAGTGAGGGATGTTTAAGCTATAGACCGCCAGTTAAATGAGTTTGGAGATTCTCTAAGTAAGATAAAGGATAAGCTTGCGTTCCTAAGGCGTGGTGTTATTGCACTTATATGCAATACTGGGCTACTAGATATCGAATAAGTAGATACAAGTTAGCTATTGCTACGGGTTGGCTATTATTGCGGGTTTATAATAATAAAATAATAGCTCTTACCTTTTTACTACTATATATATAGGAATCAAGTCTCCGCCTTATATTTAATAGATATACTTAATTAATATTATAATATCCGCATAAGCTAAGGTGAAGATATCCGTATAAGCTAAGGTGAAGAGATTTATATATCCGTACTATAAAACAGCTAACTAATATATTATATACTAGGCATCAAGAAGATTATACGCCGGCTAGAATTAATATTAATAAAAAGAACTTGCTTAATATAAAGACAGAAACGTACCATAAGCCTAAGCATTTAAAAGTCCTCCGGTATATTATCTATAGCCTTATTAAATCCGTCTTTATAAGGGTTATATAGTAAACCACTAATATAAAACATCCGTATATTAAAATCAGTAATACCGCCCTATAAAAGCCGCTTTAATCTAAGTTAAAGAATAGTAGGTGCTTTAAACCTAACGTTCCGCACACGCTAACGTATAATTATATCCTTAGCAATTATATCCGTAAGGGACTAGATATTAACCGCAGGAGACTTAATTATATAATTAGATATTGTCCGCTTACTAAACGCGTCCTTAAACTTAGCACGGAGAGGTCTGGTATAGCTTATAGTAAAAACACTTTACCTAAATAAAGAGTTTACCCTAAAGGTTAAGTTTCCGTATAATTAGAGTAACTCCTTCAGCTAAAGGTTTAGTAGTTTATTAAGTCAATTAGCTTTAAAAAAGCTATTTAGCTCTCTATAATTATTAATTAGCCTATTTATAAGTATAGCCCGCTAAAGTACTGGATTATACGCCTCTATTACAATTAACTTCCAGAAGTATATTATTTTAGATATATAGTTATTGCTCCTTAATCTGGTAAAGTAAAGGCAAAAGCAGGCAATTGCACGCTTTAATAGGCCAATATCCGCATGCTTAATAGCGTATTTTAACACTTTATATATTTTAACCACCTATAGATACCAAATATAATTAAAGAACTCTACGTTAACAATCTAAGCAGGCTGGCTTGTAGTAGCGGAGCTGGGTACTATAAGTAATTAATCTATAATCTAAGAACCTCCGTGGCCAGAGGGCTGCGGAAAACCCAATTTATTAGCCTTACGGCCGACTTTAGAGCTAAAACCCGCTACGTGGATATCCTTAATATAATATAGAAACTGCTTAGGCGTTAAGGATCTAATATATCCTTTAACTACACCTTCTTTGTAGATGTTAAGCCTGTTGCGGATATATATTAAGAAGAGTGCAATAATGCAGGCATTAAAACTATACAGTATTAGTTCCTTAAGATGGTAAAAGGGAGGGCGCTCTATAGGAATATTTTGTTGCCTAAGGTGATTTATATAAGTATAGAGCGTAGAGTACTGCTATATATATTACTCACTACTAAAGAAAGTCCTTATAATTGTATATAGGAAGTTTAACTGGAGATACTAAAGACCTAAAATAGGTAGTACCTAATAGTGGCTATTATATAAGAGCGCAGCCTCTGCCCGCTCCTACTTATAGGTATAAATAAGCTTTGCGGTTTTCTAGTTACTATATACCAGATATAATCGGTCCTGGAAATTGTTGTTATAATTAAGCTGTAGTTGCTCTAGGAAGATTATCTTAAGTATATGGTAGTTGCTATTTATAGAAGCCTCACTCTCTATAATAGGGCCCAGGTTTATATATATTGTCTTTATAGATAGAAGAATATTAATCTCCGGTATACGCGGATATTTAAGCTTAGTATTAGATTTAAAAATACCATTTATAATGGCTGGATATGCGCTTTAGAGAGTATCTGTAATTATAAATATAGATATCCAATTTTAGACGCTATTATACGTATTACCTAGCGCCTTAGCAATATCTTTAATCTAAAGCTGTATATGGTTATAGAGTATACTTTAAAGAAGGCCACTAGGAGGAATATAAGATCCGTGGATAAGCTTTCTAGTAGTATAGGAATGGAAAGCACTAGTATCTCCAATTAACTAATGTCGCGCTCGCTTAAGGTAGTTAAAATTGTTATATATAACATAGATATTATTAAGAGTGGATATTAATTGGAGGTAAGTCTTTAATAACGTTAGCACCAGTATATCTATTGCTAGTATTGTAACCTTTCTTAGAGCGTTTAGCTTATCCCATTTTCTGGTAGTTAAGCGTCCTATATCCATTAATAATCCCTAGTTTATAAAGTAGTAATAAAACCTAACGCTTTATACTTATACCTTAAAGATAAAGACTAAGAAGCTAAGTAAAACAGTTAGTAGAGTTTTAAGCGCGGCCTAATAAAAGGATAGATATAAGAAGAATAACCCGCCCTAGATATAGATTTCGCAATTTATTACTTCTTAATTATGCCAATAATCCTTCTATTAGTTAGTAGAGTAGAGGGGTATATTAGCTAATTGCCTTATAGCCCTATAAGAGTTAAACGTCTTTAAACTCTAGATCTAACTTCTATAGGCTAAAGATAACCGTCTCCTGCTAAAGGCCATAAAGCTCTTTATAAAGGATATTTATAACCGTATTAATTAGTTCCAAATGGATATCTATAGTCTTAATAATTGCATTATGGATTTCTTTATCCCCTAGAAGCGTAGCAATAAGCCCCTTTACCTTCTTCTTTTTTACCTTCTTCCTTTATGCCTTATTATTTCTTACACCTTCTCTTTTATTAATATTAAGCTGTAGCTATGCCAAAGAAAGGTTACTAAAGGACCATCGCCACTTCTGTAAATGCTTTAAAATAACCCTAATCTTCTCTTCCTTTAATATCCGCTTAGCGGATGCTCCAGTTGGTGTTTAAATAGGCGTCCGCCGGTTAACTAGTATTGTGTTTATAATGGTAGTGGGCAATTTAATTGTTAACATATTACCCGTTTGGCGGCGCTTTCTGCTTAACATTGTGGGGGCTGATGGGGTAGATATATTTATTAATTATAGAGCTGCTATTAGATAATCTGTATTCTCTAAGGCGTGGGACACGTGCACGAGTCATGTACACAGGGCACGTGCATTGTAAATCTCTTTATAGAGCCCTAGGGGCCCTAGGTCAACCACAAGGATATTAATTAAAGACAATTATCAAGATTATCAATTAATCAACCCATTTTATCAATGAGTAGCTCTATCTGAATTATCTAAAAGCTGCTTCTATGGGTTAATTTAACGGTATTTCTAAGATAATAGCTATTGTGGGGGTATAGATTAATTTCGTTAAAAAAGGTAACTGCTCTATATATAAAACAAGTTGGATCGCCTAAGAAACCTTGCGAAAGTCCCTTAGACCATAGAATTAACTTTTTAACAAAAAAGGTTAGCGATATCCGCTTGCGGATATACGTAAGTCCGCTAATTGATTCTATGGTCTGAGCTTGCTGAGGTAACTTAGACGTGATTTTGCAATTTGGAAGACGGCATAGGTTATTCCAATACTAGCTAAAAAATCGCGTCTAAGCTCGCTGAGGTAATCAGTTTCCTGCCTGATAGCATCCTGACGATGGTTCTGGAAGAGTCCTCTATATGCGTTTTCCTGCTTACATAAGCAGGTTCCCTTTGCTTCCATTTTAGTTGGTATCCTTAGCAATTACTTTGCCACCATAGATATAGGCCTATATAAGGGCCTATGTTCGTCGTAGATAGAATAAGATATTCTTAATAATTCTTATTTATTTCTTTCCAATATTATTTAGTTTATTAGGTTATGAGCACTCGTTGCTACTAAGCTGTAATAGCAGAAGATTAACACCTTACTATAGGCTACATAAAGGGTTACCACACCCGTGCTAAGTTATATCTTACTGCTCTATATTTAACGCCTTACTATAGGCCGTATTAAGGGTTACCATACCTGCGTATAAAGTTATTTCTTATTATCAAAATTACGTGTTAAAATCGTTTGTTTACGTGTTAAAATCCTTTTATTTACGCGTTAAATTCATTTATCTACGCGTTGCTATGGGTAAAGACTATCCAGGCATTTAACGCCTTAAGAAAGACGGTTTAAATTGGCACCAATATTAGACGCAGCTTAGCACGTATCTACGTAGTAAGGGCCTTCTACACATCCTTTAAGAGGATGCGGCTCTACTCTACCCAAAGCTCTAGGAAGAAAAACCTATAATATCTATTAATCAAGTACCAAAGAACGCCGGCAAGGAGGAGCGAGACGAGATCCTTAAGAGGTCTTAAATCATTATGGATACTAATAACTTAATTCGCTTAACTAATAGGGCACTCTCCAACAAGTACAACAAGGAGTTTAAATAGTACAGTAAGGAAGACGGCAAAGTCTGTTTAGTTATCCTTGGTACAATTAACAATAAGATTATTACTGCCTTAGAGCACAAGCAAACGGCGAAGGACTATATTAATCACCTTAAGCAGATGTTTAAGGCCCGTGGCTTAATCTATAAGGCTAATGTATGGGAGACCTTTATTAAGCTCTACTATTAATTGGACTAAGTAATTACTACTTTCTTAAGCCGTTACTAAGAAGCGGTTTAAGGAGTTAAGCAGGTAAAGCTTGCCCTAGATAACAAGATTATTAACTATTAATTTATTAACGCCGTTAACGAGCACTTCCCTATATAGGCTTAAATCCAACATAATAAGATTCGCGACGGCCACACAATCTTACTACCCTAATTAATCGCTAACCTTACTAACAAGGCCCAGCGGAAGGACTTACCTAAGAGCTTCGCCTTAGTTAATAGGCCACTAGGTGACTCCGGTCAAGGACGCGGTAATGGCCGTGGTCGCGGCAATGGTTAAGGCAGAGGTGGTAGGGGAGCCGGTTATAGTGCCTTATTAGGCAATTAAGGCTCTGCCAAGGATGCTTTAAACAAGTATAGATAGTACAAGCTAGGTCATCTAGGTGGCGAGGAAGGTTGCTAGATAAAGCATACCTACCTACGGCCCGAATAGTGGAGACCTAGAGAAAAGCGACCTTAGCGCTTAGGTAACGGAGCAGCCTTAAATATAAGTAAGGCCTCCAAGGGGACATCCAATCGCCTATCTTAAGCTACTAATTTGGCTACTAGATCGATCTTTACTATATAGGTTATTGGGCTAGCAGCTATAGCTTTAGAAACAAATATTAAGGACTCCTAGATAGCCGACAGTTGCTTAAATATTTACATATGTAATAATATTAGGAGGTTCGTGCAGTATAAGGAAATTAAACCTATCCAAATCTAGATAGGAGGAGGTCTAATAAAGGCTATCGGCGTTAGATTAGTTAAGCTTACAGTTACCTAAACTAACCACTTAGCATATACAATTATATTTACCGAGGTGTATTACTGTCCTAACTTCTTTACGAATGTCATCTCGCTTAGTATTCTATAAGGGAAGGGAGCCTTTTTTAATGATCTCCATAATATAATCAACCTCGTTAAAGATTAGGTAGAAATAGCCTATATCCTAAGCATTAACGGACTTAATACGTTTATACTGGTAGACAACCCTGCGGAGGTTCCTTTTGTAATAGCTCTGGCTACCGCATAATCGCGCCTCTATAAGAAAGGCGTGCTTGCTAAAGCTACTATAGAGACTTGGTATAAGAGACTATAACACCTTCCTCCTGCCTAGATACGTCTCCTTGCTAGAAGCACGAAGGGGATTATAGTTACTAAGGACAAGCCATTTTACTGCGAGGACTATCACCTCGGAAAGGCTAAGAAGTAAATATTAAGACGCCCTTAACGACGCAGTAATCGCATATTTAAAAAGGTGCATGTTAATATAGTTGGGCCATTAAAACACGAAGGTCTCCACGGTGAGAAGTACTAGGTACTATTTACTAATAACTAAACACGCTTTAGATGGATCTACTGTATATTAAATAGAGGCTCTACGGCCTCTACCTTAAAGCAGTTCGTCCGTATAATTAAGACTTAAATAGGAATAACGATTGGCTGCTTCCGATTAGATAGAGCTGCTAAGTGGTTTAGTAAGGACTTAACTGATTTCTTTAAGAACGAGGGTATACTTACTAAGGCTTCTACCCCGTACACCGTATACTAGAATAGAATTGCGGAGAAGGCCAACTACCTAGTTAAAGAAAGGGTTAGGGTAATGTTAACTAAGACTTAATTGCCACTAAAGCTCTAGCCTAAAGTTGCTAAGGTAGCTATACACGGACTTAATATATTACCTATATTAGTTAATAAGGACTAAGCTCCGCCCGCTTAAGTAATAGCTCTTACCCTAGGTAATACTGGTTCTATAATTACGTACGCTAACTAGAAGATCTATGGCTATTCTGCCTACGTCTTTATTAATAAAAAAGACCCTTAGCGGTAATAAGGTAATAAGTTTATTACAAGAGCTTAGAAAGGATGATTGGTTGGCTATAAAGGCTTATATATATACCGCGTCTATCTACCTTACAAGAACAGGGTTGTTTGGTTAAGTAGCGTCACCTTTAATAAATTAGGAACTTTTCTCACTACACTGATTAGTGAAGAAGAAGGTGGCGATAACGATATCTGCTGGGTACCACTTGAGGAACTTCCTACTAAAGATACTGTACTAGAGGTCTCTTGGTTACTGTGAGAAGGAAGTAAAGCTGCTTAGTCACTGTAGGAGGCAGATAAGGTTTCTTAGGCCTCTTAGTTAGGGGGTGACTCTTAGTTAGGGGGTGCCTCTGGCGATTATAATATTGCACCGCAGCTTAATTGACCTCCCCTTACTAATAATAAATAGGCAGGTCTTGACTAGCAAGAGCTACCTAATCTAGGAGGACACCTCTGTTAGGAAGCAACTTCCCTAAGGGATATCTACTAGGAGGATCTGGAACAGATTCTGACTAAGTACTTAGAAGAGGATAATAAACCTATAGCGAGCACTTATATACGGCTAAAGCTATGGCTTGACTATAGCGTACTCTATAGAACTAGAAGGAAGGAGCTAGCTATAAAGGCCACCTACCTTACCCTATTCTTCGCCTATATGTTTGCAAGTGCTCTATTGTAGCCTTAGTGGATAAGGATAACTAAAGGACTACCTCCGGAGCTATAAAACTGGAAGGAAGCTATAAACTTAATATTTGAGAAGGAGTGGAAGGCTACGGCGGATAAGGAATAGGAGTCTTAAATAGTGAACGTTTTATTTAAGATTGTTAAACTTCCACCTAGAGCCAAGGCTCTACCCGTTAAATGGGTCTTTATGTACAAATTTAATGAGAATAACGTCCTATTTAAATGGAAAGTAAGACTGGTATTACGCGGTAATAAGCAGCGCCTAGGAATTAACTATAGAGACATATTTACAGGCGTCGTTTAACCGAGTATATTTAAGCTACTAATGGCCCTGGTTGCCGTATACGATCTAGAGTGCGAGCACTTAGACATAATTACGGCCTTCCTTAATAGGAAGCTTAACCGCAAGAACATCTACATTTAGCTACTAAAAGGATATTATTAGTATCTAAAAGACGGCGTTGCCCTTATGGGCCTACTGCTTAAGGCTCTCTACGGTCTTAAGCAGGCGCTACGCCTTTGGTATAAGGAGCTTAAGGGCTTCCTTATTACCCTTAAATATATACCAATTCTAGCTAACCTATGCGTCTTTGTTAGCCAGCAAAGCGGCCAAATTATTATTATTTATATTAATAATCTTATCTTAATTAGACGAGACGTACGGATAATTAAACTACTTAAAGAAGCACTTAGGAATAAGTATAAAGTGAGAGACTTAGGCCCAATTGCATACTACCTAGGTATTTAAATTATTAGGAACCGTTAGGCGCGATCGATTTGACTAGTATAGGACGCCTATATTAGGAAGATCCTGTATATATTCTATATAGAAGATTATATACCGGCCTCTACACTAATTTACCCCTCTATAGTAGACTTTAAGCCGCGCGAGCCTGAGGATTAAGCTCTGCTAGAGCTGGTAAAATGGTATTAATTGCTAATAGGCTCTCTACTTTATCTATATAATTAGACTTAGCCCGATGTGGCTTAGGCTGTAGGGAAGCTCTATTAGTTCCTATATAACCCTACCAAGCTGTATATGGAAGCTGCGATGTAGATACTCGCCTACTATACAGGGACGGTCGACTTTGGTATAGAGTTTAGCTTACCCTAAGGGCAGCAGCCACCTCTAAAGGCCTTTGCCGAGATGTTAGCTATAGACTATACTACCTCTAATTGTAATAGGGAGTATAGCTGAAGCGCACTAGGTAATATACCTGACCTATAACTACACGGCTACAGCGATGTAGTGTTTGCCGATTTAGTTAACAGGAAGTTAACTTCTAGCTATATCTATAAGCTAGCAGGTGGCCTAGTTTTATATAAGTTAAGCAAGTAGTTAATACTTATAACCTTAACTACAGAGGCTAAGTATATAGTGATAATACATGCGGCTAAGGAAGCCTTATAGCTCCGTTAACTGCTTACTAATTTAGGCTACACCGGAAAGGATCTACTACTAATATATTTGTATGGCGACAATTAACTAGCTATTAGCCTTACTAAAAGCGATAACTATTACGCGCGCACTAAGCACTTTAAGCTATACTAGCACTATATTTGTAACAAGGTTTAAAGCAGTATAATCCACCTATAGCACGTTCCTACGGGTGATATAGTGGCCGACGGTCTTATAAAGCCACTGTTGACGGTTTAGTTTAGGAACTTCGTTAAGCAGCTAGGCCTTGTTTAATGCGATATAGATACTAAACCTAAATAGGAAATCGTACACAGGCTGGTAAATCCTTAGAGGGTACGCTATTTGACAATTCTAACCAATGCTGACGACTTTTAAGAGGGGGATGGGAACGATAGAGAGCTCGTAATATACGATTAATTACAGCTTAGGGAGAGGTTAAGTAGGACCTATAGTATACTTAGAGGATTACAAGGTGTTTCTTTTATGTATTAATAAGTTTAATACTAATTTAGGAAGGATCTGCTTCTGTTTTAGTAGAGCACTGGGGGGTGTGACAATGGTTCTGGAAGAGTCCTCTTGTTAAACGGACAACCAGGTATAAGAACTCTGTCTATTAAAGAGGGCTTTAGAGCCTCTATATATACACCAGATAGGTAATAAATAGGTTGCAAAGAGAATAACAACTACGTCGTTATTTGGTAATAGAAATAAGTATTTAGATATTTGATGAGACACTTAATAAGATATATAAGATATACAAGGAGACATATAAGGTAAGGAGCGGGGTATTAAGATATAGGGTTTTAAACTTAAAGCCAGTATTAAGATGGTAGTAAGGAAATCCAATCTAGTTCGACACACCCCCCTAGCTGCACAGAGCCTTCTGGGCTGCTATAAAAAGTCACGATGTTAATTTGGTGTTAAGTTTAAGAAATCCCCTATAGAGTTACCTTACCCGAATATTATCCAAATCAAATTAAATTAGATCCTTAATATTAATAAGGTTTAATTGCTAAACAAACATCTCGTGCTTTTAATAAGGCAGAGCCTTCGTCAAGCCGTCTGCTGTTATGTCCGCAGTAGGGACCCATTTAATATTAATCCTTCCTTTATAAACTTCCTGGCGGAGCTAGTGGTGATATATATTAATGTATTAAAGCTTAGTGTTAAGCTTAGCGTTGCTTTTAGTAAGAAGTCGAATTGTCTATATATTATCGTAGTTGATTACTTGCTTTTCGTTAGTATCGAATCCAACTTCTTTAAAGAATCGCTGCCACCAAATTAACTCAGTAGCTGCATATAATAGAGCTAGGAGCTCTACCTCTATACTTAATTTTATCACTAATTTTTGCTTGGTTGATTACCAGTCAATTGGTCCTCTAAATAAGGTAAATAGGTAGCCTTCTATACTCTTCCTATTAACTGGATCGTCTTTAAATAATGCGTCGCTTGCCCTTGCAAAAATTTAGTTTATTATGTTCTCCTTTAAGAACTTAATTGCAAGGGTCTTTAATTAATAGAGATAGGCAATTACCCTTATAGCAGCTCCGTTATGTATTAGTAATGGATTTCGTAAGAATTCTAACAGCTTATTTGCCGTTTTTGCCACATCTAAACGGGTGATATTTACTGCATAGAGCATTAATCCAACCTTCCTCTGATACAGATAGGTGTCCTACTTAAAGGCCTATTTTAGATTTAGGTTAAGCTCCTTAATTCCCATAGGTATGTATACCTTATAATAATCTTTAACTTTGAAGCTTGTTGTAATCTTATTAATATAGGAGTCCTGGCTAAGCTAAATCTTTCTATTCTCTTGGTCGCGAATAATTTAAATCCCTAGGAACCAGGTAAGGTCACCTAGGTCCTTTATTTTATACCTTTTTATAAGGTGCTCCTTGAACGTTTTAAGCTTAAGTAGGTCCTTCTTCCTATAGGCAGCTGTAATATCGTTAATATAGAAGAAGACTATCAGCCAATTGTTATGATATAGGCAAGGCTCCTCTACCACTGGCTTTAAGCCTTCCTTTTTTAGTGTTGTAGTCAAGTCGCTATGCCATAGTAGAGGTGATCGTCGCAATCCATAGAGCGCTTATTAAAGCAGTAGGCACTTGCCCTTAATTAGAAATCCATTTAGATACTTAATATATACAACCTCGTTAATCTCGCTGTTTGCAAACGCGTTGACGGCGTCGCCCTACTAGCAGTCTAGGTTAAATACTGCGACGATTGCTATTAAGGCTCTAAACGATTTTGCTACCAGAGTTATGGCATATGTCACGGCTAGCTTTCCATAGGAGCGATCCGATAGATCAAGCAGCAATAAGGGGCTATATTATGAATAGACTAAGGTAAGGGCTTGAAGAAAGGGGCGCGGTAGACGACTATATACATGTTCGGTCGTCGGGGCAACGTTAGGGCAACGTTAATCCGTGACTGACGACGCCTTGATAGTAGCTATGTAGACGAACCGTCATATTACCCCCCTTTAAGCCAGGAGGATTGCCCTTGATCCTTATAGTCAGGCTCTCCTTGTCTGTCTTGCCCTTCCGTCCTTCTCTACTTTATTGTCTTCCTCTGAGGGCTCTAGATCTACGTCCTTGTGATACGCCTTTAGCCATTACATTAGCCGTATGGGTGGTCCAGTATTATAGGGTCTCTCGTCGTGGAACGCCTTAATCTTATAGGGGGCGCCAATAAAGCCGTCTGCGTTATACCAGGTGTTATCCGGGTCGTGGCCTACCCAGTTAACCTTATACTATAGCCTTCCGTGGTAGGTTTTACTAGCAAGGATCTTATTAATCTCGTACTCCGGCTCGCTATTAATTAGGATTGGCTCCTTTGGCTCCCTATTCTGGCCCGGTAGGGGGTTATCTAGGTCCTTTCGCAGTTGATCGGCATAGAAGACGTTTAACATCTTCATATTTAGGGGTAGGTTGATAATGTATAAGTGTCCTTTTATGCCTAGAATCTTATAGGACCCTACAAGCTGTCTGTCTAGCTTGGTACTTGGTTAGTTAGTAGCCCAGCCCTTCCTAGTAACGTATACTTGATCACCTATTCTAAAGTCTAGTTCGCGACGGTGCCTATTAGCTTGCCTTGTCTGCCGCTCTTAGGCCTTAGCCAGATTATCTCTTGCCTATTTAACTGCGTCCTAGGTCCTATATGCAAAAACTTAAGCTTCTTATTGTGTCAGCTTCTCACGAGGCGTTGAGGCTACTTGTATACGTTCCTCCCAGTTAAAGTAGAGCCTTGGCTTGAATCCTAGCTCTAGCTTATATGGTGCAAAGCCAGTAGACTTGTGCGGTAAGATTGCTTATACAAAGTCTATATAGGGGAGGAGCTCTGACCAATTATCCTAATAGTGGTTAATAAAGGGCCTTAAGCGTTAGTTAATGTACTGGTTTAGTACTTCCGTATTACCATCAGTTTACGGGTGACTAGATATAGAGAGCTTTTGCTTAATGCTGGTTAGTTTACATAGCTTATCTATAAAGGCTGAGATAAATTGGGGTCCTTAATCTAATATAACTGTCTCTAGAAGGCCATACACGCGCCAGACGTGTTGGTAGTACAGGTTTGCTATATTAGCTATAGTGGCAGTTTTATAGCAGGGTAGTAAGAAGGCTCTCTTGCCTAGTTAATTAATAACCACAAAGATGTTGTTGAAGCCCTTTTTATCTATTAGGAAGGACTTAAAATCAAAAGAGATATGCTGCCAGCAGCGTTCACTAATTGGTAGGGGGTGCAGTAGGCCTAGAGTTTTATCGTGGGGTATATAGGTCCTTTTATAGGTCCTGCAGTTTCTTATATAGGTATCGCAGTCTGAGGGTAGCCCTAGCTAATAGTATTGGTCTGCTATAAGTTTCCTAGTCTTTGTCTTGCCTAGGTAAGCAGTTACCTGGCAGGAGTATACCTCTGTAATAAGGTAGGTATGGAGGTAGTTAGTATTAGGGACCATTAGCTTGCTAAAGTGGGTTAGTAGTCCTTCTTGGAGTTTCTAGCCCTTTTAGTCTTGCTCAGCTAGCTAACGTAGCCCTACTAGCGACTCGCTAGTTCGATTGGCCTAGAGGATCTAGTTAACCAGCTTATACGGTTCCCATTTATAATTTGCTGCAGTTAGGGGGTCCTTAGAGGTTGACTCTAGTATAGTAATCATAAGGGTAGGGTTAATTAGGTATATAGTGCGTGCGGCTACGTCCTTCTCTTTCTGCGTCTTTAGGTCCTCTTGCTTTTGTAATAGGGTATTAGCTACTATATTTGCCGTGCCTGGCCTATATATAATCTGCATATAGAAATCAGCTAGTAGGTCTACCTAGCGGGCTTACTATGGACTTAGCAGCCTCTTGGTTATAAAGTACTCAAGGGCTTGATAATCTGTGATTACTACAAAGGGTATACATTAGAGGCCAATAAGGTAACCTTACCATTTCTATAGGCCTCTTATCACCGCTAGTATCTCCTTATCGTGGATCTCGTACCGCATCTCTATAGGGGACATTATCTTTAAGAAGAAGGCTACTGGCTTCTAGGTTCTATTGTCTTGCAGCTAGTTTAGCACCCTAGCTACTACTCCGTCACTCGCGTCTGTCTCCATGCGGGTGTCTCGGAACGGTGAGTAGTGCTTAATTACGCTGCTAGATAGCATAAGGGCCTTGACTTACTTAAAGGCTTTAAGCTCTTCCTCCCTTAGTAGGTGCCATGCTCCCTTCTTTATAAGCTTACTAAGCGGTTATATAACTCGGCCGTAATCCTTTAAGAAGGCCTAGTAGAAGTTACAGAATTCTAGGAAGGATTATACCCCTTTTATAGAGGTAGGGGGTTCCTAATCCTTAATTATAGATAGCTTGTTAGTATCTATAGCGACCCCATTAGTACTAATAACAAAGCCTAGGAACTTCGTCTTAGTAACATTAAACTCGCTCTTTTTAATATCCGCTTATAAGCCTACCTCTTAAAGCTTCTATAGGACCTTTTTAACATGGACCTCGTGCTCTAGCGGGTCGTCTAAGTAGATTAGGATGTTGTCTATATAGGCTATACAGAAATCGTCCAGGTAGTTAAAAAAGACGTTATTAATAAATCTCTAGAAGGACGTAGGGCCGTTATATAGTCTAAAGGGTATGACACGGTACTTATATAATCCGTACCTTATACGAAAGGTGGTTAACTCCTCTACCTCTTCCTTTAGCCGTATATGGTAGAAGGCCTGCCGAATGTCTAGCTTGGTAAAGATCTTAGCTCTTAATAGCCTAGTTAACGTCTCCTTAATTAATAGTAGCGGGTAGCGGTCCTTCTTGGTAATTGCATTAAGCTTTTAAAAGTCGACATAGAATCGCCACCCCCCTCCTGGCTTCTTAGTAAATAGGACCGGAGCTATAAAGGGTGCATCGCTTAGTATAATAAACCCCTTCTATAGGTGCTCCTGTAGGTAGGCCTTAATTAGCTCTAGCTGTTCTAACGATATATTATACAGCGGGCTAGGGGCTAGTTCTCTGCTGCTGCTTTTAAGAACAATATCATAGTCCACCCCCTCGCGATGCGGTGGTAGTATATTGGAGGTAGCTTTTAAGAAACCGTTAGCGTACTCTTAATAGGGCTATAGTAGCTTTTCGTAAATAAGCCGGCGGAGTTCTTCCTCGTCGTCTAGTAGCGCGTCCTGTCCCTTCTTGTCCTCCATTAGTTGGTCTATCTCGTAGAGGCTAGTATATCCAATTACTATGTCCTTACGCTTCGCTCCTCGTAGGAAGTTCCTCGCCTTAAGTAGCGTAATATCTGCTGCTCTAAACTCCCTAGTAGATAAAAGCCTCCTTGCTCTCGGCTTTAACAGTAAAGCTGGCCTAGGGTGGAGCTAGTCTTCCATTTTCCTAATTGTATCTTGGGTATTAATCTTCCAAGTATACCTATAGTTGTATGAGGTCCGCTTAGCTTGCTTCGGCTTAGCCTATCCCTCTAGCTTGATTTTAGTAGAGGACTTCTTCTCTTAAAGTTCACTGATCGCGACTATACGTTTAAGGATGCGTTAGGGGGTAGACTTGGACTCTTAATCTAGCAGTATATCTCTTCGATCTGCGTCTCTCTGGTAATCCTCGTTAATTAGTAGAGGTAGGAGCTCCTTTCTTGGTATAATTACGTCCTGCCTACCATAGTAGTTCCTCTTAGTTCGCCATACTAAGGCCTAGCACTTGCAATTAATAAGGGCCCTAGTCTTCTTAAACTACCTACGACTAATAAGAAGATCGTGGCGGCCTATATTACAGAATAGGAACCACGTAGGGACTCGTCGGCCATCCATAACTAGGTTAGCCCTAAAGAGCTATCTAATTATATCTGTCTGCTAATTGTTATGGCCAGATACGGCGACTCCTCATCCCTTAATCCTGTAGAACTTTGGTTATAGTTGTTACTTAATAATCGGCCGTAGCTTATGGTATATAAAGGCTTCTCCGCCCGCGCCAGAGTCGAGCAGGCTTACTATATTAAGAGCTACGCCACCTAGCGCGATTCTGCATAGTATTATAAGGGCTGCGCCTCCTAAGATCTCCTTCAGCTATATGGGCGCTGTGTTAATTACTCCAATCTGCTCTAGGTAGGAGACTTCTCCTAGAGCTACTTATTTTTCGACTCCGCTAAGTTAGTAACTATCTCGTATTCTTTACTTCGGTTAATTGCTTTAGCTTCCGTCTTCTTTGGCACTATATAGTTATTAGAGTAGTGCCCTTGCTTGCCATAGTTAAAGTAGGTAACTGGCACTTTTGCAGCTAGTACTAGAGTTAGAGGCTGCTGGGAAGAGGGGGGACCTTTAATCTCTTTAGCGCCCCTAGTGGAAGCTCTCTTACTAGCCTAGGCTACTCTGTGGTCACTTCGTTCCTTGCCTGTCTGCTTTAAACCTTGGGCGTACTATTAGGCAGTCTTGCAATAGGCCTAGAAGCTACAGTCTTCGTCTACCACCTTAACTTCCATTTGGACGCGTAGGCTGTTATAAAGCTTATTATAAAGCTCCTCTTTCCACTAATCTTGTAGCATCCTTAAGATATTTGCTAGCCGTATAAAGTTAGATTAGAAATCGTTAAAGTCTCCTAGGTACGGCATCTTAAGGCTTTTAAGCTCCTACTAGGCCTTAATACGGCAATCCGGGTCCTTGAAGACGTTCTCTAGGAACTTAAGTACTTCTTTACTGGTAGGGTTGCGTTCCGCATCGCGCTCTGCCTCTAGGTAGGGTAAGAGGTGGTTATAAGCTTTACCTCCTACACATATCTCAATATACGCTACTTTTGTATCCTCTTCCTAATCTAGGTTGTCTTAATAGAACCAGTCTACATTAGATCAAAGCTTGTTTCGTACATAGCCGCTCTAGGCGCGATAGGTAGGCTCTTTCCTATCTATCAGCATAGGTGGGTCTGGAAACTTTGCTGTATATTCTAAACCCGTAACACTGCTTATCTAAGAGAGTGGTGTCCCTTCTTATATTATCCATAACGGTGTGCTTCCTTGCTCGCTGTCTTCCCAATTTAGGGCTTATATAGTGACCTTGCGGCCCATCCTTAATATCTTCTAATTGGCCTTATGGAGCTCGTCTATCCTATTATCTAGGTGCTCCTTAAGCTCTGCTATCTTTGCTTTAGCCTCCTCTTTTCTATCTAGGGCCTCGTGCGCGTGGTTATTTACGAGACGCTATAGTATAGCGACCTGCTGTTCTAACGCCTTCCTTTATATTCCCTGGAGCCTCAGCTCCTCTACAAGTTCGGTTATAGGTATCTTGGCCAGGCTCTAGGTAGTCGCGGCTGTGAACTCCCTCTTAGTCTCTATCTCGAAGTATATAGGGTTCTCGTCATCTTCTAACTGTGTCATAAGGCGGTCCTATTTGCTCTTTATATCGTCTAAAAGCTTTGTCTCGCCATAGTACGGTTAGAGCTCCGGCGGCTCAAGTGACGCGTCTATGGGTTCCTCACGTGCTGCTAGTGTTGGGTCGGTAGCTATCTCTAGCGCGCTAGGCCTTAACGCGCTCCTTTTTACTATAGTATCTCTTTTGCTTTCTCAGGCAACTCTTACCACTAAAATTATAATTGGGGTAATCCTTTTAATCTAATTACTGCAGTCTCTTCTTTCAGCTGCTTAATCTGCTATCACAATTGCCTGCCTCAAGCAGGGCTTAGTGGGTTAGTTGGTCTATAGTTATAGTGGTAGAACTAGCTATGCGTTTAACCGTTGGACCTAGTATTATGTCGCCTCTATAGGCCAATTGGGGTAGACCTTAGTCTAATATCACGGCTAGCTTTCCGTGGGAGCGATCCGATAGATCAAGCAGCAATAAGGGGCTATATTATAAATAGACTAAGGTAAGGGCTCGAAGAAAGGGGCGCGGTAGACGACTATGTACATATTCGGTCGTCGGGGCAACGTTGGGGCAACGTTGATCCGTGACCGACGACGCCTTAATGGTAGCTATGTAGACGAACCGTCACAGTATACGTGTCCTTATAAACTAACTCTTATAAGTTACCTCTTGCGTAAAGATAAGCCTTAAACCTCATCAGATATCTATTATTATTAGTCTTATAGGTAAATACCTAGATAACAGGCATAGTTTTAATATAGATTGTCTTGTTAATAACTTGGAACGTTCCTTAATTTTAAAGGTCCGTGTATTCCTTTTTAGTAGCAGCCATAAACTCTTCCTTATATTAATGTCTTTAAAGCTCCTTCTAATTCCTAGGCGGCGGTAGGAGTTAATTACGGTGCAGCTTTTTATAAAAGGTAAGCCCTACATTAAAGGCTAATCTTTAAGCTTAAAGGCTTTGGTTATTAGTAACATCAGCAAGAAAACCTGCGTAGGTTTTTAGTTAACCTTTAAGTCTCTTTCCTTTAACCACGTTTTGCTCTCCTATATCGCCATCAATCTTCTTCTCTGGCTCAGATTTATCAGTTAGAACCATAATATAGTGCGGCTTCTTTGCCGAGGTCTTTAAGGACGGTAGTAGAGGCTCCAGTAAGTTAGGTTCTGGCGTCTTATCTAGGGTAGAAAGCCCTAGAGCTAAGTTATCTTTAAAGCTTAAATCTTATTGCTTACTACTTTTAGTATTAGGCTCCTCTTAATTTCCACCAGAATCCACCTATTATCTTCCTTTAGTATCAACTTAAATCTTATCTAAAGTCTTATTGCTTTTATTAGACAACGATTCTAATTCGTCTTAGAGATTCTCTATTTAATAGACATCAATAATTTCCAACATTTAGTTAGTCCTTACTTGGAGTACATTTACAAGATCTGGCTGTAAGTCATTATAAAGCAACTACTTATTAAACTTCATATCTCTTATTCTAATAACCTTCTTCTGACTTAGAATATAGATTTGGAAGATATTTGTCAAATTATACCCTACCAGATATCCTATATAGGCCCTTAGCGCGAGCTTGTTTAGGCATAAAATATTATATTTAAGAGGATAGGCCCTACAGCTATAGACTTATAGGTGTCCTATATTAGGTTTTAGTGGTGTTATACCCATTACTAACTGGATTTTCTTAAAAGGTGTTTTCTACCTAAGTCTTCTACTGGGCGTCTAATTAAGTAGATAGGTAGCTGCTTTATAGGCTTCTAGTATTAGCTCCTCTAGTAAATAGGCCTTAATCCTTATACACCAAGCCTTCTATATAATCACCCCCCCAGATTATTCCGCTGGACTATTCTATAATTGAGTATTAGGTGCTAATCTTTTAAGAGTAATTCCTTATTTAGCTATCCAATCCTTAAATTCGTCTCTAAGAGACATCTCTCTATCTATATAGATTATAGCTACCTTAAAGCCGTATCGTTATTCAATGATATTGCAATATGTAATGACTCTTTAGGTAAGGGACAACTTCTTAACTATTATATCTACCTTATTTATTCGCGTCGCGTTGTTAAGGAAGTGTACCACGTACTTATCGCTATTAAATATAACTATTCCGGGTATTAAATTAAGGTGGATTTTATAGAAAGGAACTATTAACTAAGTTAGTATTCTTCTAGATATTACCTTATAAGCTTTACTTACTCCATACGCTTTACATTCTACCATCATTAGGCCTTTTAGAATTGCGCCCATTACTAACTTAAGTAGTTGTATAATTACTTCTTTTCCTATATAGCCTAATTGCTGGTGCTATACGTAACCTTCTGCCTGATTTAGTAGAGGCTTTAATAAATACTTTACTAGTTTTAATTAAGTCGCAAAGGAAGCCTCTAGTAAGTCTTTCTTTAGCTTATTATATTTAATGGTTTTCTAACCATAGTGGTAGCCATAGTAGGCGTACGTTACATTGTCGCTATAGTAAAGAGTGTTCTTTTTATTGTTCTAATAGACGCCTTTATTATTAAGCTTTTGGAGGCATACTAGGTTAGTATAGAAGCCTAGTATAAAGGCTGCTCCTAAGAGCTATATCTGTCTCTTCCCTTTTGGGTAGTTAATTATAACTGCAGCTATGCCATAGCCTTCGATTTCTTCAATATGCGAGCCCGTATAGATGTGGTCTAAGGTAGGCTTAATATCGCTAACAAATCTAGCTCAATCGTTAATAATGTGTAGGTTGGTTTCTAAGTTAAGAATAATACTATTACAAAGCTTATAACTAGAAGCTGTGTTATAGGCTCCTACTTAATAAACTGCAAAGCCTCTGTTAGGCTCTTAAGAGCTCTACTAGTTGCTATTCTTTAGCTTCTTATTAGCTTAATCGTCCTTTTTAATTTGCTTAATATAAGCCTTAATTTCGGGCGTTGTATTGGCAATCTTTTTATCCACCTTCTTCTAAATTTCGTCACTTAGTTTAAACTATAATGGGCAAGGAATTAACTCTAGAATATACCAGTACTTGTTAAAGTAATAACGCTTTCCGTATAGGCACTCTAGCGGTAGTTACCTTTTCTTCTTTTGCTTATCTACTAACAATTCAGTCTTTAACTTAGGCTTTAAATTTAGTGACTTGCTTAACTCGTTCTTAAAGGTAGCTGCAAAGGATCCTTATAGGGTTTTGCCCTTTTGGGCGAGCTCCGTACAACGGTAATTTCGGTAGATTTTAACCAGTTTAAAGAAGCCAGGAAGCTTCTTCTTCTTCCACTCCATCCTTTTAAGCTGGTTCTTCCAATATTCGGACTAGCTTGATGTAATTAAATTAACTATGTACACGAAGTCTCTTACTAAATGGTCACTATTTATTTTAGGTAGACCTAGCTCCTTGCACTTAGTATATACCTTCTTCTACTCCTCTAACCAGACCTTAAAGTTCTGGTTCTGAGGCGCTTTCTTGAGCTTTGTATACTGGGTGGCTGCTTAAAGCTTTTGGGCGTTGTTAGTTAGAGCAATTCTCTGCTTCAGTGACACTAAGATGTTGTAGGTGGTGACGCATTTGAATATGTAGATAAGGTAGGTACATAAGATCGAGCTTTAGATATGGCTGCGTAATGTATTAAGAGCTAACAGCTGTTTTCTATATAGCTTTATATCTTCCCTATAGTCGGCTTTAAGCGTACGGAGCTCCTCCTTCTCCTTCTTATCTAGCTCTGCGAGCTTCGTCATCCCCTGGCTATTGGCATCCTTAGGTAAGGCTTAAACAGGTTCTTTAAGCTTTAGCAATTTAGTCTTAGGTGTTAATAGGTTAATATACTCCCAGAGATAATTGTTATTTGCTTTTAACTTAATTACTTTAATCCATTCATCCCAATTGTTTGGGCTTGCAAGAATTACGGATAATATAATAACGGGTTTAGTTTCTTATTAAGAATTTATTATTGTGGTTGTCTATAACTAGGATAATAATTAATTGGAATAAAGGCTTTAGAATTAAAGATAATTTAGTAGACGGACCAGGCTTATAACTGTTAAACAGATAATTAGGTATAAGAACTCTGTCTATTAAAGAGGGCTCTAGAGCCTTTATATATACACCAGATAGGTGACAAATAGGTTGCAAAGAGAATGACAACTATGTCGTCATTCGGTAATGGAAACAAGTATTTAGATATTCGATAAGACACTTGATGAGACATACGAGATATACGAGGAGACATACGAGGTAAGGAGTGGGGTATTAAGACATAGGGTTTTAGACTTGAAGCCAGTATCAAGATGGTAGTAAGGAAATCCGATCTAGTTCGACACCTCTATATGCGTTTTCCTGCTTATATAAGCAGGTTCCCTTTGCTTCTATTTTGGTCGGTATCCTTAGCAATTACTTTACCACCGTAGATATAGGCCTATATAAGGGCCTATGTTCATCGTAGATAGAACAAGATATTCTTAATAATTCTTATTTATTTCTTTCCAATATTATTCAGTTCATCACATCTATTACTTGATTAGACTCAGTCCAGACTTAGGAAAAAGCAAGCTGTCAAGCCCATACGGACAAGTATATGGTAGCTGCACTAGTGCAAGGCACTTCTAAAGGTCCGTGACGATGTGCGAGGTGCTCGTAGTAGTTAAAGCGGGCTTGACAGCTTGCTTGTTCCCAGGTCTGCTCAGTGACTTAATCAATGGCCGGTGATTCTTATTACATTCCAGCTTACTACTCTTAAGAACAAACTTTTCTATCCTGCGTCTCCACAACTCTTGTTCTAGGTTGCTCGATTTTCCCTAGGATATGATTTCCGTGGCTTTTTAGGCTAAGTTATTATCTAGTAGGGCTGCATTATGTAGCCCCACTAGAAGTCTCCGCTAGATTATACACGTTGCTATATAATGCACACTATTATATTTAAAAATCACCCTTTTAATAAAATAATCTGAAATTTAAATATAGCATATTTAAATATATAACCTTTTATTAAAAAAAAAAATTTTAAAAAAAATTATATTTATCGATTTGTTAAATTATTTAACTTTTATATTAATAAATTAATAAATCGGTAAAAATAATTAAATTTAATTCAACTTTAATTTTTAATAATTATATTAAATTATGTTAAGTTAACTATTGAAAAAAATTATAAATATTTATATTATTTATAATAAAATAATAATTTGATAAGAAAAATTGTTAAAAAATTATATAAAATTATAAAACAGCTATAGGTAATGCAAAAATAAAATAGAAACAGTTTTTATTACAAATTATATTTGTAATATAAAAGCTTTATTTACAATTTTAATATATAAATATATATTTTTCACTAAATGTTAATAAAAATAATTTAATTATATAATTATTGTTGGTTACATAAGGTGATATTACGTAGCTATGGTTTGTAGATAGTATGATGGTTGTTCTTCTTTTAAAAGCAAAGGATTATAAAGATCGCAGTGCCTAAGTAGGGGGCTGATTAGTTACCATAAGGATAACTAATTAAAGACACGACGACAACACGTAACCACGTAACTACTGTCCTTATATTCCAACACTAGCAGTTCTTTCTTTGTGTGTAGAACCACCAATATATAGGCTTTGTTAATATACTAAAAGTAGATATCTAAACAAGATTGACGTAATTATATAGGCTTAGGAAATCCACTAAATCCTACCTATACAATTAGAATAAAATCAATTAAGAATAAAATAAAAATTAATTAAGAATATATTAAAAGGAAAAGATTGTAGTGCCTTCTATCTATATATTCTAACACTGGCAGTTCTTTCTTTATGCTTGTGGCGCTGTAGGAAGGCAGCAAGGCAGCAAGGTGTTGGTTTAGCTGGAGGTAAAAGCAGTAGATATTGGTTGGCTGTAGGCGGAGCAGCAAGTAGTTAATTAGCTGCAGGCAGGGCATATCAGTTGCAATAGTTATTAGGTTTATAGCTGCCGCAAATACTAGCAGTTCTTCTTTATGGATTGCCTACGTAACTATGCTGTTCCAACCGCTCCCCCTATATCTCTCTCTTTACCTATCCTTTATGGTACCCTCTATGAGAACTTCCTGTCTGAATCACGCTGGTAGCCACCTCTATAGCTGCTTTGGGGGCCGCAGAAGTCTTGGAATCCTCTATACTAAATCTTCTAAAGCTTGTTAAATGTTTGTGGAGAAATAGGTAACTGTTACTACTAATTAAAGATGCTATTTGTAGATCTGGGCTGCTGTGGAGGCTGCTACGGAGGCTCTTGTAGAGGCTGCTGTGGAGGCTCTTATAGAGGTTGATGCGGAGATTGCTGCGGAGATTGCTGCGGAGATTGCTACGGAGATTGCTACGGAGATTGCTGCGGAGGTTGCTGCGGAGGTTCTTGTCAAGCTTGCTGCTAGTGGGTTGGGATATCATTCACAGATCTAGCTTGTTGTGCCAGTTGTCTAGTCGCGGTAGGGGTTAGAGGAAACGTCTCAGCGCTTAAGTTAAACGAGGTTGAGAATCTCTGGTGGGACGGAGCTTGAGGCACGGGTTGAGATACGGCAGCCTAAGGAACTTGAGGCTGAGGAACTTAAGGTGTTTGATAGCCTGAGGTTGTCTGTGGTGGTTCTTATAGAGGTTGCTGCGGAGGTTGAAGCGTCTCTAGTGGTGCAGCGATTAGGACAACTGGTGGTGCAGCAGTTGGAATAGCTAGTGGAATTAGCGGAGCAGCTGGTGGTTAGGCTGGAGATGCTTATATAGCTAGTAGGGGACTATAGAAAGGTGTTAATTGTGGCTGTTCGTCATTAGGATTCTATTAAGAGTTAAACTTCTTTATAGTGCGTATTTGGTGCTCAATTTCTTATAAAGTCCATTTATGCTCTTCCTTTACGTTAAGGACCTGCTCCTGAATGTTGTCTTTAATAATGCCCCCATCTATAGGGACAAATACTCCATTCTTCTAAAGGAAGTCTTAAAAATCCTAAACAATATTAATATTGCCAAGTACCCAGGTGTTAGCGGTCCATCCTATAAAATCCTCCCTAAAATATTCCCATAGTTGTACATCAGCGTAGTGTCTACTTTGGTAGAAGAGAATATGGTGTAGGAGGAAGCTATTAACTTATTTTGCCGTATAGGTTGTTGTATCAAAAATAGAAAATTCGTCCCAATCTTTATTAATAAGTTTCGCGTACGCAGCTACCCCTGGTGGTAAGGAATCTCTCTAGTTATTTGGAGTAATTATAGCCATATTTTCGGAGGAAGGGAAGTGTTATTGGGTTGTAGGAGAGGAGGTGTTATTAGTGTAGGGATTGTCGATTGTCGTTTGGTACGCGTTTGGACGTGTATTTGCGATTATAGGGCTTAGGACCAGTTCTGGCCTTAAATCGCGAAGACTTATAAAGCGTGTTATTCTGCGTGATAGACGCAAGAATCCGTAATCTTAGAAAGGCTTAGGACCAGTTCTGGCCTTTTAGATCCTTAGATTCATGGAAGAGTTCTATTTAAGGTTTAGGACCAGTTCTGACCTTAAAAGACAGCTTCCTCTAGCACGAGTAGCACTGGTACAGTGGCTCGTCTCTTCTTAGTGATACCTAGCTGTTCTGTGGTATAACAGTAAAGTTAACCACTGATCAGTGTTGGTTACACAAGGTAATATCACGTAGCTACGGTTCGTAGATAGTATGATGGTTATTCTTCTTTTGAAAGCAAAGGATCATAAGGATCGCAGTGCCTAAGTAGGGGGCTGATTAGTCACCATAAGGATGACTAATCAAAGACACGACGACGACACGTAACCACGTAACTGCTGTCCTTATATTCCGACAATTATAAAGCTTAAAATATTATAAAAACTTCTGCTTACCTAATATATATATAAAATAATTTAATTTAGTTTAATAATAGGCAGCATAAAATTATTATTAAAAGTTATAGTTAAAATTAAAATTAAAAAATTTTGAACTTAGTTTTTAAAATATATATATTATAATTTTATAATTTTTATTTTATAAAATAACAAAGATGCCATTTGATAAGCTATATTTAAAATCTCATATTAATATCCTTTATAATTGTTGAGTTATAGACTTTTTAAAAAGGTGTGTTTTGATATATTTTAGTGGGGTTGAACCGTGCATTTGGTGGCGGCGTGCATAATGTGGCGGAGACTTCTACAGTACCGTAAACTATTCCCGGCTTACAACAAAAAAAATTCCTTGCTCTCCACTAACCTCACGCCTTCAACTCTTTTAATTTCGCATTTCGGCCAGAGACAAACCACGAGATGATACCGCTTTTTTAACAGCCATGTTAAGCAATCCTCAGATATACTGGGGCCAAGCCACGGCAACAACCCTGCCAATAACGGTGGTCTCCCACAAACACATTATCGAGGGCGTGAATACATCCCTCGAGCGTCTCGGTCTTCAGTATGTCGGCTTAATATACGCCCATCTCCGACCGCTACACCCCCATGGAAGAGACTGTCCGTACCTTCAACCACACCATAGACACTGGGAAGGCCTTCAACTATGGTACGTCCGAGTGGCGCGCCGACAAAATTGAGAGAGCTTGAAAGTAGCGGATTGGTTAGGGCTTGCTGGCCCGTTAATGGAGCAGCCGAACTACAATATGCTACTGCGCGAAAAAGTGGAGAGTGAGTATGAATTACTGTTCAAGGAGCATGGGTTAGGTATTACGAGCTTTAGTCCGCTGAAAGTGGGCATTCTGGCCGGAAAGTACGCTGAGGGGGTTCCAGAGGACAGCAGGCTGGGGAAGAGTCAAGATAAGTATATTGTGAGGTTGAGGAAGACTCAAGAAACCGAGTCGTCGAAGAAGGAGATGGAAATTGTGAAGAGTTTAAAGGGGAATTGAGGGTTTGCCCTTTCAGTTGACGCAAAAAATTCGACGATATACTGATAACTTTAGGTGTGGATCAGGCGGCATTAGCCCTGGCATGGGTACTGAAGAATCCAAATACCTCGAGTGCAATCACGGATGCATCAAAGCCAGAGCAGGTGTTCAAGAGCGTCAAGGCCTTGGATCTGCCGCCGAAGTTGGCGGATGAGGTCATGGAGGAGATCGAGAAGATGTTGGGGAACAAGCCGGAGTCACTTCCAAAACGCCTCAAAGTTCCCTTTGTTTTGACCTCCACCCTATAAACTGAATCCACCTATCTACCTAATTTGGCAATTGGTTTAATATAGCGCAACGCCAACCTAGCTTAGTATAACGACAATCTCTGTGCTAAGTTATAAATAAGCTTAGAAATTCCCTGAAACCTAGCGCTATAATCCCCCCTTTTTAACTGATTTAGTAGGATGACTAAAGAAACCCAATTGGCTGGAAGTGGATTCAGTTTATCGAAATAAACGAAACTTTGAGGGTGGATTTTGTATCTATCCCTACTAAATATTAGGGAAAAAGTTCCAAACCATCATCCCGCACCTCTTTGCACACTGCTTGTTTGCGTCCGAATAATAAGTAAATTAGACTCCTTTTTATGGTGGTGCCGCGGCCTTTTCCGCATCCAATGGCCCCTGGTGAGGAGGAATAGGCTGAGGTCCCTTAACGTAGTCAAAAAAGCCCGCCCTTGTGTTAAACACAACGTCCTCTGGGCCCTCTATCATCTTGTTCCCACCGGACAGCATGTTATAGGGGAAGCCCAACTCAAAGGGATATCCAGTATCGATTTCATCAATCTCTTCCTCTGACAACCTTAAGCCTAGTGCTTTAATGTTGCCTTTGAGGTGCTCGATCTTCCTGCCACCACAAATTGGGAAAACATACGGTGCTTTTTGCATGACATACGCGAACGCTACGCTTGTGATGAGCGTTCCTCTCTTCTTCGCAATCTTCTCCAGAACCACTGCCACTGCCTCCTCCTTTCCGGTTCTCACGGCTGGTAGATTCCTTCCACCGTCCTTGCCAACCTGCTCTTTTGGTTTAAAGTACCCACCACCCAGAGCACCCCAAGGAGCGATAGCCATTCCCTCAGCCTTGCACATTGGAATGATGTCACGCTCAAAGTCTCGTTCGGCGGCCGACCAGCGGCCTTGATAGACTGAGAACTGACGCAACCCATGCTCGCGTGCATGATCGTTACACTTGGCAACGACCCACGCCGGAGTGTCTGAGATACCTAAGTAGAGGACCTTTCCGGATACCACGAGGTTGTTGAGAGAGGTCATGAGTTCGGGAATGGAGACTGTGTAATCCCAGATATGAACGTAATACTACACAATATCCCAGGATCAGTGTATTTCTACTAGCCACAGACCATGAAACTTACAAGGTCGATGTACGAAGTTTGTAACGTTTTCAAACTCTTCTCAATACTCAACAGCATGTTTTTTGTTGAATTGCCGGCGAAATTGGACAGTTGCATTTTATCACCTTTGTGACTCATGAAACTTCCAGAATATTTTGTGGCAATCACCATTTCATCCCTCCTTCCAGTTTTCTGCATCCATTCGCCGATCCATTCCTCTGATTCTCCGTATTGATAATTAACAGCAGTGTCGATGAAGTTCCCGCCCTGCTCGTAGAAATAGTCGAGCATTTCGAAGGCGGTTTCTTTACTGCACTCTCCAAGGATGTTCTTCCAGGAGTCACCAAAGTTCATTGCTCCGAGACATATAGGGCTAACTTTAATAGCAGCAGTGGGTGCAAGGATACGATGACGGCCGAGAAGGCTTTTGGGAGGCGGTGGTGGTACAGATGTCATGATGGCTGCGGATTTTCGGAAGTGATTTTATTTTCGTAGAATAGTGTATAGAGAGAGAGATTGATATGTCCCTAGTATGGTGAAGTAGGGGAAAGCATGTAGAATTGCTGTTGCCTTTATAGCCTCTGAGCATTCGGATCCGCAGTTGACGTTTCGGGTTTACCGTTCATAACTCCGTAATATGAGACTGGATTTAAACGGGAATCGGAGAAGCATCCCATTGAAAGCGTCAGGTGCTTCGGTTGATGAAGGAACGAGGCTCTAATTGCCCACATATTTACCTACTTGGATACGTTCCTGCTTACGAGGGTTGCGGCACCTTAGGGAGAGACTCGCATTGGTAAGCTATCCCTCATCCTGGTGATGTCCTACGAAAGTTGGACCGTGCGTAGAGCAACACAACCAGAATCAGTGTGGCCAAAAATTACGATAAGCGAATTGAAATAAATCGATATCGGATATCGGATTATCCGATATCAATTTATTTCAATTCGCTTATCGTAATATATATTAGATTGCACACTTTAACTTAAAATCTTTACTATATACTAGATTCTTCTAGTAACTATAGCTTTAGAGACTAATCTTAAGTCTTTTCTTCCTAAGGTTATATCTAAAACTATATTATCTATTTAATTAACTTTAAAATCTTAAAAGAATTGGTCTAATATTTATAATTTCTATTATATGGCACTAAAAAAAGAAGAGTGTTAACTCTTATAGAAGATTACTCTATTTCTATAATTAATATGATTTTAAAGTAGGCTTAATAACAAACTTCTAGGGTTACTACTTATCTTAGCATAGGATTTAGATTAAACTATATAGAAAGGGTTATTATATAGTAGAAGCAGCTAAAGCATTATAATTAGTCTTTAATAAGCTATGGCTTAAAAACCACAATCTTAATAATAAAATCCTTAGAGAAGTAATTAATAAAAAGGCCATTAAGATAACTCTTTTTAATCTTATTATTATACAAAATCTCTTTTTCCAAATTATTTAAACTTAAGAGTTTTAGACATTTTATTATACTCTTAATTAATAAGCCATTAGAATACTTTCTGCTTCTTATATAACTCTTATTTAAAAGGTAAGAGATAAGTTTATCCTTAATAAGGATATTATATAATAGGTTATCTAATCCACAATTATATAAATCTATCTTAGCGTAGATATCTGGACATCTCTAAGCAATAACCTTTATCTTACAGTCTGCGGCCACTTTATTAATGCAGGAGAATATATTCGCAATATCCTACTTACTCTACCTTAGGTAATAGGCCATAGCGGAGAGCATTAATGGCTTACTCTTCTTCTAGTTCTATAAGATTTTGGTATTATATAATAGATTAAAGTAATTATTAGAGATAATTCTGGCATAAATAATACGCTCTATTATATAATTAGCACCTACCTTTTAGAGTATAAGAGGATTTCTTAGAGTACAACTTATTAGCGTATCCGCTGCTAAGGACATGTCATTAATCTTATTATTTAGGTATTTATTTTTATAGATAGTAAAGAGCTTAGCTTTATCCTATTATATAATAAAGAAAAGGAGGAAAGCTTTAAAGGGCTAACTAAAAAGAAGATAAAGGATAGAAATATAAAGTTTTAAGCTTTTAGAGTCCTTAGAAAGCTCCATAATATTATTATTTATATTTAAAGTAGTCTAGGTTATATAAAGCAGTTTTAAAATTAAGCTAGGAGAAGAATTCCTCTTAATAATTATACAAGATAGAATAGCTAGTGGACTATACTAGATATTACTCTTACTCTTTAAGAGCGGGTTAGCTGGTATATCTTTAATAATCTTAATACAATTAATAAAGGGGATTAGCTTTTAGTATAAGATTGGGTATAGCTTTATACAATATATAAGTTTCTAGCTACTTTTAAATTAGCAACTCTAAAGCTTAAAGAAAAAGATATAACACTTAAAAAGGTTCTTATTACTATAGACGTTCTTAATCTCCACTTTAAAGAGATATTAGTATATTATATAATACTAAATTTATTATATATACTAAGAAATTTTTAGAAGACACTTTTAAATATAAAAGTAGTTTAAACCTTTTAAACTTAAGTTTTACGAAGTAAGGCAAAGTTTAAAGATTACTATACTAAGCTCTTTACTACTCCTCTTTATACTACTACAGTTATTCTTTACCTAAGCCGTTATATAGTATACGGTAATAAGATCTGGCCAAGTAATATCTATAATAGAGCACTCTAGTACGTTAGGTAGCTTTAGGAGAAACACTAATATAAAGTAATGTCACGGCACTGGCAAATTGCCGTTAGATCGCCGCAAACTGCTATTACGTGATGGCAAGTTGCGGTAAGTTGCTATTACGTGACTAGAAGATTATATATAACTTTAAGTGGTGCTTCCGTTCTTCTTATTTCCTTTCTTTAGCTTTGGATCCTTATTTATAGACAATCCAATTATATAGGCTTGCGCGTTCCTCTTGCTGTGCTTGTGCCTTAATTAACTAAGTTGCTAATATTATTTAAAGCTCCTTACTACTCTTTCTTTCTAAGAAGGAACTTAAATATATCTATAAGGCCCTAAATAGGATAAGGATATAGAATAGGACCCTAAGGATATTACTAGGACTATAAGGATAGGATAAACCCTAAGAACTAAAAGAATATAAATAGAACGCGAAACTTAAGAATAGGACATATATGGACTAGAACCCCTAGGAAATAAATAAATACTAGAAATTACCTAATACCCCTACCACTATGCTAAGAAATATAATAGCTGGCAAAGCCGCTATAGGACCCGTAAATACCTCTAATAGTAAAATAGTCACCGTCTTAACCCCTTAGGAAGAACTTATAGCAGCTAATGCCAAAATTAAATAACTTTAAGAGCTGCTTAAAACTAGAGATACCCCTATACCCTTTAAGGAGTTATTAGATACCTAAAGACTTACTATAGTCCTTAAGGCCCTAGCCTAATATATAGTATTAGTATTATCGCGGTCCATAAAGGTTATAGACCCCCTATTGCTTACAGACGGAACTAACCCTATATTTAATAATTGGAAGCTTTAACTATAAGATAAGCTTAAAGTTAATACAGACCACTTCCCTACTACTTAAGCTAAAATGGCCTACGTCTTTGGCCGTATTGGTGGAGATATATAGATATATCTACGTCTGTAATACGCCTAGGACTTAATAGACCCCTTCCTTTCTAGAGAAGAGATAATTAACTACCTATCTTCTATTTATAAGGACCTCTTTAAGATATAGAACGCCCGCCTTAATTATAAAGCCCTTAATATAAAAATAATGGAAACCTTTTTAGCCTTTTAGACCTACTTTTTATACCTAGCTAGCTAAGCCTATATTCCTTATAAAGACCTAATACTAGATCTCTTTAATAAGCTTACCCTAGACCTATAGCGCGCTATACTGCTAGTTTTTACTACTATATAGACGCTAAAGGTACTTACAGACTACTGCCTGGCTATTAATTAAGGCCTCCGCCGAATTAAGGTATATACCAAATAGTATAAGACTAGAAGCTCTGCTAACCAAAATATAAGTACTATAAGAACGGGCTATAGCGCCCTAGTAAGATCTGTAACCCCTATAGTACTAACTATACTACCTACTATAAACCTAGTGGCTAGCCGTGTAGCTAGTCCTACCGTAACTCTAGCGCATACTTAATCTATATATAGCAACCCCTATAGACAGGCCCTTAGCAATTAAGGAGCTTGCTTTTTATATAGTTAGAAGGACTACTTTACTAAGGACTGCCTAATAAAAGCAAAAATGGACGAGGTTCTATTAATATAGAAGGACAGTATAGAGTTAGAAAAAGAAAACCCCTAAAGGAAGACTTTTTTCTAGGGTTAAAAGGGATTAATATATTACATATTAATTTGGGTTGGCTAGTTAGGGGAAGAAGCTGCACTATCCCTTATACTTTATTCTGTAATAGATATTAAGTTTTAACCTCTGCTTTAGCTAACTTTAGAGTAAATACCTTTACCTTAATAAATACCCAGTGTGCTATAAAGCTGGCTAAATTCCTAAATGTACCCCTTAAAGAACTACCTAAACTAATTTCTATTTACGGGTATAATGGACGGATAGGGCTACCTATTATAACTATCTTATAAATTTACCTTTGTATTAATGGACAAAGGTAGTATAATATCCCCTTCCTTATTACGGACCTAAAAAGCTATAATATAATCTTAAGAAGAAAATGGTTAGCCTATTTAGGCTTATAGCTTAATATATAAAGTAGACGACTTATTTGGCCTAAAACCCTACCCCTAACCCCTTTTTTTATAAAAGAAATTAGCATTATAATAGAAAACCTTATACGGCCCTAGATTAATACTATTTACTAGGCTAATGCTATACGCAGGAACAAGGCCTTTAAGGAAGATATATAGCTTAATCCACAACGGATCTGTATACTACGCCGCCCCTAGACTACCTATATTACGCTAATCGCACTAAAGACTAAGGAAGTTAATAGTAGCCTAGCTAAAACCCCTATAGAGAACTTAGGCCCTATATACCTATAAAGAAAGGCTAGAACTATAGGATAATATACTAAACTAATAGACTGGAAGGACAACTTATA
>Ga0307507_10001027_pt1 | contig 62236 bp, 60 predicted proteins | sample 7_EM_MG_FD_207223 | JGI IMG/M metagenome (GOLD analysis project Ga0307507, IMG submission 207223) | Populus trichocarpa ectomycorrhiza microbial communities from riparian zone in the Pacific Northwest, United States - 7_EM | ecosystem: Host-associated > Plants > Roots > Unclassified | place...
GTGGTGAGTGGTGAGTGGTGAGTGGTGAGTGGTGAGTGGTGAGTGGTGAGTGGTGAGTGGTGAGTGGTGAGTGGTGAGTGGTGAGTGGTGAGTGGTGAGAAAAGCGGCCGTTAAGGTAGATTAATTAAGCCTGTATCTCAAATTAGCGCCTCAAATCTTAATTTACCAAATTAAACGTTAAATAGAATTGCGATAAACTAAAATCTAAAATGAAAGATACCTTTTGCGAAATAACCAGGTCTCATATCTCAAATCTCACATCTCATATCTAAAATGGTGCTAATCAATTTTAACGGACAAATACTTCCTCAAAACAGCCTGCTGCTTAGCGTAGCTAACCGGGCCTTTAAATACGGCGACGGTTTGTTTGAGAGTATGCGCCTGATGAAAGGACAGCTTAAATTTGCCGATTTGCACGCCGACCGCCTGCAACGCAGCATGAAAGCCCTTAAAATTGATGGCTATTCGCAAATGGATACCTGGTTTTTAAAAGATATTGTGGAGGAGCTTGCCCGGCGCAACAAAGTAAGGCACGGCCGCCTGCGCCTGACTGTTTATCGGGATGCCGAGGGCTTGTATACTCCAACACAAAATAAAATGGGCTATTGCCTGGAGCTTACAGCATCTGACGAACCACGGTACTTCTTGAACGAGAAGGGACTGATTATGGATGTTTTTACCGAACTACCCAAGCCATCCAATTACCTATCCAACATCAAAACCTGCAACTCGCTTATTTACGTTATGGCGGGCATCTATAAAACGCAAAACAAACTTGATGATGTATTCCTGCTGAATCAAAGCGGCTTTTTATGCGAGGCAAGCAGTTCAAACATATTTATCCATTACCAAAATAACCTGTATACCCCGGCACTAAGCGAAGGCTGTGTAGAAGGTGTAATGCGCCAAGTGGTAATAAAGCTTGCTCAGGATAACAACATAGATATTACCGAAGCCCAGATAAACCCCGACATCCTTTACGAGGCCGACGAAGTGTTTTTAACCAACGCCACCCGCGGCATCCAAACTGTAATGGGCTTTGGCGTAAGGCGCTATTTTAACAGGGTAAGTAAAGTTTTAATGGATGAGCTGAATAAGTTGTAGCGATAAGTACAACTATTGCTGTCAGCGTACTCCTTTATCTCATTGCGTAGAACGAAGCAATCTCTTAACTATACAGGGGAGTCATACAAATCCGATATGCATTGGCGACGAGATTGCCACGCTATCGCTTATAATGACATATCTTCAAGTTGCTGATTTTCAATATCTATTTAAAGATACTTCCCGTTGTGAGATGTAGAATCAATATTAAAAGAGGGCTGTCATGCTGAGCCCCGTCGAAGCATAGTGGGCAAAGGCCTTTACGCGCGACCCTTCGACAGGCTCAGGGTGACAGGCCCATTATATGCATAAGCCAACATGTCATTACTGTTTTTTCCAGCCGAACTGGTAGTCACTCGCAATGACATAGGTTAAAATATACGCTTATTCTTCGATAGCTATAGGAGCCTTAATAGTAGCTAAAATACCATCCCAAAGTGCAATACGTACTTGTAGCGCTTCCTGCACGGCAGTCATTGCTTCTTCCCATTTGATATCGTCGTCGCCGCAAAGTTCGGCAGTCATTTCGTAGGCCAGGTGGGAGTGGTGGTCGCCGTCAACTTCAATGTGGCGCTCCAGGTAGTAAAGCAGGATATCGACCTTGCCGGGTAGTTGGCGACTGAGTTCTTTAACGATACTCACAAACATATCGGGGATTAAATCCTCGCGGCCAAAGGTGAATACCGCTGCCTGCACATGGTTTTTGTTGGTGCCGATAACATCAAAAGTATTCAGCATAAAATTACGTGCTGCCAAAGGGATATCAGCAATAATCAAAGCTTCGTCGATGTGCTTGCCAAAATTAAGCTCGTGGAAAAGATTGTTAATAGCAATAGCTTCACTGCCGGCCTGCTGCATAGCGCGCAGGTATAGTTCAAAATGACTGGTGCGGTTGCCTTGTTCGTCAACATCGCTTTCCTCGCCGGTTACAATTTCATTAATCAGGTAGCGGGTATTGGCATTACCGGTTGGCATCCATGGTGTGGCAGTACAGGTAAGTTTTTGTTGCAATGATTTTAACAGCGACATAAAATCCCACACGGCAAACACATGGTGATCCATAAAAACGGTTAATTCATCCAACGAGTTAATGTTCTTATATAATTCGTGTTGTATTAGTTGATCGCGTAAAGGCTGTATCCGGGTTTTTAGTAGTGCTATGCGGTCGCTGTAATTTGCCATCGGGTATTCAGTATATTATGGCGGCAAAAGTAGCAATAACAGGTGTTAAAAAAACGTTAAGTTGTAATTTTTGACTTTGGCTTGATTAGAATATCATTAGCCAAGGCAGCTGGCAAGGAAGTATCAAAAAAAGTAATTTGTTTTTGACTCTAAGTTAGGAAGGGCCACTTTGCATATTTCGCAATTATGGCCTCCAACGGAATAAGGTTTGCTTCATCCTCGCTTTCTTCATAAGCTTTAAGGATGCCTTCCCGCTGTTCATTTGTAAATGAAAGCCAGTCGGAATTTTCTTGTTCTAATGATTGATCCATCACAATTTCACCCCCCTTAAAAAATCCTCGACGCCCATACGTTTTTTGCCTTCCAGCTGTACATCTTTTACACTGATAAAACCGCCCTTGGCGGCAAATTTTAAAAATGTTTTACCATCGGTAAGGAAGCCGCCGGGTTGTATTGCCGGTTCATCAATTAAAAGCTCTGATGCGTAAATCTTTAATAGCTTACCATTCAAGTCAGTATAGGCGGTGGGGATGGGGCTTAAGCCACGGATTTTGTTGTATACGGCTTCGGCCGGTTGCAACCAATCTATCTTACAATCTTCCTTAAATATTTTAGGGGCATGTTTAAGTTCTTCGCCGGTTAATAGCTGTACTTGCGGATGTTCATGATAACGGCCGCTTTCAACCGCTTTTACTGTTTTTACCAGCAGGCCTGCGCCTTTGTTCATCAGCCGGTCATGTAAGTCTCCGGCAGTTTCGGTGCCGGTTAGCGTTATTTTTTCGGTGAATAATACATCACCGGTATCAATTTCATGTTTCAGGAAAAAAGTAGTTACGCCGCTTTCCTTTTCGCCATTGATAATTGCCCAGTTGATAGGCGCCGCCCCACGGTATTGTGGCAACAACGAAGCATGAAGATTGATGGTACCTTTGGCAGGCATTGTCCAGACAGCTTCAGGTAACATCCTGAAGGCAACAACCACCTGTAAATCTGCCTTAAGGGCTTTAAGTTCGGTCAAAAATTCGGGACTCTTCAGCTTTTCAGGTTGTAATACTTTTAAGCCATTGGCTACTGCATACTGTTTCACTGCCGATTCGTTTAGTTTTTGCCCACGCCCTGCGGGTTTATCCGGGGCGGTAACAACGGCAACAATATCGCTGCCGGCCTTTATTAATGCATCAAGCGATGCAACTGCAAAATCGGGGGTGCCCATAAATACAATTCTCATGGTATATGCTGTTTTATTTGCTTCGTTTATTAATTGTACAATAAGTACTTACTGCGTGTTTTATTAAATTGCTTTAAACCCGGTTCCCAGCTGGCGCGAATCTCGTTCTCTGTTTTGCCATCTGCAATCTGTTTTTGCAATTCTTGGCCGCCTGCTAACTTGTTAAAGTAGGCGTTAAAAAAGTGATCTTTATCCGGGAAAGATTTGTAAAGTGTTATAAGCCATGATAAGTTAATATGCCCCATGGCTCTTATTTGGTTCGCAGTGCAATTTTTAAGGTCGATGCCGAAGCATTGTTTATTTTTTTGTGGAGGGTTCTCGCTCATGCCTGGGATGCCAACAGGAGTGAAGGAATAGGCATAAATACCTTTTAACAGGGGGTGGCCTAACACCAGGAACGGAAAGTAAGTCCCCCGGCCCAGGCTAAATGTTGTGCCTTCAAACAAGCAGGTGCTGGGGTAAAGTAAAATCGATTGTTCGGTATTTAAATTTGGCGATGGGCTTACCGGCAGCTTATAGGGCATATTGTGGCTGTAATTGGCCACTTTTATAATTTTTAGCTTGCATTGTACACCGTTTTTTAGCCAGTGCTCGCCGTTTATCATTTGTGCATACTCGCCAATGGTCATGCCATGGCTTATAGGGATGGGGTGCATGCCCACAAAGGAGTGATAAGCGGTATCCAGTATGGGGCCATCAACCAGGTAGCCATTGGGGTTGGGCCTGTCCAGTATCATCAGTTCGATGTTGTTTTCGGCGCAGGCCTCCATTACATAATGCAGGGTTGATATATAGGTGTAAAACCTGGTGCCAACATCCTGGATATCAAATATCATCAGGTTTATATCCTTCAGGTCATCGGTTGTTGGTTTGTAATGTTTGTTGCCGTATAGCGAGATTATGGACAAGCCGGTTTTAGCATCTACCGCATCGTTTACTACGGCGCCATTACTGGCATTACCGCGAAAACCATGTTCGGGCCCAAATACTTTTTTAATGCTGATGCCACGTTTTAGTAAACTATCAACACTGGGTGTAATGTTTTTGCCAATAACAGAAGTTTGATTAACAACCATCCCGATATTTTTTCCCTTAAGATAGTCAAAATACAGCGGAATTTGATCGGCGCCGGTCAATATTTCTGTATTAATTTTTTTACCGTTTTTTCCTTCTTTCAGTTGGCTTTTAGAATTAGGAGCCTGATTGGCACAGGCGGTATATACACTTAGTACTGCTATTAAAGCACTTTGTAAAAAAACAGGTATAATTTTCATAAAATATTGTTTTGAAACAATTTAAAAAGTAGCAGGTTTAATAGCAAAACCGCATATTTGCGAAGGTACTAAAAATCATTCTGCATTGAGTTTCGCCTCCTTTATATCAGCCCGTATAACATTCAAGTCAAAGCGTACATTTTCAAAACTGATTGTACGTATTGCCATTATTGGTATAATGCTTGGTTTGGGGGTGATGATATTATCGGTGGCTATTGTAAAAGGATTTAAACACGAGATACGCGAAAAAGTTCGTGGTTTTGCCGGTGACATACGCGTCATTAAGTTCGACCTGAACAGTTCATACGAGAGTTCGCCTATTGTTGAAGATGCTGGTTTTGTAGCGCGGATGCGTAAAAGCCCGCTGATTACCCATGTAATGCCAACCGCCACCAAACCCGGAATTATTAAAGCCAATAACGAAATTGAAGGCGTGGTACTAAAGGGCGTTGATAAAACGTACGACTGGGCCTACTTTAAAAAAATGATGGTTGCCGGCGATGTGATTGACTTTAAAGACTCTGTTGAAGCCCAAAAAGAGATCATGCTATCGCAGCAAACCGCCAACAGGTTAAAGCTGAAAGTAGGCGATAAGCTGCTGATGTTTTTTGCACAGGATTTGCGCAAGCGCCCGTTTAAAATAAAAGGCATTTTTAATATCGGGGTAGAGGAGGTTGATAAAACATTTGTAATAGGCTCGCTATCGCTGATAAACCGCCTGAACGACTGGAAACCAGGCGAAATAGGGCAGTACGAACTGCGTGTAGCCGATTTTGACCAGGTGGATTTTGCGGCAGATAGACTGGATCAGATTTTACCGGTAAGGTTAAAATCGCGAACGGTAATGGAGGATTATCCAAACATATTTGAGTGGTTGAAATTATTGGATGTAAACTCGGTAGTGATGCTTGTGCTGATGGTTATTGTGGCGGTTATCAACATGATATCGGCCCTGCTTATCATGATTTTAGAACGCACAGCCATGATTGGTATATTTAAGGCCATGGGGGCATCCAACTGGAACATCCGGAAAATATTTTTATATAACGCCACATACCTGATTGGCCTCGGCCTGTTGTTGGGCAATGCTCTTGGGCTTGGCCTTGGCTATTTTCAACAGCAAACCCATTTTTTTAAACTCGACCAGGCATCGTATTATATGACCTTCGTACCCGTACAATTTGGATTATGGGATGTATTGCTGCTTAACCTGGGCACGTTGGTAATTTGCCTGCTGGTGCTCATTGTGCCATCGATGCTCGTGAGCCGGATTTCGCCGGTGAAGGCAATCAGGTTTAAATAGTTTTAATGATGGAAAAATTTGCGTTTTTACTTGATAAGATAAAGAAAGTAGGTTTCCCTGGTACCGAGGTGTTTGTAAGCGTAACCGATTTTTTTGACGGCAACGGTGACGATGGCTCGATTGGCGCAAACATTTATCCGGATCCGCCTTCTCTTACACAATTTTATGAAATATTATTGGCGATAAAAAAACTCAATAAAACAGAAGATTTGTTAGTCAGGATATCAGACACCGGCGATGGAGAATGGTTTTGCCCTGATGCCGTTTATTTTTTTGGAGACTACCAATTGCATGAAGTGAGACAATTGTTTGTCGCACTAAAACCCGATGAAGTATATGAAGGCTTAATGTACGGAATGCCGGGAAATTACACTTGGCTTGGCATAGCTAAGGCTTATAGCATTTGGTGGGACTGAATCCGCGCAGAAGTACGATAAGCTTATCGTTATTTCATTGTAAATTCTGCCCTACCTTTTCCCTCCCGAAAAATTAAATTTCAGATTTAAACCCCCTGCTCCAAATTTTATCTGCTGCGCACCCATTCCCTGGAGCGGGTATTTTAAAAACGGCTCGATAATTAAGCGGTTTTTGCCTAAGGCTGTGCCTACACCCACCGATAAATTTAGCGTTCTGGCAAAGTAGACACCATTGAAACTTTGGCGGTTTGTTTCTTCGGATGTTTGCTGGGTGGTGCCGCTTAACAACGAACTATGGGGTATACCATAACTGGTAGTATAAGCCTCATTAATAAACGTGCCCGAACTTAAACCAGCCGAGAAATAAGCATCTGTTTTTTCGGGGTTAAACTCGTACTTTAAGTTGATAGGCACATCAAGCCCTACCAAACTGGCATTATAATTTTTAAATACCGGGAACGAAGAAGCCGGCACCAGCTTGTTATCCTGTGCTGCAACAGCAAATGATACCGCGCTGGCTGCGCTTGGGTTTGGCGGCACGGTACTGTTGTATTTCAGTGTGTTTTGCGTTAAAGCAACCCCTGTAGAGAGCTTAAGGTTTTTGCTAAGCCTGATGTCGGATGTAAAACCAGCGCCGGCGTTTACCTGATTGGCGCTCCCTTTGGCATAGTTAAAAAAGGTAGCCGCATAAATGCCGAATTTTACTTTTTTATCATCAGTAGCTTTGTCTTTGGGTTTTGATGTTTGCAAATTATCGGCAGCAAGCATTGTTGCTATAACATTGGCCGATGATGGCTTGGCCTGCGTTGGCTGTTGGTTGGCAGCATTGGGTTTTACAATGGTTGCAGCAGCGTTGGTAGTTGGTGCAACAGCCTGATTTGCTGCATATTGCTGCTTGCCCGCGTCAGGAGCAGGAGTTTTAACACTGTCGTCTTTATTGCCAGGTGTGGCTGCAACAATTGGTTGCTTATTGGCAGCAGCGGGCTGTTGGATAGCAAATTGATTAACCGTGCTGTTTGTACTGTTATTTGGGTTAACCTGTGGCTGTTTAGCTGCAGGAGCATTTACAGGTATTTTGGTTAATGGCGTGAAAACTGCCACACTATTTTGGCTAACAGCAGCGGTGTTTACAGCCGGGTTATTTATTGCCGGCTTTTTATGCGAACTGCCGTAATTTTGGGCAATATTGTTTTGGGCCGATACTGTGGTATCAAAAAAAATACTTTTACCAGCATCTGTATTAGCTGCTATTCGGCTAACGGTATCAACTTTTATGGCTTGTTGAAGCCGGGTATTTTGCTTCACTGGTTTTATAACCGCAGTATTAGTGTTTGCTATTTGTTTATTGTTAAGCATCCATACGCCAATGGCTAAAAACAGCAACAGGCCGGCTGCTGCGCTTGCCCACCATAACCAAACCAAGCCGCGCTTCTTCTCCTCCACAGGGAATTTTTCCCTGAGCAGCAGCCAGCCCTCATCGGCGGTGTTGTCTTCGTAATTATCAAACACCTCCCTGATGCGGTTCTTTAAGTCGTTATCCAACTGATCATCCATGGTTTTGTGCTTCTTGCCTTAATATTTTTCTTAATCGTTCTTTAGCCCTGCTCAAATAAACGCGCGATGAGCTTGCCGGGATAGCTAACATATTGCCAATTTCATCATGATTATAACCATCTATTTCGTACATGTTAAAAATGGTAAGCTGTATGGCAGGCAGCTCATTCATCATCTTTAATATGTCTTGTACATTTAAATTATCAATCGTACCCATATTACTGCTTATGGGCGCAGCATTATCCAACTCAACATTTAACTGGAATTTCAGGTCCTTGCGGCGGCGGTCGATAGCGGTGTTCACTACAATTGTACGCAGCCAGGCTTTAAAGGGTTTATCTGTATTGTAATTATGCACGGCGTTAAATACTTTTATAAAAGCATCATTTACAGCCTCCAGTGCGTCGTCGCGGTTGAGGCTGTAACGCAGGCTAATACCCATGGCGTAGCCATAAAACTGCTTATACAGCATTTCCTGGTATTTAAGGCTGCCTTTTTTGCATTGGCTGATAATTTCTTCTTCAGTAATGCCTTTGGGTGGATGCATTAAGTGTGTTTAATTCCGCTTAAATATTGTGTTGTTTTTTATGTATTTACGCAATAAACAACCCTATTGATACAAATAAAAAAGATTTTCCTATTAACCCCATATACAGGCATCAATAGTGATAGCTAATTACTAAATCAGGTTACCGGACTTACCAAAAAAGCCGCCGCCAAAATATGGGCAACAGCGTTTCAGTTAAAAACAATAATAATTAGTTTGCAGTTTTTACAAGGTCATAACGACCTATAGTATCGGGGCTGGTAGACGAGCTTGCACGTAACATTTTAAAGGTGGTACCATCGTAAATATATTGGTAAACACCTACCAAATGATTTTTGGTGCGTGGTACATTTGCTTTAAAAGTGCTATCGTTAAACTGGATATAGTAACCATCAAAAGCGAAAGTGCCGTGGCTGCCGGCATGTTTTGTAATAGTATCGGCAGTTACAGCAAAATGGTAAGCGCTGGTCATTTTCAACACTATCGAATCTTTCAAAGTATCATATTTGCCGGTCGAGTTCTTGGTTAATAACCTGAACTGGCCGTTAAAAGTTCCTGCCGGTGCGGATATTACAGTTGATGTATCTGAATTTTTGGCGCAGGCTGCAAGTAAGGTTAACAACAGTGGCAGTAAGTAAAATAAATTACGCTTCATAATTTTTGTTATTTTTAACTATTACGAATATAACTATATAAACGCTACAGCCGGTTGTTTAATTTTCAAAGTTTTTTTGCTTCGTTCCAAAAAATGTCCATTTCGGCAAGGCTCATATCCTGCAATTGTTTGCCATGTTCTTTGGCTTTTAACTCCAGGTATTGAAAACGTTTTATAAATTTCTGGTTTGTTTTTTCGAGGGCGTTCTCGGGGTTAATATTAATAAAACGGGCGTAGTTAATAAGCGAAAATAACAGGTCGCCAAATTCGCCTTCGGCCTTTTCATGATCGATGGTGGTTTCATCTTCGGCGTTAAACTCATTTTTAAATTCCTGTATTTCCTCTTCTACTTTAGCCCAAACCTGGTTTTTTTCTTCCCAGTCAAAACCCACTCCCTTGGCTTTTTCCTGTATGCGGGAGGCTTTTACCAATGCAGGCAGCGAAGATGGTACCCCGCCCAAGACAGACTTATTACCCTCTTTCAGCTTAATTTGTTCCCAATTGCGTTTTACGTCTTCTTCGTTCTGCACCTCAACATCACCATAAATATGCGGATGCCGGTTTATCAGTTTATCGCAAACCCCGTTTAATACGTCGGCGATGTTAAAATCATTGGTTTCTGACGCTATTTTTGAGTAAAAAACCAGGTGCAGCATAATATCGCCCAGCTCTTTTTTAATTTCCTGCATATCATCGCCCAAAATGGCATCGCTTAGCTCATAGGTTTCTTCAATGGTAAGGTGCCTGAGGCTTTCAAGCGTTTGCTTTTTATCCCAGGGGCAGTTGGCCCGCAGGTCGTCCATTATAATAAGCAGGCGTTGAAAGGCAATAGTAGCGGTAGGTGCGGTTTCAGGGGCTTTTAAAGGCATAGTAATTGTATATTTATATATAGCAAAGGTATGATAACATCTTATGTGCACAGCATCCGGGTACCGGCTGAGCTAAAGTTTTACTGCCCGCAGCATTTCGCGCTTGCCCGCAGCGCCCGGTACTTTTTGTATGCTAAAGCCAAGTGCTTTAAGCATGCGTTTAAGGTTGCCTGTTATGGCGTAGGTAACAAATACGCCGCCGGGCTTTACAAAACCGGCAACGTGGCTAATGGTTTGCTGCTCCCACATTTCGGGCTGGCGCGACGCTGCAAATGCGTCAAAATAGATGATATCGTATTGCTGGCCGGATTGAAAATCCAACAATTTGCAGTTGGCTATTTGTAGCCGGCAGTTGCTGTTAATGTTTACGGAACCGGCCAAAGCCCTGAGGTAAAGTGTTAAATACGAATTCCACAAAGCGGCAGGGGTATAATCATCATATCCGGTTTGGCTCATCATCTGGGCTGTAAGTGGGTATGCCTCAATGCCGGTATAATTCAGTTTGATGTGGTTTGTTGTGCATGCATCTGCGCTCAACAAAAAATTGAGCCCTGTGCCAAAGCCAACTTCTAATATGCTTATCTCCTTTGTATCATTTTGATCAAGGAAATAGTTGAGCCCCGCATTTATAAATACATGCAGGCTCTCCTGCAACGCCCCGTTGCGCGAGTGGTAAAGCTCGCCTACTTCGGCGTTGTAAATGGTTTTTGAACCATCGGCGGTAGTAACTATTTTTAGTTCATGGTCCATGGTTGATAGTTCATGGTAATTAATAGGGCAGCTTGGTTTATTTGGTTCGGCAAATTGCTTTTGGCCATGAACAATGATCTATGAACCATGAACATTTTCAGCAAACTCCGTCACAACTTCCCCCAGGTCATAAATAGGGACTTCGCTTATGGCCCCTGCTACAATACTTGTTGCTGCAGCCGAGCGGTAGCCCGCTGCGCAGTGTATAACAATAGGCTTATCTACCGGTATTTCGTCAATTCGTTCCCGCAGTTCAGGAAGGGGAATGCTGATGGCCTGTTTAAATATTTTACCTTCATTTACTTCATTGGTATTCCTGACATCTACGATGGTATAATTTTCGGGATGAGCCTTAAAATCTTCAATATCCAGGCCGGGAAGGTTTTCGCTGATATTTTGGGGCGATAGCTGTATAGCCATGATGTTGGTTTCGTAACCTATTTTGGCAGCTTTTTTTACCAACAAACCGGCAGCATCATCATTTGCTGCAATTAGGTAAAATTTTTCATCCGGCTGCAGTATCGAGCCTAACCAGGTTTCAAACTTATCACCATCCTGCAGGTTGATGGCACCTGGAATGTGGCCGGCTCTGAAAAGTGTTTTAGGCCGGCTATCTATAACCGCGATTTTTTCCTGCAATTGAATATCGGCCTCAAATTTTACGATGGTATCAATACTTTGCTGAAATTTAGCAGCGCCGGCTTTATTCAACTCCACATCGTAACCAAAATATTTTGGTACAAATGGCTGGTCGGCCATGAGGGTTTTGATGAAGGTAACCTCGTCCATCAGTTGCAACGCGTAGTTCTCCTGTATTTCGCGGCCGATGGTGCTTTGCAGGTCGGCACTCATGTTTTTGCCGCACAATGATCCTGGCCCATGCGCAGGGTAAACAATAACGTTTTTGGGCAGGGTCATGAGTTTGTGGCGGGTGCTCAGGTACATTTGTTTGGCCAGTTCTTCCTTTTTTGCAGTAATGTTGCCCACATTTTCGCGCAGGTCGGGGCGGCCAACATCGCCTACAAAAAGCGTATCGCCGGTAAAAACGGCTATTTCCTTACCTTCTTCGTCTGCCAGTAAAATACAAATAGAATCGGGCGAGTGGCCGGGGGTATTGATGGCTTTAAGCTTCACGTCATTAAGCTGGATAACATCGCCATCGTCAAAAGTTTCATGGGGGTAGGTGGCGCCGGTAAGCTTGCTGCAATAAATAACGGCATCGGTTACCTGGTGAATTTCCAGGTGCGAGCTTACAAAATCGGCATGCGGATGGGTTTCAATAACGCCCACTATATCGGCATTGTGCTGGGCTGCAAGGGTATAATATGGCAGAGGGTCGCGGGCGGGATCAATAAGGATCATTTTACCTGTGCGAATAATGGCGTACGATGCATGCGCCAAGCCTTTATCATAGAATTGCTGAATAATCATATCGCCGCAAAGATAGAAGTTTGGCGGGGATGTTTTAAGGCTCGAATGTTTGGAATGTGTAATGTATTGTGATGGGGGCGTGTTTTGTTTTGCGGTACAACGCTTTTAAAGGTTTAATAAAAATCGTGAAACGTATAAGAAAGTCCGTCATGGAAACCCCAGCCCATGTTTTTGGTATCAATAAGTATCTGGTAGGCCCGTAGTTTAAATTCACTTAGTAAACCTTCTTTTTGCATTAGTTTTAACGAAGCGGCATAGGTGCTTTCAATACTGTTGTAAAAGGCCTCGTTTATATCGCCAAACTCAAGGGTGAATTTAACGCCTGTTTCTACATAATGAAGCATCAGGGATATCAGCAATTTGGGTGAGGCCTCCAGTTTTTTAAATTCGCTGATGTGTTGTTTGCCCTGCTTTAGGTTGTAGCCGAAACCTCGCTTCGGATAAAAAGCCTCGTATACTTTAGCCCGGTATTTTTCAAATAAGCCATCTTCATCGGGCTTGAAATAAAAGTCGAGATATTCTTTTGCCGTTTTGTTTTTTTTATACAAGTCGGCTATTATTTCAATCAGCGCCTTTTTGTCGAGTTTAGCAAGGTCGTTTTTTAGGGCCATTACTGATATTTTTTATGCGGAATAATATACGTTAATACAAATATATTAAAGTGCTTCAATTGGAAATGCAATGAGTACAAATCAAATTGTCGCTAACGGATTATTGGGGCTAAAGCCCTTAACTACTATTTTATGCCTATCCGCCCCTTAAAAGGGACGGCAATGATCCGGCAGAAATAAGGCTTTAGCCCAATTCAAGGATATAAATCGACAATCTTCAGCAATATTCGTTTAGCGACGATTTGATTTACGCCCGAATGTTTGGGGCTTGTAAAGCTCAGAGTGCCGCGTTGCGCGAAGGAATAGCTCAAGGTTTTATCAGTTTGAATTTAAAATTCTGCCCTTTTGAACATTATATTCGTTTTCTGTTATTGCGCCGCTATCTAACAATTGCTTATACTTTTGCAATTCATCGGCAGGCGACTGATTGGGGAAGCCGTAAAATGGTTTTTCATCTATTCGCCTGGTGCAATAAACTATAACGACACCTAATATACTAAAAAACAGACCTAATAACAGGCCGCCGACTGACCCGATGGTTCTTGTTGAACCTGCGTTGTACCCCCAAATTGCAGGAACAACCCAAATACCCAATGCAATGATAATTAAAATGATTTCAGGTGCGCCGAGTCCCATATTGTAATCAGGTTTAAGGTTTTAAAATTGAGTCCGCTCCGAAAAGGGCATTTTCTTAGATTGATGAATATTTAATTTCCTGAAATGGGTCGTATCTATTGGGATATGGTCCCATCAATAGATCACGCAGCATGTAAATAGACGATATACACCGTTCGACGAGCAGGATATTTTCAAAAAAAGACGCATTCAAGCCGGTTCTTTCTTTAAAATTTACTATTCGGACGAAGTTCACCCAAAAACAACGAATATTTGCCCACATTTGATGTTTAACCAGTCCTCTGTATCTGCTCTTATCATTCGGGTAGTGATAACCTACCTGAAAAACAGTAGCTTCTACGTTGTTCCTTTTTTGTAGTGTTTCAATTGGTGTTTCAGCGATTTTTTTTCTGATCCGGTAAGTATCAATATCTTGTTGACCGAAATAACGATAACCATTTCCAGGCTTGATCCGCCACCTTACGCCCCCCTCCTTGTTTATAAGCATTTTCGAATCGATCAGTTCATTTGTCAATGTATCTAAAACAGAAAGTTTGCCATCTAAAAGTTCCAGGCCGTATCTTGCTTTAGGCCCGGTTATGGCATGAAGATGCAATTCAATTACGTTTTCTTTGCAAAAGCGCTGATTATCAACGCTATGGTAAGCTCCGTCAACATGCGCGGCTTCTATTTTTGATATAAATGTTTCCTGAACCTTATTTGTAGCGTCCTGAAAATAATCAAGATCAGATGCGCTTACAACTCTTACGTCAACGTTTCCTATCAGGTTTAAACCGTCCCCGTCATCACAGCTTTCTGTTATATTTATGGAATAGCCCTTAACTTTATTGCCATCTTTATTTCGGTATGTACAATCTGTATCATGCGGAGATTGTACAGATCGGGCTGTTATTTCATCATTATTCTTCCCGGCTACGATCTTGTTTTCATCTACGGTAAACTGTTCGGTAAAAACTCTTTTCAATGTTTGATAATGCCCGCCGGTACTACTTGAAAACAAAGGCAATATCTGATATATCAGCCCTCCAAGTTTTTGCAACCTGACTTTGATCTCATCACCAGAACAAGTGTAGGTAACTTTATTTCCTTCCAATTGGAGCAGGTCATCTAAAATTTCTGTTGTAGGCTGGTCAATTTCACCGGAACCTTTCACCTGATCATAGAATAAACGAAGTGTTTCATGTATTAATTCGTAACGGCTAAGCCACGCAATATTACTGCCTAATAACTTGCTATCCATGCGGATACGCTTGCCGCTTACTTCAAAATCCATACATTGCCCTTTGGTCACCTGCGCAAAAGCAGTCTCTAAAAGGTTCTCGTTTCCCGCATTTGCATGATCCATGATACGTTTACGAAATAAATAATAGGTAGAATCTGCCGGGACAGCATCGGTTGCATTTACCAACCCTATCGCGCTACGGGTAAGCATATTAAAACGGCAATTCTCAAAAAGTTTTTGGTCGCTTAACCCCTCTGCTTCTTTGAGTACCATCATAGAGATCAATACACGAACAGAAGCGTTAGGAGTGCCGTTGTTGCTGCAAAACAGCGGTTTGAATATATTTTCATCGATGCGGGAAGTGACTTGCCTACGGAACTGATTATGCCACCCTGCTTCATCTTCATACATCTTTTGAGACCTCCCCGAAAATAACGACGATGGTGATCCAAAAAGATTTAATTGCGGTTCCTTGGTTTTCTTAAACATAATTCGCTCCTTTGTTACAGGCTGCTCCAATATACATAAAATTACCCATTAATACAAGCAAGTATCTGATTTATAATTAATTATATCAGTAATGGGTTTTCGGAGCGGACTCAAAATTTAGTTATTTATGTGGGTTCAATATATGAATTAGTTTTAATTATTTGATTGTCGTAATCTTTAAATCCTGCATCCACAAAGTTTCTGCCCCTCTGGAACACATAAATTAATCTAAGGATAATTAATCAAAATCCAAAAATCGGATAAATCTATTTAATCCGAGTTCAGACGAATTTGCGTTAGGGATCGGCGCGGATACCGGCCAATGTGGCTAAGGCCTGTGCAGTATGAGCACAGAGCCCGGGCCGCAGGCAACGCCCTTTTTAGTATCAAGTCGCAAGTATCAAGTATCAAGATTTTTTGGGGAGAATATCAAGTCGCAAGTCTCAAGTAGGTAGAGTCAGCACGTAGCAAGATTTTTTGAATGTGGTAACCAGATTTACCCTGTGCGATTGCAGGCCCTGTCTTGCTACTCAATACTTGCTACTGAAAAACAGCTACCAAATCTCCGTCCTGTCTTCCTTTTTTTTGTATAATTTGTCGCCAGGTTTAATGTTAAATACCTTATACCAGGCGCTGATATTGGCTAAGGTGGCATTGGTGCGATGCTTATCGGGTGAGTGCGGATCCTTAAGGATATCCTGGGCTGCCGCCTCGGGACGCTTCGAGCTGCGCCACGTTTGCGCCCATGACAGAAAAAAACGCTGATTGGGCGTAAATCCATTTATCGTTTTGGCCAACCGGTTTTGTTTTGTTTTCAGGAAGGCCTCGTACGCTATGCTCAAGCCACCCAGGTCGGCAATGTTTTCGCCAAGGGTTAGTTTTCCGTTTACATGCAAGGTATCCAACACGGTAAGGCTGTTATATTGCATTACCAACTGGTTGGCACGTGTTTTAAATTTATCAGCGTCGCTTTTCGTCCACCAATCGCGCAGGTCGCCGTCGGCATCATATTGGCGACCCTTATCGTCAAAACCATGGGTAATTTCATGGCCTATAATGCCGCCTATACCACCGTAATTTATGGCATCGTCGGCCTTTAAATCAAAAAATGGGGATTGCAGTATAGCTGCCGGGAAAACAATTTCGTTATTGATTTCGGTGTAGTAAGCGTTCACGGTTTGTGGTGTTATTCCCCAACGGGTTTTATCAACAGATGTACCCAGATGGCCAACAATAAAATTGTAACGCCATTTGCTTATGCTCCGCATGTTGCCAAAGTAGTCATTGCGATTTATTACCACACCGTTGTAAGTCTCCCATTTATCCGGGTAACCTATTTTTAGGGTAAGTGCGTACAATTTTTTTAGCGCTTGTTCTTTTGTTTCCGGGCTCATCCAATTCAGGCGCTTAATGCGATCGCCCAAAGCTAATTTAATGTTGTTTACAAGCGCTACCACGTATTGCCTGGCGGCCGGGCTAAAAAATTTCTCAACATACAGTTGGCCTAATAATTCGCCAAGGGCCACGTCAACAACATAACTCATTTGCTCGTTCCGGGGGGCTTGTTCTTTTTCGCCGGTTAGCACGCTGTTATAAGTAAAGTTTGCCCGTACAAAAGGCGAGCTTAAGCTTAATGAAGCAGATCTTAATAAATTCCATTTAAAATATACTTTCCAATCTTCAACCGGCGTAGCCGCCAATAGCGAATCGGCCGCTTTGAAAAATGTGGGCTGGCTAACTAATATACTATCCTGGCCAGGGGCATTTAGCATAGGCAAAAGCTTTGTCCAGTTTACATGTGGTGTAAGTTTAGTAAAATCGGCCACCCGGAATTTATTGTAAATAACATGCGGGTCGCGCATGGCCACACGGCTAAGTTGTGCTTTTGCCAAAGCAACCTCAAGGTTATAAACTATCCCGGCGTTTTTAGCAGCTTCATCAGCGCTACAGCCGCTTAACGTAAATACGGTTATTATGAAAGTTTTTAAAGCCTCTGTAACGCTTTGGGATCGTTTATCATTTTGTAAGTAATATGCCCTGTCGGGTAACGTGATGCCACCCTGGCTAAGGCGAACAATGTACTTTGATGTATTTTTGTCGTCCTGATTAACCTCCAGCCGGAATATCTGGGCGAATATGCCGTTAATACGTTCAAAAGCAAGTTCGTTGATAAGATCATCAAGATTTTTGACTTTGTCAATATGCTCCAGTTCGGGTTTCACTGGCAAATAGCGCCGCTTTTCGATAGTAATACTATCCATACCGCTGGCGTAAAGGTCGCCAACACGTTGTTTAAGGCTGCCTTTAGGCTCGGTTACCGATTGCCGGCTTACTTCGTCCAATAATCCTAAAAGCTTTTGGGTATTTTCGTGGCGTAGCACAGCAAAGCTGCCCCAGCGGTTTTCATTGGCGGGTATTGGGTTGTTTTTTATCCAGGTACCGTTGGCATATCCAAAAAAATCGTCGCCGGGTTTAACGGAGGTATCCATATTGGCCGGGTCGATAAATTTAATGGGTACGGTAGTTTTGTGTTTTGTAGGTTTTGTTTTACCGGTTACCTGGGCATTTACCGATGGCAATAAAGCTACCATGAACAGGAAACACCAGACCTTTAATTTCATAATTATTATTTGGAAATTAAAGGTAGCAAATTACAGCAAAAAGGTGCAAAACGATGGCGTGGAACCGCTTAACGGTTAAACCAGTTTATAACAAAACCCAGTTTTGACCTTTTTAAAACATCGAGCCAAAAACGGTGTATATGCAGTGATTTCATGACTATTAATGTTTGAGTAGTATAATAACTTTTTAATTGTAAAAATATTGTGAAGGATTTCTGTTGCCAGGTTCGGGTTGCCAGTGGCCGGTTAAAATGTGGACAAATTAGCTTGAATCTGTTGTCGGGTACTCGCTCGGTTAAGTAAACTTTGTTTCGCCAGGCCGGCCCTAAAACCGCGTAGCCCCAAACCACCAACACCGAATCCCGCTCTCCGCAACCGGAACCTCGCAACCCGAACCTCGCAACCGGATCCCCGAACCACAAAAACCTATTTGCTATCCACCCCTAACAATCGTACTTTTGCGCGTTATGAATATTGCTAAAACATATTTGCCTAAAGAAACCGAAGATAAATGGTACAGTTACTGGTTAAAGCACGATTTTTTTAAATCGGTGCCCGATGAGCGCGAACCTTACACTATAGTGATTCCGCCTCCAAATGTTACCGGGGTTTTGCACATGGGGCATATGTTAAACAATACCATACAGGATGTGCTGGTACGCCGCGCCCGCATGAAAGGCAAAAACGCCTGCTGGGTGCCCGGTACAGATCATGCCAGTATAGCTACCGAGGCCAAAGTGGTGGCCATGCTTAAAGAGCGCGGCATCGGCAAAGCCGACCTTACACGCCCCGAGTTTTTAACTTACGCCTGGGAGTGGAAAGAAAAATACGGTGGCATTATCCTCGATCAGCTTAAAAAATTAGGTGCATCATGCGATTGGGACCGTACCAAATTTACCATGGATCCCGAAATGTCTGAAGCGGTAATAGACACCTTTATCCACTTATACAAAAAAGGCCTGATATACCGCGGCGTACGCATGGTAAACTGGGACCCGCAAGGGAAAACGGCTGTAAGTGATGAGGAAGTTATCCGTAAGGAAGTAAACCAAAAGCTTTATTATATACGCTACGCAGTGAAGTCGGAAAGTCCGAAAGACGGAAAGTCCGAAAGCCAGGGAAGCTCACTTTCGGACTTTCCGTCTTTCGGACTTTCCGACTACTTAACAGTTGCCACAACACGTCCGGAAACCATTATGGCCGATGCTGCAATCTGTGTTAATCCGAACGACGAACGCTACTTTCACTTGCATGGTAAACGGGTATTTATTCCGCTAATTAACCGCGAAATTCCGGTAATACTGGATGAGTACGTTACTATGGATTTTGGTACCGGCTGCTTAAAAGTTACACCGGCGCACGATTTGAATGACTATGAGCTTGGCCAAAAACATAACCTGCCTGTTATTGATATTTTAAATGACGATGGTACCCTTAACGAAAAAGCGCAGATACTGGTAGGTGAAGATCGTTTTATCGCCCGTAAAAAAATTGCCGTTTTACTGGAGGAAGCCGGAGCTTTAGCTAAGGTAGAAGACTATAAATCGCAGATTGGTTTCAGCGAACGTACCGATGCGGTTATTGAGCCAAAGCTTTCGATGCAATGGTTTTGCAAAATGGACGAAATGGCTAAACCGGCGCTGGATTATGTGCTGAATGGCGAAATAAAACTGATCCCCGAAAAATTCACCAATACCTACCGCCATTGGATGGAGAACGTGAAGGATTGGTGTATAAGCCGCCAGCTTTGGTGGGGGCAACAAATACCGGCGTGGTATATGCCGAACGGTAAGTATGTTATTGCTAAAAATATTGATGAAGCTTTAGTTGAAGCTAAAAAGATAGACCCACAACTCACAACTCAAAACTTAACGCAGGAAGAAGACGTAGTTGATACCTGGTTTTCATCATGGTTGTGGCCGATATCTGTTTTTGACGGTTTCAGAGATCCTAATAATGCCGATATCAATTATTATTACCCAACCAACGATCTGGTAACCGCCCCCGAGATCCTGTTTTTTTGGGTAGCCAGGATGATTATGGCCGGGCATGAGTTTAGGGGAGAGCTGCCTTTTAAAAACGTTTATCTTACCGGGATTGTACGCGATAAACTGGGCCGCAAAATGTCGAAATCATTGGGTAACTCTCCCGATCCACTTGACTTGATAGAACAATATGGTGCCGATGGCGTACGCGTTGGTATGCTGTTATGCTCGCCCGCAGGTAACGATTTAATGTTTGATGTAAGCTACTGCGAGCAGGGCCGTAATTTTGCCAATAAAATATGGAATGCCTTTAAACTGCTAAAAGGCTGGGAGGTTGATAATAGTCTTAATAACCCTAATGAGATAGCTATTGAATGGTTTGGCAGCCGTTTTAACCAGGCCCTGGGCGAGATTGAAGATAACTTTGGCCAATACCGTTTATCTGAGGCATTAATGGCTACCTACAAGCTGGTTTGGGACGATTTCTGCGCCTGGTACCTGGAGATGATTAAGCCAGCTTATCAGCAACCCATTGATAAAGCTACCTATACCGCTACCGTTCAGTACTTTGAAAATATATTGAAAGTGCTTCACCCTTTTATGCCATTCCTTACCGAGGAGTTATGGCATGATGAAATATTTGGCGAACGCGCCGAAAAAGATTGCTGTATTGTTGCCCAATTACCAAATGTTGGGGAAATAAATACACAACTGCTTGGCGAAGTAGAGATCGTAAAAATTGTTCTTACACAGATCAGGAACATTCGTAATAAAAATGAAATTTCGCCTAAAGAGGCGCTGGAGCTTTCATACAAATCAAACTCTGGTGTAAATTATAGTCGGTATGCGGCTATTATAGCTAAATTGGGTAATATTAGCCAGTTTGCGATGGTTGCCGATAAAGTTTCAGGTGCGGTTAATTTTATTGCTTCAACCGATGAGTTTTTTATTCCTTTAAGTCAAAAACTTGATCCTGTTGCCGAGTGCGCAAGGCTTACAAAAGAAAAGGAATACCTTTTGGGCTTTCTTAAAGCTGTTAACGCCAAGCTGGGCAACGAACGTTTTATGGCTAATGCCAAGCCCGAGGTTATTGAGATTGAGCTACGCAAAAAGGCCGATGCCGAAGCCAAATTAAATATCATTGAACAAAATATGATTGACTTGGCTTGCTAATTGCATGAATGAGAAGCTGCGAAATGCAAAACGAAAACAGGTTATCAATGTCAATTTGAATAGCTATAATATGTTTAGTATGAGCAATGTACTTTAATCATGAGTAAAGGAATAAGTTTTTTCAATTTTTCAATTTTCAGGATTTTATCAAAGGAACAGTCTTTTATTGACCAGGCCCGTATCCGCCTGCTTTACTTTGGTTTTCCGTTGGTGTTTATTGCCTTGGGAGCCATTTTCATGAGCGTTTATTTCCAGGGGCAAACTATGCTGGCTTATACTGCGGGCGCGTTAATGGTTTGTGTTGCCGGGCTGTTTAAGTTTTTAACCTACCGGCCTAATTGGCGTTTAATATGCCATTTGCTGCTTAGCGTGGGTACTATTGTTAACGTCAGCGTAGTTTATATTACTTTGCAAACCGTAAATATAGTTACTGTACAGGTAATTATATTGGTTATTGTATTTAGCTACTACATGCTTGGGCAAACCAGCGGCCTTATTTACTCTTTATTGAACGCGGTGCCGGTATTGGTTTTCATGATCATTGAATTTACAAAGGGTTATGTTATTGGTATTAAGCCAGACAGGATAGATCAATCAACCATTATTATTACCCTTTTTGCCAATTTTATCTTGTTGATATTTATTCACAGCCATTTTTATACTGCGTTTTTAAAGAATATAAAACAGCTGAAAGAAAGTGGGGAGCACCAGGTTGCATTAAACGCCCAGCTTGAAAAAGCAATAAACAAAGCCGAAAAATCAACCCAGGCCAAATCGGAGTTTTTATCAACCATGTCGCACGAGATCCGCACGCCGTTAAATGCGGTAATTGGTATGAGCAACCTGCTCATGATGGGCAACCCGAGGGCCGATCAGAAAGAAAACCTGGAGATCCTGAAATTTTCGGCCAATAACCTTTTGGCGGTGGTTAATGATGTGCTTGATTTTAACAAGATTGAATCGGGCAAGGTTGTTTTTGAAAATATCAGGTTTAACCTGGTTGAGTTGATGAATAATATTTGCGGTGCGCAAATAATTAAGGCAGGGGAAAAAGGACTATTGTTTAAGCTGGATGTGGATAGCACATTATGCAATAAGATAATTTTTGGCGACCCTACCCGCATTACCCAGATTATTTATAACCTGGTGAGTAATGCCATAAAATTCACCGCAACAGGCAATGTTTGGGTTAAGGTTACCTGTTTTGAGGATAGGCATGATAGGGTTACCGTTAAATTTTCAATAAAAGATACCGGTATTGGTATTGAGGAACAAAACCTTACCAGCATTTTTGAGCCGTTTACCCAGGAGTCATTAACCACAACCCGCCAGTACGGCGGCACCGGCCTGGGTTTGGCTATTGTGAAACGCCTACTTGATTTGCAGGGCCTGCATATGCGTATATCCAGTAAACCGGGTGTGGGCTCGGAGTTTTCATTTAATATGGAGTTTCCGGTATCAACCGAAATGGCTATTGAAAAAGCTATAGCGCCATTGATGCAGGCGCAGGAAAAAAGCGACCTTATATCGGGTATCCGTGTGCTTATTGCCGAAGATAACATTGTAAATGTTATGCTGATGAAAAAGCTATTATCTAAATGGAACATAACACCTACCATCGCCGAAAACGGCCTGCGCGCGGTTGAACTGATGCAATATGGTAACTTTGATATTATCCTGATGGACCTGCAGATGCCGGTAATGAATGGCCTTGACGCCAGTATGGAGATCAGGAGAATGGCCGATCCTAAAAAATCGCTTATTCCTATTATCGCGCTTACAGCTTCGGCATTGCTGGATATCAAAGAGAAAATTTATGAGGCAGGTATGAATGACTATGTTTCAAAACCATTTAAGCCCGACGAACTGCTGGAGAAGATGCACCTGCTGATACGCGCTGCTTAAACAGGTTTGCTGTAAACGGGCAGCTCTTCAATAAACTGATATTTTCTTTGTTCGTGATTGATAGTGCAATAATAATGCTGCAGGCCGTTGCTTACCGCCAATAAGGATACTTTGTGCACCATATTATAGCGGGCAACCTGATCGAAAGTTTTTTGGTCGATACTAACGGATGGTGCTTTGCATTCAACAATCAAAATCCTTTGCCCGCTGCTGTTAAACACCACTATATCCGTACGTTTTTGCAGCCCGTTAAGCTTAAGCCCGCCCTCGAGCCGGATGAGCGAACGTGGATAACCTTTTTGCCTGATAAGGTATTGTACAAAATGCTGCCGTACCCATTCTTCGGGTGTAAGGATGATGTTTTTTTTACGAATCTCATCAAACAAGCTCAACTGCCCGTTATCGTCGCTTATTTTAAAAGAATAGGGAGGAAGATTGAGGGGTGGTAAATTCAAAATTCAAAATTAAAAATTCAAAAATAGTAAGTAATGCGGATAAGCCTGTCTTATTTCAAATATTACTTTCCACATTTACATCATCATGCGGCATTACCGCTTTGATTTTTTTAATTTTGAATGAACAACCAGAAAGTCATTTTTGAATTTTGACTTTTTAATTTTGACTTAAAAGAATGACCGCTGCCGATATAGTAAAGGATATAAAAAACCGTAAATACAAACCCCTGTACCTGCTGCACGGCGAGGAGCCTTATTTTATTGATGTGGTAAGCAACTACATTGAACATCACCTGCTGCCCGAGACCGAGAAGGGCTTTAACCAAACCGTGGTATATGGTAAGGATACCGAGATGATGGCTGTGCTTAACGCGGCCAAACGCTACCCCATGATGGCCGATTATCAGGTAGTAATGGTAAAAGAGGCTCAGGATATGAAATGGGGCAAGGATGATGACAGCAAAAAAGGCATCGACCCTTTATTGAGCTACCTGGAAAAACCGCTGCCAAGTACCATACTGGTGTTTTGCTACAAATATGGCAAGTTTGACAAGCGTAAAAAAACTTACAAGGCGATAGAAAAAAACGGACTTATTTTTGAATCGGCGCCTTTGTATGATAGTAAGATACCGGCCTGGATAGAGGGTTTTATCGGCGATAAAGGTTATAAAATAAACCAGCAGGCCTCGGTAATGTTATCCGAATACCTGGGCAACGATCTATCCAAAATAGCAAACGAGCTGGAAAAATTAATGCTTAACATCGTTGCCGGCCAGGAAATTACCCTGAAACTGGTGCAGGATAACATTGGTATCAGTAAAGAGTATAATGTATTTGAGCTGCAAACCGCCCTTGGCAAAAAGGATGTTTTAAAGGTTAACCAGATCATTAATTATTTTGAGGCAAACCCCAAAGCAAATCCTATTGTGCTTGTATTGGGCAACCTTAATAACTTTTTCAGCAAGGTACTGGCCTATCATTATGTAAAAGATAAATCGCCCCAGAATGTAGCCCGTGAGATAGGAGTGAACCCTTATTTTGTGAAAGATTATGAGTTAGCCGGCCGTAGCTACAATTATCCCAAAACCATGCAGATTATCAGCTACCTGCGCGAATATGACCTGAAAAGCAAAGGTGTTGAATCAAACGCTCCTCATGGCGAGCTGATGAAAGAGCTGATGTTTAAAATATTGCACTAAGCCATTAAGGGTGCAAAACCAAATTGTAGCTAAAGGACTGCACTACACGCTTTCTATCCATTCCTGTGCCGATTTTACATCTGCAAAAAACTGTACCACTAATTGGCCGGCTAATGTATAAATACTTTTGCGGGCAGATAGCTGGCTGAAAACGCTTGGCGAATGTATCCAGGCAAAGTAACGTAAGCCTGCTCTTTCCATCGACGGGAACCATTCGGTATTACCCCAGTCTGCAGCTTCCGACCAATTGCCCAAAACATGAATGTTGCTGTTGAGTACCTTGCTTACATTATTTTTAATAAGCATACCCTGCATTTTTAAACAGCCATGCCGTACCGATTCAAGGTTTTGAAACCCTATCCAATCAACATCAAGGCGGTTATGTTCGGGGTTAAATTTAATGATAATGGTATCATCCTGGTAATGGGTATCGTTATCTGCAAGGGGTTTGGGTTTGGCAGCTGTATCGGGTATCAGCCTGAAAAAAAAAGTTGAGCCTTTGCCCGGGGTGCTTTCAATCCAAAAGCTGCCATGATGCCTTTTTAGTATCTCGGCCGATATAAACAGGCCGAGGCCAAGCCCTTCAAAACGCATGGCGGTGTTGTCAACCCGGTAGTAGCGGTCAAACAGCCGCATCAGGTTTTTTTCTTCGATACCGATGCCAAAATCTTCCACAGAAACTATGATGCTGTCGTCGGAGTGTATGCTGCAGTTTACCAATACCTTTTCGCCTTCGGGCGAATATTTGATGGCATTGCTGAGTAAATTATTTACCACTTGTTCCAGCCGGAAACGGTCGCCGGTATAAGTTACATTATCTGCTTTTTCAAGAATTATCCGGTGCGTTGTGGTAGCCTGCTGCACACTCTCGATACTATCTTTAAGCATCTCCAGGAAGCCGAAGGGCTCCATCGTATATTCTATTTTGCCGGCGTTAATGCGGGTTACATCCAGCAAGTCATTAATTAGCTTTTCCAATCGTAACACATGCGAGGCTGATTTTTGAACAAAGCTATTGAGCTTTTGCGAATCTGTTGTGCGTTGCATTAACTGGTTAAATGCTTTTATGCTGGTAAGCGGCGTTTTTAGTTCGTGGCTGGCAATAGATAAGAATTCATCTTTCTTTTGCTCATTATTTTTTTGAATTTCAATATTGGTATTTGTACCCAGCCATAACCTGATATGCCCGTTTTCGACCAGTGGAAGCGCACGGGCCAAATGCCAAACGTACTGCCCGTCATGAAACTTAAGGCGAAACTCCACCATAAATTCAGTACCGTTTTGCAGAGCAGCCTTCCATTTTTTCGAGCTTAGCTGCCTGTCGTCGGGGTGAATAAATTCCTGCAGGCTTCGGCCCAATATCTGGTTCATGGTTTGGCCAAAATCGTCGCAAATCACTTCGTTTACATAATCAAGCGAGCCATCGGGGCGGGCCGTCCAAACCTGTTGTGGCATGGCGTTAAGCATAAAGCGGAAACGCTGCTCGTTTTCCTTCTCTTTTTGGCGGGTAAGTACGGTTTCAGTGAGCTCGAAAGCAAAAACCAAAATGCCGTCAACAACACCGTCGCCATCGTACCTGGCCTGGTAAATAAAATTAAAATAACGGTCTTCAATGATGCCGCCGGCCTTGCGGGCCAGCGGCACTAAAAGTTCTTTACCTTCAAAGGTATTACCAGTGTAATACACCCTTTTTAATATATCAATGATAGGAGTGCCGTTCAATTCCGGCAGTGCCTCTGTAATGGGTTTTCCTAATAAATTCCTGCCCGGAAAAAGTTGCCGGTACGAGGGGTTTACCAGTTCAAATATCATTTGGGGGCCGTCAAGCACACAAATGCCGGTTGGTACCTGCATAAAAAACCTTTTTAGCCGGTCGCGCTCCCGTGCGGCCTCGGCCTGGGCGTTAAACAATTCTATGTTACGTTGCTGAACTCTTTCTTCCAACTCATCGTTAAGCCTTTCTACGCTTTGCTGTGCCCTGAAAAGTTCTTCGTTAGTAGCGCGCAGTTCTTCATTTGCCGATTGCATCTCTTCATTGGTAGCCTGAACTTCTTCATGGGCGTTGGCCAAATCATAGTTTAAAGTCAATAGCTCTTCTTCGTTTTGCTCCAGGCGCTTTTTGGCTAAAACAAGTTCGGTTATTTCATATTTAAAACTTAAAACAGATACTATTTCGCCATCGTCATTGCGGATGGCCTGGTATGCATAGCTAAAATAATGGTTTTTAACGGGGCCGCCCACTTCATCGGCCACCGGAATATTGATCTCGTTGCCTGCAATGGTTTCGCCGGTTTTGTATACGTGTTGCAGTACATCCAATATTGGCAGGCCGGCTACTTCGGGCAGGGCATATAATAAAGGCTTGCCTAATACTTCGCGATTAGGGAAAAGCTCGGTTTTATAACGCGGGTTTATAAACTCATAAACCATATCGGGCCCGGTAAATATTGCTATCTGGGCGGGGATCTCGGCAAAAAGTTTTTCTATTTGTTTGCGTAATCTTTCGGCCGTTGCGGCTGCCTGCATCTCTTTATCCAGGCTATTTTTTAAAGCGAGATCGGCAAGTACGCGTTCGGTAACATCTTCGGTGTGGTGAATGATATAACAGATCTCGCCCTCGGCATAAAACACGGGTGTATGTGAGGTTTCCCAATAACGCTCTGCTAATTGCTGCGAATTATTACGGTCGGGTACATCAAACCGCATTACGGGTAACTGGTGCGGTAGCATGGTTTCTAAAACCTTATTCAGCGAAAAGGCGATCCCTCCCTCTTCTGACGACCAATCCGGAATTTTGGGGAATACATCAAAAAGATACTGTTCTTCAATTTCAACACGGGTTTTATTTGTAAGCTGCAGATAAATATTGCTGGCTGTGAGTATATAAAGCTCTGGCGAAAGTATAAGATAGGGTTGAGGTAGAGTTTCAAAAACCCTTAACATTTCCGGGGGTAACGCAGAACTGTGTTTTAAAGCCATTTAAGCTATAGAAAGATATATACAAGATTACTAAATGGATAGCAGATATTAAAATGATATTAAATGTGAAATTGTTTTAGAAATTATTCATTGGTTCATGGTTCATACAACATGCATAAGGGATAGCAGCGCCTGCCTGTCGGCAAATAGGGATACCGGCCTGTGTGTAATGCCTGCGTAGTATGAGCGATTAGCCCGGCCCGCAGGGGTACGCCTAAACCAAACCTACCCTCTGCAAACTGCCCTCTGCTTGCTGATCACTGAATATCTGGCCTGTTATTTGCATAAGTGATAATTATTAACACTTATCAAATACATTACACCATGAGAAAGCTAATCATATTTGCCTGCCTTTTTTTTGCGATGCTGTTAACGTTTACGCAAACCACTCGGGCTCAAACTACAAAGAAAAAGGGAATAAGCGACCAGGGTAAGGGCGCTATAATAGGTGGCGCCGGTGGTGCTGTTGCCGGTGGCCTTATAGGCCATAATGTTGGCGGCGCTTTAATTGGCGGCGCCATAGGTGCAGGCGGCGGTTACATTATTGGTAATGAAACCCGCCGTGCAAGGGAAAAAAAAGAGCGTGCCCGCCGTATTGCCTGGCGCAGGGCTCACCCAAGGCATCATGCACACCCATACAGCAAAACCACTACTGTAACTACTGTTAAATACCAGTAAAAGGTTAAAAAAAGTTAAAATTAATTTTAAGGCCCCGGTTTACAGCAACTGCGGGCTTTTTTTATTACCTTAAGTGAGTGCTATTATCAGCAAAGTGTAAAATAAAATTGGCTTAATATATGCGTTAAGCGCGGTTTATCCGTTAAAAGCTTGGCTTTACAGGCAAAAATGTCAAACAACATGTGTATATATTACTTTGAATAAATAATGGGTAAAACGCTTATAGCATTATTGTTTTGTTTAATACCTTTTGCTATAATAGCACAAACCAGCATGCCTATTGCCGATACAGCAAGAAACCCAACAGATACCATTCCGCAGCGGGACTTGATAGATGTTTTCCGGTCGGTATTTAATGTTAAGCCAAGAAAGGTATCAACTACGGAAAAAAAGAAATTTTATTTCTCTATTTTGCCAATATCAACTTCTGAGGGTCGGAGCGGAGGCAGGGCGCTGTTTACCTCAACTACAGCGGGCTTTTACCTGGGCGATCAAAAAACCACCAATCTTTCTACCGTTGTGTTTACTCCCTATTTTAACCTGAGGGGGCGGTATGGCTTGCCTATTCGTTCAAGCGTTTGGCTTAAAGATAATCAGTGGAATGTTATAGGCGATATCCGTTTATTGGTTTATCCGCAATATACCTGGGGCCTTGGGGGCAATATGAACAAACACAACAAGTTTTTGGTCGATTATAATTACGTACGCCTTTATCAAACTGTGTTAAAAAGGATAAAGCCTTATTTTTACGCCGGTGTGGGGTATAATCTTGATTATTATGCTGATATTGATAGCCAGGGCCAGCAAACACTGCGCGATTTTACGAAGTACAAGTATGGTACCGCTACCGGGCAGGATGCATTTTCATCGGGTGCTACCCTGAATTTGTTATACGATACACGCAGAAACTCAATTGACCCTTTGCCGGGGGTTTATGCCAATGTTTCGTACCGGTTTAATACTAAAGTACTGGGCAGCCATACCAACTGGCAATCGTTATATATCGATTTGCGTAAATATGTTTCACTAACCAATTCGGGGCCCAAAAATGTCCTGGCATTCTGGACGTATTACTGGACATCGCTTACACCTGGCACCCCTTATTTAAACCTGCCCAGTTTGGGCTGGGAACCTTACCAGCGTTCGGGCAGGGGATTTCAACAAAACCGCTATCGTGGGCAGCGGCTGGCTTATTTTGAAACCGAATACCGCCGGGATATTACCGGCAATGGCTTGCTGGGCTTTGTTTTATTTGCCAATGTGAATTCGGTAACCGAACCAGATACCTATAAATTTACCTATTGGCACCCCGCCTGCGGCACCGGCCTGCGGTTTAAGTTCAATAAAAAATCGGGTACAAATATTAGCCTTGATTATGGTGTAAGCCGCCATTATTCGTCAATAAACCTTAATTTAGGCGAAACGTTTTAGCGAGGAGTTCATGGTTGATAGTTCATGGCTGCTTCAAAAAATTATCAGGCAAAAATCAACGTTTTAATTAAGCCGCGGCAAGTAAGGCTACTATGAACCATGCCCCATGAACAAATAACGCCACATGACTAAAAAAAGATACTTTTTCCTTATCCTTATATTAGGCTCGCTAACAGCTTTGGCACCATTTTCTATCGATATGTATTTGCCGGCGTTTGATACCATAGCTGCGTATTTGCACACCAGCCCTGAAAAGATGACTTTGACCATGTCGAGCTTTTTTATCGGCATATCGGCTGGTCAGTTGTTGTATGGTCCCCTGCTTGACAGGTTTGGACGTAAACGCCCCTTGTATTTTGGACTCGTTTTGTACATCGTTGCTTCTGTAGGGTGTTTTTTTTCAACATCGTTACCCATGCTTGTGGGGATGCGTTTTTTTGAGGCCATTGGGGGCTGCGCTGCAACTGTAGCAGCAATGACCATGGTGCGCGACTTATTCCCGGTGAAAGATAACGCCAAGGTATTTGCCCTGCTCATACTGGTATTGGGCGCTTCGCCCATGCTTGCCCCAACCGCAGGCACGGCTATAGTTGAGCATTTTGAATGGCAGGCGATATTTTTGGTGCTTACCGTGATAGCTGTACTGATATTTATTGCCGTGTTTTTCTTTCTGCCCGAGAGTTATAAGCCCGATCCTGCTTATTCCCTTAAGCCAGTACCCATTATCACTAACTTTTGGGCGGTTATAAAAGAGCCCCAATTTTTTACTTACGCAGTAAGCGGTGCTTTTATATTTGCCGGTTTGTTTACGTACGTAGCGTCCTCGTCGCTCGTTTTTATTGGAATTTTTAAGGTAAGCAAAGGTGCCTTTGGCTGGATTTTCGGCGGCCTTTCGATTGGGTTCATTGGAGCAAGCCAGGTGAACAGCCTGTTGGTTAAGTATTATAAAAGCGAGCAGATTATCAAGGTTACATTGGTTTGCCTGGTTATAATTTCGGGCGTTTTTTTAATTGGGTCGTTAAATGGCTGGTTTGGTATGGCTGGTACAATAGCTATGATATTTGGGGTTTTGAGCTGTGTAGGTATTTCCAGTCCCAATGCATCGGCCTTGTCGTTGGCGCCATTTACAAAAAACGCAGGCTCGGCATCGGCGTTAATGGGTGCGCTGCAAATGGCAATAGGTGCGCTTGCATCATACGGCATCACGCTTATCCAAAACCAGGGCACGTTGCCTATGGCCGGTGTAATGGCGGCATCATCAGTTGTGGCTTTTGCAGTACTATTTATAGGGAAGCGATTTATTAAGAATAAGGTGGAAGCAGTGGCTGGCGCGACGATGGCGGCGCATTAATGTTTTTTTGAAGGAAAACGTTCTGTCAGTCTGAGCCTGTCGAAGACACGCGCGGATGGACCTTTGTTCGCTATGGTTCGACAGGCTCACCATGATAACTCTTTTTACAACGTCATTCCCAGCTTCATCTGCACATCTGAAATCTATAATCTGCACATCCGCCTACACCAGTACCTCATCAATTATCCCAAACTCCTTGGCTTCGGCAGCTATCATCCAATAATCCCTGTCAGATACCTCGTAAACTTTTTCATAAGGCTGGCCGCTGTGCTTGGCAATTATCTCATATAATTCCTGTTTTATTTTCAAAACCTGGCGCGACGCTATTTCAATATCAGATGCCATACCCTGTGCTCCGCCCGATGGCTGATGCAGCATTACCCTGGAATGGCGTAAAGCCGCCCGCTTGCCAGTAGCGCCACCACATAGCAATACTGCGCCCATGGATAAGGCGATACCCGTACAAATAGTAGCCACATCGGGGCTGATGAAGTGCATAGTATCGTAAATACCCAGGCCGGCGTATACCGAACCTCCCGGAGAGTTAATGTACATCTGGATATCTTTTTTAGCATCAGTTGACTGTAGGAACAGCAGTTGCGCCTGGATAATGTTGGCTACGTTATCATCAACGGCCTGGCCCATAAAAATGATGCGGTCCATCATCAGGCGCGAGAATACGTCCATCTGGGCTACGCGCATTTCGCGCTCTTCGGTAATATAGGGTGTCATGGCCGTTGGTAAGGTGCTTTTTTCGACCCCCGAAATGTAGCTATCTACCAGCGAACCGGCAATAGCATGGTGCATGACCGCATATTTGCGGAATTCCTGTTTATCAATATTCATGGTTTGAAGTAGTGAGTTGTTAGTGGTGAGTTTTAAGTCGGAAGTACTAAGTCATAAGTCTTGTTTTTTGTCTATTAACACTCTGGGCTTGAACTTAGAACTTTCGACTTAAGGCTTAAAAAATAACCGGGTTATTTTCTGTTTGAAACTCAGATGTTCGGGCTGGCTGAATAGTTGCTCATGAGCCGCCTCTATCTCTTGTTTTAATTGTTTGCGGCTATATTGCTGTACCAGGCTATACACCTGTTTTTGGGCAGATACATCAACCTGTAAGCCATCATCCAGTAATAGCCTGGCTTCAAACAGTAAAGCATCCGTGGGCTTTTGGCTGCCAAGCAGGTGTGCTTCTATGCGGGCTATGTTATTTAAGGAAGTCCTCATAGGTTAATGCTTTTTGTTTAACAGTTTCCCTGACTTTTTCTATACACTTATATTTTTGCACAGTTGCCGAACGTACCCCCGAGAAGCCAAATATTTCGGAAATCTGGGTCATGGGCAGCTTATCGTAATAAAACGAGCGGAGCAGTTCCATGCAGCGCTTGCCCGCAGATTCCAAAAAGCGGAGTAGTTTGTTATCATCGGGTAAATCATCGGTTTCCCCGGCAGTGTTAGTTATAATAGCTTCGTTTAGCGGCGAGGTTTGGCCGCCTTCTTTATACCGTTTTATCCAAAGATATCTGGCGGTACCGTAAATATAAGCTCCGACGCTATTGTTAACAGATAGCCCTGTCTGTGCTGTTTTTTCGTAATAGCTTAATAAGGCATCCTGGAAAACATCTTTAGCCTCATCAAATGAGCCCCCGCAGCGGGCCACATATTTTGCTACAGCAGGGAATACCTGTTTATATAGCCCCATAAAAAGCTCCTGCCTTTGGGCCGCCTGCTCCTGTAATTTAACTGTATCCATTGTTTACTGTTTATTACTATGTGCAAGTTAGGGAAGATATATCACCTTTTGGGCGAAAATATTTTTGCAGTAAGGTTAAAAAAAGCAGGTACCCAATTTAAGCCGCTGGTTTGCTTTTGCATTGCCAATTCTGTAAACGGTGAACCGCCATCCGAATCTCACTGTACACAACCCAAACCTCACCTCACGCTACAGGCAACGGACCTCAGAATTTACTTGCCCTTAAGGCTGTCACCTTTGATCCATCAACACCAATAGTTTCAAAAATTATCTTGTTTTCCGTCAGCTCCGATACGGTGAAAACATAACTGCGTGTCTTACCATCGGCCAGCGCTTCGGTTATGTTCATATTGCCGCCATCTAAGGTGAAAGTTCCGTGCGAGAGGAATTTACCACCCCATACAATCAAAAACTTCATTTCGGGCGTAAACTGGATGTATGGCGCTACTTCATCCAAATCGGCCTTTTTCATCGTATCCGGAGGGCTGGCATTGGGGTGCTCTACCTTTACATATTTCCACTTGCCGGTAAGGGTAGTAACCGAAACTGATGGCTTGCACGCAGTAATGAACAGCAATATAACAGCAAACAATAAAAAGCTATGTTTCATGATAATGGGGATAATTGTTTGCCTAAGCTATAAAATTGCTGCCAAAATAAACAAGAAATTATTTACCCTTTGTTTGTTTTTTCATTCGTTCTTCGGCTTTTTTTACTTCGTCCTTTTCGCTCATGGGGAAGTCGGTTTTGAGTTCCTGCTTATCCAGGCTATTGGCATCAGGGTTTGTTTTTTTTGTATTGGGTGTGTTCGATGCAGAAGTGGTCATGATAGTAGGGTTTTGATAGTGTTACTTATTCTAACTTATAGAGATTAGGATTTGTTTACAATTATTTAAAGTATTATATGGCGTGAGAACTGAGGCTTTGCTTTTAATATTTCAAGGGCGATTATGTGGAGCAACAGCCGTTCATTAAATCGCATTTTGAAAGTAAAATTGGTTAGTCTCTAACGCAAAGATGCTAAGCCGTAAAACAGGAATAAATAAATCAATTGCTGTTCACAAGATGGAATGTAAAAGTAAATCGGTTAGTTTCTCGCGCAAAGACGCTAAGTCGCAAAGGGGAATAAATGAAATGCTTTGCTACTTAGCGTCTTCGCGCGAATTAAATTTTCTTTTTCTGTTTGAAGTTTTTTAAAGTGATTTCCCTGCTGCTGAATACTTTTACTTGATAACTTGCAAAGTAACATGCATTATTATAACATGAAACCTGGCATAGCAACAATTACTGCAGAAGAATTTAAAACGCATTTTGAAGAGATATTGGAGGAAGTGCAAGGCGGTTTGGGTTTTGCAATTGCCTATGGAAAGAAAAAAGAACTTATTGGCTATTTCCTTCCGCCATCGCAATTTATCAAGCCCAAACGCAAACTGGGCTTATTAGAAGGTATAGCCACGGTTAACTTCAACGCGGATTTTGAAATGACCGACGAGGAATTGTTTGGATAGATAAATCCTGCCAAATCCGAAATCGAACATCCGAATTCCGAAATATAAAAAATATTTTTTAAAATTGCTGTAACAACCTATAACCGTAACTGTCTAAATGACACTAAATAGCCAAGGATTCCCTTCCAAAAGGTATGCTACTTAGTATTGTGAGGGCCCGCACCTTAAGGGTTCCGTTAAAAAAAATCAAAAAAAATTAAATTCTAAATCTTTAAAAAATGGACAAATCAATTGTTATGCTGTTTTATGCTGTGCCGGTAATTTTAATACTGGTGCTGTACAAATTTGTTTTACGCGTATTCTTTGGGATGGTGATCGTTCCCGATGACCGTATTGGCCTGGTGGTTAAAAAGTTTACCTTGTCGGGTAAAATGCGGCTACCCGATGGCCGTATTATTGCCACTAATGGCGAGGCCGGTATGCAGGCCAAAGCGCTTGCGCCAGGCTTGTACTGGGGCATGTGGCCCTGGCAGTATAGCATTACCATGGAACCCTTTACCATTATTGAGCAAAACAAACTGGGGCTGGTAAAAGCAAAGGACGGTGCATCCTTTGATACCGGCCGCGTACTGGGTAAACCGGTAAACTGCGATAAGTTTCAGGATGCTATTGCGTTTCTTGACAACAATGGTCAAAAAGGCCCTCAGGCGGCCTTCCTTACGCCGGGTAGTTACCGTATCAACACTTTCTTGTTCGAGATTGTAACGGTACCCATTACGCAGATACAGGAAAACAAAGTGGGCATTATTACCACGCTGGATGGTGAGCCATTGGCCAAAGGCGAAATAGCCGGTTACTCGGTAGATGGACATAAAAACTACCAGGATCCTATAGCGTTCATCAACGCCGGCGGCCGCAAGGGCTTGCAGGAAGATGTTATCTTGGCTGGTACTTACTACCTTAACCCCTGGTTTGTACTGGTAGAACAGGTAGATATGATTTATATCCCTATTGGTTATGTAGGCGTTGTTAATTCCTTTGTTGGCCCCGAAGGCAAGGATACCAGCGGCGATGCCTTTAAACATGGCAATATTGTAAAACGTAATGAAAAAGGCGTTTGGGACGAACCGCTTGACCCTGGTAAACACCCCGTGAACATTTATACCCACGCGGTTGAAATTGTGCCTACTACCAACATTGTGCTTAACTGGGCCGATAGCCGTACCGAGGCGCATGAGTTGGATAAAAACCTGTGTACTATAACCGTAAGGTCATCAGATGGTTTTACATTTAACCTGGATGTGTCACAAATTATACACGTTCCGCGTAATGAAGCACCAAAGGTGATAGCCCGTTTTGGTAAAATGAAAAACCTGGTATCGCAGGTATTGGAGCCTACCATTGCCAACTATTTCCGTAACTCGGCCCAACGGAGTGATGTTATCGGCTTTTTGGCCAACCGTATTGAAAGGCAAAACGATGCTAAAGAACACATTAGCACCGTACTGCAAAGTTACAACGTAATTGGTGTAGATACCCTGATTGGCGACATAGTGCCACCAGCTGCTTTGATGAAAACCTTAACCGACCGTAAAATAGCCGAACAGGAAAAAGTAACTTACGAAATACAACGCCATGCGCAAATTGAGCGTAAGGAATTTGAAAGCGCCCGTGCCGGTGCCGATATGCAGCCAGAGGTTGTAAAATCAACCCGCCAGGTTGAGATAAACACCCAGATGGCTGCGTCAAGGGTTGCAGCATCGCGTGGTGAGGCCGAAGCCAAAACCATTAATGCTAAAGCTGATGCCGAAGTAAGGATTACGATAGCCAAGGCCGATGCTGAAGCCAAAACCGTAAATGCCAAAGCAGATGCAAACGCCACCGAAGTAAATGGTTTGGCCGAAGGTGCTAAAATTAAAGCCATAGGTATGGCCGAAGCCGAAGTTACCAAACAAAAAACCGAAGCCATGGGTACCGAGCAATACGCCATTGTGCGTGTAGCCGAAGCACTTGCCAGCAATGGTATTAAACTGGTACCAGAAATAATGGTAAGCGGCAAAGAAGGCGGCGGCAACGGCATTATAGACGCCTTAATTGGCAGCGAAATGCTTAAAAAGCTGCAAAAAGCCAATGAAGAAGGAGGGGCGGTGAGTGGCGGAATAGTGAGTGGCGGAATAGTGAGTGGTGAATAGTGAGTGGTGAATAGTGAGTGGTGAATAGTGAATAGTGAGTGGTGAGTCGTGAGTTTGAGTTGTGAGTGGGGGCTCTTGAATAGGGGAATTTTAATAAACACAAATGGCGCATCGAAAGATGCGCCATTTGTGTTTACAGACCACAGACCACAGACCACAGACCACAGACCACAGACCACAGACCACAGACCACAGACCACAGACCACAGACCACAGACCACAGACCACAGACCACAGACTAAATAACTTTCATTACCTGCAACGCTAAAAAGCCAATTGCAGCAACCATAGTTAGTACCATGGTTAGTATGCCGGTTTTCATTTTAGCGCGGATGCCGGGCAGACAAACTATCACAGATATCAGTACAAAAAAGCCGATAACAATGGCGTTCCGGATGATATCATCTGTTGATATGGTATCGGCATAGCTGGTATTTAATTTAATATCCAGGTCCTTTTTAAAAAAATACGCTTGTTTAAGCGCGTTGTACATTACCGCCCAGGATAGCATTATCCATCCAAGTTGTCTTCTCAGGCCAAAGCCAATTGCTCCTAATGGCAGCATTAAATAGGGCACTGCCACAAATATAAACGATGGCCGGTATGAGCTTGATTGGGCTATCATGCGTAATACCGCAGTATCACCCTGTATCAACGTAATAAAATACACTGCCAACACAGTTAACGAAACAATACCAATAACCCGCTTGGCCGAAAAAAACTGCTGTTTTACAACTGTCTGTTTTACTTGTTGTGGTTTGGGCGAATTTAATTCCAGTGTTTGTTTGGTAACTTTACGCTTCAGGTAAAGGTTAAAGTCGTCATTTATTTCTTTAAGTTGCTCGGGCGGCAAGGCCCTGCGCTGAAGTTCAATATACGCCGTTTCAACAGCCAGAGGCTGAAAGTTTCTTGAATTGCGTATGATAGCGATAAGTTCTGAGCTTTCAAGTCTTTCGTACTTGTACTCAAACGAGTTAGCATTAACAAGCTGGTTCATAATAAAGGTAAGGAGTGCAAATATATTACATCAAATAACATGGCCATATACCAATGAGTTGGTATTATTTTCATTTGTTTCAGCGCGGCCTTCAACTTTTTTAATTGCTGTTGTGTCCGCCTGTACAGCTATATATTGATGTTTATTGTTGTATGTTTTATTGCTGTTAAGCCCCGCGTAACTGCGCAACCTGGTGTCACTTTGGAGCAGATGGATTTTATGTAAATTGAAATTGTTTACTGCCTGTTCAATATTGTTCCGGGCATTTGATGGCGCAGCAAAGGCCATGCTTTGAGCAATATGCTCCATATTAAGTTTTAACTGCCGTAATGGGCCGTTTACTTTAGGAAACCAAGTGCTTATAAACGTGGTTTTCCCAACCCTAAATATGGGCCCCCATTGCGTGACTGCGTAATTGCCTTGCGATTTATGCACAATTAACAATTGGCCTCCGCTCAGGGTTTCCGAACTTTGTAACTGTATATTCAAAATAAGATCAGGAGGTATTTGGTTTAAAACTGGAATCAAATATAGATACTTTTTTAAATTAAAATGCAGTTAAAAAATTATCTTTTTTCAAGAAAATGACTTTTAAGTATCTGATGTATACGTAATTACGCTTAAATGTTAATTTTAGTTAAAATGCAATTTCGTTACAGTTACAGATTAAATTTATGCTTATTTTTAAACATGCTTAAACATTTACTTTTATTACTACTGAGCGGCTCAATTCCGGCATTGGCGCTTGGGCAAACCATACAAACCGGGGTTGTATTTGAAAATAAAACGCAGGTAACGCTACAAGGCGTTAAGGTTGAAAACATGGGCACGCACAAGGTTTTCATTACCGATAAAAGTGGCGTATTTAATATTGAAGGGAAAATAGGCGAGGTACTGGTATTTAGCAGCAGCTTTTACAGGGCCGATACCGTATTACTTACCGGCAATAAGCCAATGGAGATTTTCCTGGTACCGCAGCATAACATGCTTAATCAGGTTAATGTTACGGCAACCGAAGCCAAGCACACAGGCTCGTTTCAATCGCCCGATTTTCATAACCAAACGATGGTTTATCAGCGCGATGCTAAATACCCTGCATATTATAAAGGTGGTGTTGCTATACGATTACACTATTTTAAAAAGGATGAAAAACGAAAAGCTAAACAAGCCGCCTTTTTAAAAGACCAGCAGCAGCAGGATGAGATAGCCAAGGTTTTTAATGCCGGAAATATGGCTAAGTACCTGCCACTGAAAGGAAAGGATATGGATGATTTTCTGATTCTGTATACCCCATCAACCAAATACTATTTTAGTACAGCTTTTAATCTTGTTAGTTATCTTGATAACAGTTACAAGGCTTTTTTAAATATTCCGGCAGATAAAAGGAATACCAATCTGGGTGCTTCGCCACCCGTTTTGGGCAAGCAATAAGTTTAACTTACAACAGGTTTCTGTACATGATATAGGTATCTGCAAAGCCCAGCTGCCGGTGCCTGAATCCCTTAGGTGTGGTTCCGATGATGGCGAAACCATGTTTTTGCCAAAGCCTTACAGCTTTTTCATTAGTTGAAACTACAAAATTAAATTGCATGCCCCGGTAGCCTTGTTCTTTAGCAGTTTCAATAGAGTGCAGGCACAACAAACTGCCAATGCCTTTGCCGCGGGTATCAGGATGTACCATGTAGCCACAATTGGCAATGTGGCTGCCCAGGCCTGGCTGGTTAGGTTTTAATATATAGGTGCCCAGTATTTTGCCATCTTCTTCGGCAACAAACGTTTGAATAGAGTTGCCAAACCAATATTTGTCTAAATCGGCCTTGGGGGTTTCTGGGTCAAAAGCATATGTGTCGCCGCTTTGTATAACCAGCGAAAATATTTCCCAAATTGAATCGTGATCTTGTAGTGTAGCCGGCCTTATCTGCATGCGGGTAAATGTTGATAGTTATGATATTGATTTGATGGTAAAATTGCATTATTAGCGAATCAGATCAAAAACGAAGCCGGTTATTTTTACCGGATGTTGTAACATCGTGGCAAAGCAAGCCCTTTGTCAGGCTATAATGCATACAGAAACAGGGATCTCTCCGTAAAAATGAAAAAAACAGCGCAGAGCTGTTTTTTTCATTTAATCTGCCAGAGCATCGCATGTTAATTTGCATAACATATGCTGCAGTTTACGTATTGAATATACCGTAACTTACAACTCTTCTTTCTCTTCAGCTTTAGGCTCTTCCCGTTCAACAGTAATGGTACACTCGCCAATTAAGGCGGCTACTGCACCAACTGCCGCCAATACAGGCGCCAGGAAAATGCCCACAAGGCCTACCGCCAATGGGAAAGTCATCAGTTCTTTGCCTGAATGATCGGTTATAGTTATTTTTCTGATGTTGCCTTCGGCAATCAGTTCTTTTACTTTTTTAAGCAGGATATCTCCATTTATGGAGAATGATTCTTTTGTGGCCATGACAGGTGTAATTAATGGGTTAAAATTTAGTAATAATTCAGCCAAACTTGCAGGCTATGGTATCTGTATTAATATCCTTTTGACTGTCATTTGTTTGTATTGTTACTCATGAAATTTATTAATGTTTAATACAAACGTTTAAGCAGTAATCGCGTTTAAAATTTGTTAGATTTATTTCGCGCAAAGACGCCAAGACGCTAAGTGATTTGCTTATTTTTTCTTTGCGTCTCAGCGTCTTTGCGCGAAAAATCTAATAATTTGATACAGGCATAGCACAATATAGTTGATCATGAAATCTAAAACTCGATTGCCTTGGGCCTGCCACATTATGTTTTGCAAAAGCACTGTCATTAGACTATCTTAGGCCATATAAATCCTCAAAACCTGATGGAACCCATTAAAACCCCCAGGCCGACAATAGATTGGAAAGCGCAATTGGATGACGGCAGCGAATTTTTTACCGAGGAAGCGATTGCCGCAGCCGATTTGTTGCTGGATAACTATATTGCCGCTTTACAGGGGGCTACTAATGAAAGAACTATCTGGAAAGCCATCGAATCCGTTGTAAAAGGATTTGATCAGCTGAACATCGATCATGACTATTTTATTGAAACAATGGAGCGTGAAGATCTGGCCGAATTCATCCAAAAGGCAGCCGAAGCAGCCGGATTATTTTATGATGGCGATGTCACCGAAGAGTGGCGTGAGGAATGGTAGCTATGCTGCGAAACATCGTCAAAAATAGCATCGGCTATGTTCTTGAGTCGTTAGTCTGAAGTTCTAAGCCAAAAGAAAAAATAGGTTACTATTGACTTAACAACAGCATCACAGGTACATTAAAAAGGCAATCAGTGCTTTCGCATGATTGCCTTTTTTTAAGTATAGGCTCGGTAATTAAAAAAAATTACCCGGCAGATTATTTGTAACAGACCGACAAAAAATATTCCGCTGAAAATCATTCTGCCATTAAGTCATCATACAATAATAACAGAAGGTTCTCCGTATCTGAAGTGAAATGCATTAGCATCCTGATAGCTTGATGGTTCCTGGGCATTTGCCACGTTTGTAATAAACTTAAGATCGTCAAGCGGTGGTTCAAAAAGCATAATAATATCCGAGCCACCAAAGGCAAAATAGCCAAACTCTTTTCCTTTATTTACTTGTTGCCCCTGCAGGGTAACTGTGTACATATTCACTGACGATACCTGGGCCATTCCGATAGGTATGGTAGCAACCAATCCAACGTTTGATTCGCTTGTACTGGTGTCAATTACCAATACTCCCCTGGCTTGGGTAAACTCGTATCCATCTTCGGCTGCATCAGGAGCATCAAACTGGTTATCGGTTATATTAACAGCAAGGTATACATTACCGGGTACTGCTACCAGGTCAAGCACAGTGCCGCTTACCGGTGTGTGAAAGCGGTGATAATCAAAAGGGCTTAAAAAATAATGAACAAAAGTGCCGTTATAAAAATTGGCGGCGTACTGGCTTCCGGCCTCGCCAAGTAAATCGTTGATATTGCCTATGATATGCGTTTGTTTTAAGGTAACTGTTGTAAGGTTGCCCTCATCATCAGTTACGTTCCCATCCTGGTCAATCTGGTAATATGCTTTAAAAGTACAATCGGCCGGCGAGCAAACAATGGTATTGTCATAGGGATTGGCAACCGGGCGCATAGGCGAGCCATCGGGTTGTGTTGAATTGAGTTGCCTGTAAAAAAAGGTGTTGAATGAAACCCAGTTAGGCGAGTCGTTAGAATAGTTGGGCAAATTATATTCCGGATCGCTCCAGTACGATTGAAGTGCTTCTGGCGTAAGCGAAGCGGGGGTATCTAAAAAACTGCCCCAGGCAGTAGCATATTGGTCAAGCCAGCCTGCAAACGTAAACTCATTAATCGGGCTTTCGTAGTTTTGCAAGGTAACACCGGCGGCACCCTGATCTACCAGCCAGTAAAATTGGCACAGGCGGTCATATATCTCCTGGCTATAACCGTTTTGACCGGTGGTATTTTCCCATGGATCATATGTGCCGGTGTTTTCGCTGGGTATCACTTCGGAAAAAAAAGTAAGGTAGGCAATGTAATCGCCGGGGATAGTAGGCCACCCAACGCCCGAGTATAAATCATTGAGTGCATTGTACAAATCAGAATCAAGGTTGGCAATAGCCAAATTATTTGCCGACACTAACGAAGCGGTTAGCGCGTTTGCAAAGTTGCTGTCGTCATTGATCTGATTTTGAAGCTCCTGAATTACGTCGTAAGAGGTTGTGGTTGTTGTTAATGTGCTCATAATGCTGTTTTTGATAGTAGGTTTATATAAATTGGATGTACTAATGTATGAACTATTTATAAATAATAATAAATAAAAAATATTTATTTTGTTACAGCGATAAAATCGTATTTGTCAGATTATCAACATGTGTTAGAAACAATCCTTTATTATAAATGGAAGTATTTGTCTGGTTAATTTAATATTAAAAAATAGGTGCCGGCCTTAAGGCTTTGTGATATCATAGGTTGTGGCCAAATATTTTGTTGGTTTGGGTGCCGAAACAAAATCAGATTCTTTTATTTCAATTTTCCGGGTGCCTGCACCTACAAAACTACCATGCGTACAGTTTATATACTGAAACGGCGCGCAGCTCAATTGCCAGGGGCTAAACGACTGTAGGCGCTGTAAATAAAAAAAGCATTATTTTAACTTAAAATGATGCCGGTAAACGCTGTAATTTTTTAATTTTGGATAATATACAACTCTAATACCTTTTGCAATATGAATATGCTTTTTGGCGGCGGCAGCTATTATTATTTAGTACTTATTTTAGAAGCCTTTTGTATTATTCATTGCCTGCGCAGGGGTACCCAACAACAATGGCTTTGGATACTCATTGTTATACCCGTTTTGGGTTGCCTTATTTATATTTACAAGGAAATTTTAACCAACCGTCATTCTATCCGTATGCCAAAAGTGGATGTAGGTGCCGTACTTAACCCCGGTGTAAAACTAAAACGGCTGGAAGATGAGCTGCGCTTTACCGATACCTTTGCCAACAAAGTAAAGCTGGCCGATGCCTACCTGGAAGCCGGCTTTACCGATAAAGCGGTTGAGATATACCAGGCCAGCCTAACTGGTGCCTTTGCCGAGAACGAGCACGTACTGGCCCAATTAATTATTGCCTATTACGAACAGGAGCGTTACCAGAAAATTATCCCGATAGCACAAAAAATTTATAAACTACCCCAGTTTGCCCGATCAAAAGCGCATATGAAGTATGCAGAAGCCCTGGAAAACACGAGGCAAGTTGATTTTGCCGAAAAGGAATTTAAGGCAATGAAAGGCCGCTATTCGTGCTTTGAGCCCCGTTATCAATACGGTTTGTTTTTGGTGCGGCAAAACCGCGACGAGGATGCCTATCAGATTTTTGCCGATATCCTGAACGAAGAACGCCAGCTAAGCGCTATGGAACGCAAAACCAACAAGGTGTGGTTTGCCAAAACCAAGGATGAGCTGAAGAAGCTGGCGGCGCAAAAGACGGCGTGATAGTAAGACTGTCATCTTGAGTTGTAAGATTTCGCGAAACTTTAAACGGGAAATGACATTCAAAGATAAAAGACTGTCATCCTGAGGAACGAAGGATCTATTCGCGAACTTTTCTATCGGTCATGCACAGCTGACAGATCCTTCGTACCTCAGGATGACAGGGAAATGGGATATATCATGGGTAGTGGTAAAATATCGCGAAACCCTGAAGGAGGAATTACAATGATTTACTCCCAATGTCATGCTGAACTTGTTTCAGCACCCCACATACTAAGTGTACTTCATGCGGGTCACTTGTCCTATGGGATCCTGAAACAAGTTCAGGATGACTTCCGTTTTTCAACATGTCATGGGTACGAACGAAGCAATGATGATCTTTATTCTTTATCCCCCCCCCCTTAAAAACTCACGAAAAACGGAGCCTCAAAAACATGGCCTGCGCTAAGTTTCTGGATAGCCTCTTTATGTTTGATGTCTTTTTGTTCTCCCACGCTATCAGCGCAACCTAACCAGGGCTCGATGCACACAAAATCGGCGCCGGATTTGGCCCAGATACCCAGGTAGCTAAAATGGGGGAACTCTACCGATAGTGTTTGGCCGTGTTTGTCGCTTTTTATGGTTACCATCCGCGATTTTAACTCTTTAAACACCAGGGCATCGGCATCAAATAAATTGCGGGTTAATTGCAGCCTGTTTTTGGGCGTTGGTACCGGGTGGCTCTCGCCATTAAAAAAACCTTCGGCAGATAGTAGCTCTGTTTCCAGATGTTCGTCTGTTTCAAATTCAATGTAGTAATCCTCGTACTTCTCGCCTTTGTTAAAGGGAATGTTAAAAGCCGGGTGGGCGCCAACCGAAAAGTAGATGGTTTTTTTATCAAGGTTTATTACCTTGTAGGTTATCCTGAGTGCATTATCTATCAGGGTATACAATACCTGGTAATCAAACTTAAAGGGGTAAGCCTTTAAGGTATTATCACAGTAAGGCAATGAAAAACTGGCGGAAACATCATCAGCATCCAGGGTAATAAACTCCGATTGCCTGGCAAAGCCATGGCGCCCCATGGGATACTTGCTGCCATCAACCACCAGTTCGTTGTTAATTAAACCACCTACTACGGGGAATAAGTTAGGTGCATGCCATGGCCAAATGGCTGTATCGGCCTGCCACAGGTGTTCAACACCGGTTGCTTTATCAATTAATGAACTTAACTGTGCACCTTTGGTATCGATGCTTGCCTTCAGGTATTCGTTTTCGATGGTAATCATAGCAATAAGAATTTGACAGAACCCGAAGTTAGGGATTTGTTTAAATTTCAGGAATTTTATCTCAAAAGGCTCAGCAGATTCTGCTAATTCTTACATTCTGCAAACGGCGTAGCCTTCTTGAACCCCATTAAACAAATACCCCGTGAAAAATTCTGATAATACTAATCATCATCTTCTTCCTTCTTCGGTTCCAATATCACAAAAGCGCTCCGTTTTGGCGCGGGCATAACCGCAGTTTCGCCTTTTACAAACTTCCAGATCACCTCGTTTAAATCGATATCCGGTGCAGCATCTTCCCTGGCCAGGTTAAACAATTCAGACCGGCGACTGCTTTCATTTACGGCAATGTTGCGCTGCTCCAGGTTTACTTGTGCAGGTTTGGCTACGTACGGGCTAAAGTCGGCTTTGCTGGTAAAGCAATCATATAAAGGCATGGCGGCGGCATCGTACTGGCTCATGGGCGGCAGGCCTAATATCAGTTCGATGGTGCGTAATACGCCCGACGTAGAATACATACCATGTACCACTGCGTTTCGTTTTACATACGGCCCGGCAACAAACACCGGCGATCGGTGCGCATCTACATGGTCGGGCCCGTTTTGGGCGTCATCTTCCAGGATAAACACTACCGATTCTTTCCAGATGGGGCTTTTGGCAAGGTGCTCAATAAACTGGCCTATGGCCAAATCATTATCGCCAACAGCGGCTGTAGGCGATATAGCGCCCTTGCGCTGCCCGCTGGTATGGTCATTGGATATGCGTACGCTATTAAACCTTGGCACGGCATTAACAGCCAGCAGCGAATCAAAATCATGCGCCCATATCTGTACCCGTTTAACATCTTTTACACTTAAATCAAAGCCGGGTGCCTGTTTGCAGTAATGCCCTTCTAACGATTTAAGGTTGGCTTTACCGGGGTTGTCATCGCTCACAAACTCGCCATAGGTGCGGTAGCTGAGGCCCGCGCGTTTGCAATAATCCCATATAAAGCCATCGCGGGGGTAGGCGGCCTTGCGGGTTCCCTCAAAATCATAATTGCCGCCGCGGCTGCCGTAGCTGGTTGGCCATGTTTTCTCTACAAAATCGGTAGCGTAGGCTGCCGTACTCCAGTTGTGTCCGTCGGCGCTTACTTCCGCGTCTACATAAAAGTTATCAAGCAATACAAACTCGCTGGCAATTGCGTGGTGGTTGGGCGTTATTCTTTTATCAAAAATACATAGCGAGGTATCGCCGTTGCCCTGCGGCATATCGCCCAATACCTGGTCGTAAGTGCGGTTTTCTTTAATAATGTAAAATACGTATTTAATGGGCGATTTCTCGCCCATACGCCTTGGTATAGGGTTGCCCTGTTCGCCGGGCGCGGTTTTGGCTTTGGTGTTGGTAAATGGCGTATTGGCGTAAACCTGTTTGGTATATGCCTTTAGCTGAACAGGCGTAGGCGTGGCTATAAACGACAATGTACCTTTAAACAAGCCGCCTATATATTGCTCCTTGCTGTGGATTGCCCCTTGCTTATAACCACTGTTGTCGGTTTTTTTAATGGGCTGCGGGCCCTGTGGATTGGCCATAGATGTAAAACCTTTGCCGTTGGCAACCAATATTTTTTTGCCCAGCATTTTAACATTGGTAGGGTACCAGCCTACCGGGATAAAGCCCATACTACGGCTGCTGCCAGGCTTGCTTACATCAAACACGGCCAGGCAGTTGTTATCGGCATTGGCTATGTACAGCGTTTTTTCATCGGCCGACAGGGCCAGGCCGTTGCTTGTTGAACCGGTTAAGCGGGTAGGGTACAGGGCTGTGGAGATATTCTCCAATATTTTATGGCTGGTAGTGTTGATAACCGATACCGAATTGTCGTTGGCATTGGCTACGTATACTATGCTGCCTTTTTTGTTGAGCAATAATTCGTTAGGGTGGCTTTCGGTTTTAATGGTGCTTAGCTTGCCGGTTGCTGTGTTGTAAAAGCCCAGCTCATCGCCTCCCCAAAGCGAAATGTATAAGGTTTTTTCATCGGGAGATAGCATGCAGGCGTAAGCTTCGGCGGGTAGTTTTACCGTTTTCAGGGTTTTGCCCGCCGCGGGATCTATAATGTATAAAAGGCTGTCTTCTTTGGTAACGGTGTACAGACGGGTATCGGCTTTGTTAAGGGTGATACCAGTTGGGCATACCGCGCTTTTGGGCCATTTGTTGGGTGAAAGCCTAATAGTATCGGGTTTGCCCAGTTTGTTATCGGCTATATTAAAAACATACAGCCAGTTATCATTACCTCCCGATGCGTAAAGCTTTTTTTCGTTATGGCTAAAAGCCAGGCCGTACCATGATTTGGCTACTACCTTTTCATCCAGCAGCGTCTCGTTTTTTGGGTCGATAAGCTGGATGGATTGGGTGCTTTGGCCGTTGTTGGTAACCGCCAGCAGCTTGCCCGAGGCCGATAGCTGGATGTTGAGCGGCAAATCGCCTAATGGCAGCGATGTGCCTGCCGGATTAAGCTTCCAGCCGTTGGGTAATAAAACCTGCCCTGTTTGGGCAATTTTGCCAGGTGTTTGGGCAAATGATGTAACTGACGATGCTAAAATAGCTAAGCCAATGAGTAGCTTTTGTTTCATAACCGAATGATTGTACATCAAAACTAAACAAACAATTGGTTATGATGTGTTACTTAACAAAAACATAATATACCTAAAAGGCCCGCTTGCGGGCGGGCCTTGCGTATATAATAGCTTTTTTACTTCAGCAAATTTTTCCAGCTTACCTGGTCGCCAATTATTTTTTCCAGGTCGGCGCTGGCTACACGTTCCTGGGCCATGGTATCGCGGTAGCGGATGGTTACGGTATCATCCTCCAAACTCTGATGGTCAACTGTGATACAGAAAGGCGTACCAATAGCGTCCTGGCGACGGTAACGCTTGCCAATGGCATCTTTTTCTTCGTACTGAATATTGAAATCAAGTTTCAGTCTGTCCATAATTTCGCGGGCTTTCTCCGGCAAACCATCTTTTTTGGTAAGCGGAAAAATAGCGGCTTTAACCGGCGCAAGGCAAGGGTGCAGGTGCAGCACGGTACGGCTATCCTGTTTCTCTTCGGTGCTCAGGTCTTCTTCCTCAAAAGCGTTGAGCATGGTTAGCAGGAACATCCTGTCTAACCCTATCGACGTTTCAATAACGTAAGGCACATAGTTGCCATAAGGTTTGCCAGTTTCCGGGTCAACCTCGGGGTCAAAGTATTGCATCTTTTTGGTCGAGAATTTCTCGTGTTGTTTTAAGTCAAAATCGGTACGGCTGTGTATACCCTCTACCTCTTTAAAGCCAAACGGAAACTCAAACTCAATATCAAAAGCGGCATCGGCGTAGTGTGCCAGTTTTACGTGCTCATGATAACGGTATTTGGCAGCATCGGTACCCAGGGCAAGGTGCCACTGTAAACGGGCTGCTTTCCATTTTTCAAACCACTCTTTTTGTGTGCCGGGGCGTACAAAGTATTGCATCTCCATTTGCTCAAACTCGCGCATGCGGATGATGAACTGGCGGGCAATCACCTCGTTACGGAAAGCCTTACCTATTTGCGCTATACCGAAAGGGATTTTCATCCTGCCCGATTTTTGCACGTTCAAATAGTTCACAAAAATACCCTGCGCGGTTTCCGGGCGAAGGTAAATCTGGTCGGCATCATCGGCTACGGCGCCCATTTGGGTGCTAAACATCAGGTTAAACTGGCGTACATCTGTCCAGTTGCGGGTGCCGCTTACCGGGCAGGCAATTTCGTGCTCAATAATCAGTTCTTTAAGGCGGGGCAGGTCTTCATTTTTAAGGGCCTCATCCATATCGTGCTGCAGCTGCTCGGCTTTATCGGTTTTACCGTCTTTATCGTAACGGTCAATTTTATCCTCCAAAAGCTGATCGGCGCGGTAGCGTTTCTTCGAATCTTTGTTATCAATCATCGGATCGCTGAAGCCATCAACGTGGCCGCTGGCTTTCCAAATTTTGGGGTGCATAAATATGGCGCTATCAATACCAACAATGTTGTCATGCATTTGCACCATGGCTTTCCACCAGTAGGTTTTAATGTTGTTCTTCAGCTCGGCACCATTTTGGCCGTAATCGTAAACAGCGCTTAAGCCATCATAAATTTCGCTGGATGGAAAAACAAAGCCATATTCCTTGGCATGCGATATAACATTTTTAAAAAGTTCGTCGGTTGATTTGCTCATAATAGCTGCAAAGATAGTTTTTAGTCGGAAAGTCCGAAAGCGAAAGAAATTGATATGTCAGATTGGTAATTTTAGAAAAATTTATGAGGGAATAGGTAATGTAATGGGTTTTGGCGCGATATCATCAATAGTATATTTGGAAATTTAACCCAAATTTTATAAAACTATACGACTTTAACATTGGTTTTTAGTTAGAATTGCATAATAAACGCAAATTTGCAAAATGATAGTAGAATTTAGTGTTCAAAATTTTCGTTCAATTAAAGACCTTCAAACAATTAGCTTTGTTGCCACTGGGTTAAAAAGTCCAGATGGATGTAATGAAATTGATGGCTTTAATATAGAAAATGAAAATGATAGCGGTATACTGAAAACCGTTGGAATATATGGAGCAAATGGAAGTGGTAAAAGTAATATTATTAGAGCTTTAGAATATTTTATCACAGCTATTACCAGAGAAGCAAGCTCTGAATCTGATTTGTCTTTACTTTCAGATCCATTTTTATTTCAGGAAAATGGCGTTGGTTCTGAATCTTTTTTTCAAATTGTTCTAACGATAGCTAATAAGAAATACAGGTATGGATTTACCGTTAAGAGCAACTTAGAATATGGACAAAAAGAGAAGCAGAGCAAGGAAATAGTAACTAATGAATGGCTTTTCGGGACAAAATCTAAAAATATAGGGGAGCTTTTTATTAGACAAGGTAAAGAGGTCAAAAAAGAAAAACTTCCTAATAGCGAAAAAGTGCCGCCTTTACCTTATGAGCATACATTGTTTTTAACTCATGCGGCTGCATTTGATGCTGATGGAGTATGTGCACTAATTCGAAATTTTTTCAAGAAATGGACTATTTCAAATTTTACCAATGGTTTTAAAAATTTTAGATACAATACACTTTTATTAATAGAACGGGAACAAAAAAAGGAGTTGTTTTTAGAGGTTTTATCCTCTTTCAATCTTAAATATACAGACGTGATTATTGAAAGAGATAAGAGCGATCCAAGTGGATCAATTGTAGATCAGGATAAAATATTTTTTATGAAGTCATATAAAAATGACAACAATAAAAGTATTGATGTAAAGCTTAATTTAAGAAATAATGAATCAGCCGGCACCCAAAAACTATTTGATTTAATCGGATTGCTTTTAAGGGCATTTGATATGAAATATAGCGTTTTTGTAGTAATAGACGAGATTGATAGTAATTTCCATCCATCGCTGTTAATCACTTTGATTAAATTGTTCAATAATCCATTGATTAATAAAAGTAAGGCCCAACTACTATTTACCAGTCATGACACAAATTTAATGTCTCCAACGATTATGAGAAGGGACCAATTTTATTTTACTGAAAAATGTGAAGACAATTCCACCAGGCTTTATTCTTTAGCCGATTTAAAAGGTATCAGGAATGATGCAGATTTTGCAAAACAATACTTAGCTGGTTTTTATGGTGCATTACCAATACTGGATGGTTATTCAATTAAAGATATAAATAACAATGACAGATCCTTGGAAAATTAAAACTGAAGATGTACGCCAAGCTGATTCTTTACCAACATTTATCATATTTTGTGAGGATGAGGTTAGCGAGCCGGTTTATTTTAAATACTTTGAGACTACCTTAATAAAGGTCAATCCTATTAAAGGTCAAAGAAGCAAGACTGAGAATGTTTTAAAAGCTATAACCCATTGTATAACGAAAGGTCTTATGGAATATACCGATGGGATTCCTAAACTATCTACGCAAGATACTCATGTTTGGTGTGTTTATGATCGAGATTGCACTATTGAAAATAAGCAGATAGAAGAAAATACGTCTTTCAACGCTGCTTTAGAAACTGCTAAATTGTCAGACATTAAAGTGGCGTGGAGCAATGATGCATTTGAATTATGGGTTTTACTACACTTCGAAGATGTTGATCCAAATTTAGAATCTAATAAAAGCAGAAAAACTTACTACGATAGATTGACTGATATTTTTAAAAATTTACCAAACCCAAATGAAGACTTAGTTAAAGCTCTTCAATATGGTGGTTTTAATTATAAGCAAAGTTTAAAAAGCACCAACAATTTTAGAAATATCGTTAGAAACGAAATAACTGCAAATACTAAAATTGCTATTGATAGGGCTAAAATTCTTGAGGCGTTCCACGCTAATGCTACTTTACCACCGCATGAGATAGCTCCTTGTACCAAGGTTCATCATTTAATTGAGGAACTTATTCATTATGGAAAAAAAGGAGTTTAATTTTTATTCAATGTATAATTTGCAGGATTAATTTATTAACTAAACAACTGTGTCGGTTTTGGGCTGTGTTGTAGGTGTGGAAATCAGAGTTCGCGTGGTATAGCTTGGTACGCACTTCTACTGGTGTGAGCAAGGCCCTTAAGTAAATACTAAAACAGGGCAATTATTAAAACTTATCTGGCAAAAGTTTATTCTATATATAAACTAATTGCTGCCATGGAAACGATAGTAAAAATCATATCAACCCAATATGTAACCCATAATGTAAAACAGTTTCGGCTCGAAAAGCCCGCGGGTTTTTCTTTTACACCGGGGCAGGCTACTGAGCTGTCTGTTAATCAGCCGGGCTGGAAGGATAAAAAGACCCCTTTTACCTTTACCTGCCTTACTACCGACCCTTACCTGGAGTTTACTATCAAAATATATCCCGATAGCGAAGAGGGCGTTACCAACCAGCTTAGTAAGCTGCTTGTTGGCGATGAATTAATTATACATGATGCCTGGGGCGCTATTGAATATAAAGGCCCGGGCTATTTTATAGCGGGCGGTGCAGGTATTACACCGTTTATTGCCATTTTAAGGGATTTGAACCGGAAAGGCGAGCTGGCAGGCAACAAGCTGTTTTTTAGTAATAAAACAGACAAGGATATCATTTTAGCCGATGAACTGAAAAGTATGCTTGGCCCCGATGCTGTATTTTTAATAAGCAGCCAAAAGGATAGCGTTCACGATACCCGCCGCATAGATGAGGCTTTTTTAAAAGCCGAAGTAAGCGATTTTACAAAACACTTTTACGTTTGCGGCCCGGATGCGATGGTGGTTGAGCTGACAGGTATTTTAACAGGATTGGGTGCAAGTGCCGATTCTGTGGTATTTGAGCGATAGTTTTTTGTTCATGGTTGATGGTTCATGGATCATGGTTCATAGATCATGGTCTCAGTGGAGTTTGAAACTGTCGCCTCCTTCCTGTTATCTTCAGCGATGAACCATCGACCATGAACTATAATCCATGAACAAAATATAATCCGCCGTCCGCTAAAACCATGAACCATGATCTATGAACCATGAACAACTAACAAATTCTTCCATCTCCTATCTCAAATCTCATATCTAACATCTATTTTTACCGCATGAGTATCCGGGTAGAAGCATTGACAAAAGTTTACGGTGAGCAAAAGGCAGTTGATGGCATCAGCTTTACTGCCGAAACAGGTGTGCTGGGTTTTTTGGGCCCTAATGGGGCCGGTAAATCAACCACCATGAAGATACTTACCGGCTTTATACCTCAAACATCGGGCACGGCATTGGTTTGTGGTTTTGATGTGGCAGCGCAGTCATTAGATGTGCGCAAGCATATTGGCTACCTGCCCGAAAGCAATCCGCTGTACCTGGATATGTACGTGAAGGAATCATTGGCCTTTATAGCAGGCATCCACAAGATAGCCCAGCCCGGCGCCCGCATTGCGGAGGTGATTGAACAAACCGGCCTTGGCCCCGAGCAGCAAAAAAAAATTGGCCAGCTATCTAAAGGCTATCGTCAGCGGGTTGGCCTTGCCCAGGCTATACTGCACAATCCCGATGTGCTGATACTGGATGAACCCACCTCGGGGCTCGATCCTAATCAATTGATAGGCATCCGCCAGTTAATTACCGATTTGGGCAAAACCAAAACCATCATCCTATCTACCCATATTATGCAGGAGGTGGAAGCTGTTTGCGATAAGGTGATCATCATCAACAAAGGCAAAATAGTTGCCGATGACACCCTCCACGGGCTCCAGGCAAATAACAACAATAAAACGCTCGAAAAAATATTTATCAGCCTTACCAATTAATTGATGTAAATTTTTTTTATTTTCGCCCAATAATTAACCTTATCATAATAAACATGAAAAAAACATTACTCGCCCTTTTTATTTTAGTTAGCGCCGTACTTACTGTTAAAGCGCAGGATGATGAACTTTTACCAAGGCTTAGCGCTGGTTTTGGTGTTGGCGTTACCACTGGTCCGCAGCATTCAGGGTTTCCGGCAGCGGGCAGTGTTGGCTTAAAAGGAGAATACCCAGTAGCTGGCAGTCCGGTATGTGTTACAGCATCAGTAGCATACCAGTTTTACGTATCGAGCGATGGCTATAACTACAGTTATAATAGTAACTATGGTGAAAGCACCACTGGCGCAATTGTATCATTTGTGCCTGTAATGGTTGGCGCAAGGGTGTATGTGAACAAACTTTTTTTTGAAGGCGATGTCGGCGCATCTTTCAACCTCAACTCTGCTAATTCATATACCGCTAAGAAGGTAGCACCGATACTTTCACCAAGTATTGGTTATGGTTTCAGGTTCGGGTCATCGCAAAAGATAGGGCTTGATTTAAGCCTGTCATACGAAACCAGGCTGGAAAAAACACAAACGCCTTCATATGGCGCCTATAATCTGGTTGCTTTTCACGTAGCATTCAGCTTAGGATTATAATATCGAAAAGATTTAATGAACGGCCCCGGCGATTAATTTGCCGGGGCTTTGTGTTTGAATGAAAATCAATTCATATAAAATATTAGTCGCTTCACGTTGTAGCGTTTAATAGCCTGTGTGCGTAATTATTATAAACCTGAAATCTGTATGGCAATTAAACATAGCCGCCTTTTTATATTGTTGCTGTTTTGCGCAGCTTCAAACCGGGTTAGTGCACAGTTGGGCAATAAAATGAGCATCAGCATAGGGCCTGATGTGGGCATTCCTTTTAATACCGAACACTCCTATCAAGTACATACCCGCGATATTTACCAAGATGGTTTGGGCGGGGTAATCAGGGCCGAGTTTGCGTTAACCCCGGTTTTGCATGCTACGGCAAGTGTGGGGTATGTGATTTATCACTCCAACCTGAAATATTTTTATATTACGCCTGCGCAGCTGAGCAATTATGCAGGTCCGTCTAATCAAAGTGGGCCGCTGCCATATAAATATGTTCCCTTAAAAGCGGGGTTGCGGTATTACTTTGTCAGGTACTTGTTTCTTAGTGCCGAAGCAGGCGATGCGGTAAAAATTGGGGATGAAGCTATAACTTCGTTTATATATTCGGGAGGCGTTGGCGCCGCAATTCCGTTTGGTATTCATCATGGTCTGGATATTGGGCTGCGGTACGAAAGCGGCTATAAAAATATTGATTCGGATTTTAAAATGGGGCAATTTGGTATTGGCTTTTCTTATAAGTATACATTTTAAAGTGTTTGCAAGCTGATTTAGCCCCTTGAGCTGAACGGCGATCTGTGAGGACTCGGATCTGGGGAAGAGAAGATAAGGAAGTATCCGTAATCGCGATCTGTGCGGACACAGACCGCGGGAAAAGCATTGGGAATGCGGTCTGTGAAGACACAGACCGCGGGAAAGGAAAACTTTCGGCTTCAAGCACGCTGCTTTCGGCTTCTATATAAATCCGAAATCGAATACATCCGAACTCTCAAATTAAAGGTTCCCCCTCAAATCCTGCTCCCGTTCAATGGCTTCAAACAATGCCTTGAAATTGCCGGCACCGAATGATTTGGCACCCTTGCGCTGGATGATTTCGAAGAAAAGGGTAGGCCTGTCTTCAATGGGTTTGGTAAAAATTTGCAGCAGGTAACCTTCATCATCCCTGTCAACCAGAATGCCCAGTTTTTTAAGTGGTTCCAGGTCTTCGTCAATGTGGCCAACTCTATCTGTAAGCTCATCATAGTAGGAGGTAGGTACGGTTAAAAACTCTACACCTCGGTTTTGCAGTTCGGTAACGGTGGCTACAATATCGTGAGTGGCCAGTGCCAGGTGCTGTACGCCTTCGCCCTCATAAAACTCCAGGTACTCTTCTATCTGCGATTTCTTTTTACCCTCGGCCGGTTCGTTGATAGGGAATTTTACATAGCCGTTGCCGTTACTCATTACTTTACTCATCAGGGCCGAGTATTCGGTCGAGATCATTTTATCATCAAACGTTAAAATGTTTTTAAAGCCCAACACTTCCTCATAAAAATTAACCCATTCATTCATTTTATGCCAGCCAACGTTACCCACGCAATGGTCAACATAAAGCAAGCCGGCCTCGGTAGGGTTATAGCTGGTTTCCAGTTTTTGGTAGCCGGGTAAAAACAAGCCCTTGTAGTTTTTGCGCTCTACAAAAAGGTGCACGGTTTCGCCGTAAAGCTTAATGCCGCTGGTGCGTACCTCGCCATATTCGTCGGTTAAGGTCTGCGGCTGCTGGTAAGGTTCGGCGCCGCGGCTTGTGGTTTGCTCAAAGGCATCGTAAGCATCATCAACCCAAAGGGCCAATACTTTTACGCCATCGCCGTGCTTCTTGATATGCTCGGCAATAGGGTGGTTGGAGCGCAATGGCGTGGTTAATACCAGCCTTATTTTGCCCTGTTGCAATACGTATGATGCCCTGTCGCGCACGCCGGTTTCGGGGCCTGCATAAGCCAGTGTTTGAAAGCCGAAGGCGGTTTTATAAAAATGGGCAGCCTGCTTGGCGTTACCCACATAAAACTCAACATAATCGGTACCGTTAAGCGGCAAAAAATCGGTTGAGGTTGTTGGTTTATCTATGGTTTGTGTGTGCATGTTATGTTAATTAGTTAATTAGTGAGTTATTGAATTATTGATTAAAAAGGGGGGGCTTACCTTTTGCCTTTCACCCTTCGCCTTTTACCTCGCTATTGCCAGCTTTTATAATAATTTTCATCCTCAATCTTTATCGCATCTTCGGTAAGCATCAGCGGCCTGAAGGGGTCAATCATTACGGCAAGTTCATCGGTTGATTCTTTGCCTATTGATTTCTCGACAGATCCGGGGTGCGGGCCATGCGGGATGCCGCCGGGGTGCAGGGTTATCTGGCCTTTAACCACGCTTTTGCGGCTCATAAAATCGCCATCTACATAATACAAAACCTCGTCGCTATCTACATTGCTATGGTTATATGGGGCGGGAATAGATAGGGGGTGGTAATCAAACTTACGGGGCACAAAGGAGCAAATCACGAAGTTGTTGCCCTCAAAAGTTTGGTGTACGGGTGGCGGCTGGTGCAGGCGGCCGGTTATTGGTTCAAAATCATGGATAGAAAGGGCCCAGGGGTAATGGAAACCATCCCAGCCAATAAAATCAAAGGGATGTGTGCCGTAAATGTAAGGGTAAATAAGCCCTTGCTTTTTAATCAGGATCTTGAAATCGCCGTGCTCATCATGGGTTTCCAGGTTGGTTGGGCGTTTAATATCGCGCTCGCAATAGGGCGAATGTTCCATCAGTTGCCCGTACTGGTTACGGTAGCGTTTGGGTGCACGTATGGGGCTGAAGCTTTCGATGATGAAAAGGCGGTTTGCTGTGCCGTCAAACTCCATCTGGTAAATGGTACCGCGTGGTATTACCAGGTAATCGCCATAGCCGAATTTAATATTGCCGAACCCGGTTTTTAGCGTGCCCGTACCTTCATGAACAAACACCACCTCATCGGCATGGCTGTTTTTGTAAAAATAACTGGTCATGCTTTGGCGTGGCGCGGCCAGTGAAATATGCAGATCGCTGTTTACCAATATCGGTTTACGGCTTTGCAGGTAATCATCTTCGGGCAGTACGTTAAAGCCTATAAGGCTTGTATGTTTCAGGTGCTTTTCGCGGGCTATTTTGGGTTCAACGCTGTATGGCTCGCCCAGGGTTTTAACAATAGTAGGCGGGTATGCATGGTAAACCAATGAGTAAAGGCTTGAAAAACCTTCGGTAGATACCAGCTCTTCGGCATATAAGGTACCATCGGGCTTACGGAACTGCGTATGCCTTTTAGGCGGAATTGCTCCTAATGAATGATATACAGGCATGTTGTTTTAATTGGTTGATAATAAAACGTTTAAAGTATCAGGATAGTTTCGGGTGTTTTAATTATGCTTATAGCACGAATGAACCATATGGCTGCAAACCGGCTTTGGCTGTATTAAAAAAAAGAAGAGGAAGAAACGGAATTAGTATTGGGCCAGCACAGCTTTGGCCAGCATAGCATCCCTAAACGATGATGCATCGCTCATGGAGGTAAGCCCCAGGGAAAAGTAAAAGTGCTTTTGTATGCTCATGGTTTATATAATACGAAGTTAGGTGGTTTATTATTACAATGCAAATTTTTAGTTTAGCTGATGGGGAGATTGGCTAAAATGGTGGTTATCTAATAGCGTAGAAATGGGTTTAGTAAGTTACTAATCCCGAAAATTGAAATTTTGCAACGAATGATTCTGCCGCAATTTTGTTGCTTTTGAGATTGGAACAATTGCCAGTTTAAACAACAACTCAGATGAAGGTGCGGTAATCTTTTTTAAGGCGGTGAAGTAGCGATTTATTATGGTATCATCCATCCTGCTTAAAAAAGGATTTTAGACGAGATTCACTACGCGCTTATTTTCATGATTCTTCTCCTGATCCGCGAAAGCGAAACCGGAGTGATGCCCAAAAAATTGGCTATATAATGTTGTGGGATGCGCTGCATAACTTCGCCGCCGGTTTCAAGCAGTTTATTGTAACGTTCTTCGGGCGTTTGGGTAATGAAAGATGCTACCCGGTCTTCATAGCAAATGAGGTAATGCTCGGCCATTAGTCGGCCAAAACGTTCCATTTTAAAACTTAGCATTTCGTTGGCGCAAACTTCCTGTAAAGCGCTGTGACTTAAAGTTACAATTTGCGAATCTTCCAGAGCCTGGATATAAAGTAAACTGGGCTGGCGGGTAAGGAAGCTTTTGTATGAGCTTAGCATCTCATTTTCAAAGCTAAAATATCCGGTTATTTCTTCACCGCCTTTAATATGAAAATACCTTACCCCGCCCTTTACAACCAAACCTATTTGGTTACACACTTTACCCGGTTCGGCAAAGTTTTTTTTCTTTTTAAGTATGATTACCTGTAGATATTGACAAAGTATATTCCACTCATCGTCAGTAAGCAATACGTATAAATGTACATGCTCCCTGAATTTGTTAAGGGCGGTTAGCGCATCCATATTCTATCTAATAGGAATAACACCGCAAATACCACGCTGGCAATGCCGTTGGTAGTCATAAATGCAAAATTTACCCGGCTCAAATCGTTTGGTTTTACCAATAGATGCTGGTAAATTAACATAGCGCAGAAAAAAGCTATTCCTACATAGTACAAAACACCAACATGGGTAAATAACACCGGCATCATGATAAATAAAGCCGATAACACATGCAAAAATGTTGACAGGCGTAATGCATTTACTTTACCCAAATAGGCAGGGATAGAATGCAGGTTTTGGCTACGGTCAAAATCTTCATCCTGCAGGGCATAAATAATATCAAAGCCGCTTACCCAGCATAAAACCGATAGCGAGAAAAATAGGGGTGTTAAAGCAAATTCGCCGGTTACTACCAGGTAGGCACCGATGGGGGCGAGCGATAAGCCCAGGCCCAAAACTAAATGGCAAAGTGCCGTAAAGCGTTTAGTAGCACTATAGCCCATCACCACAAATAAAGCTACCGGCGACAGGTAAAAGCACAAAGGATTGATAAAAAATGTGGCTGCTATAAACAATCCGCAGTTAATTAATGTAAACGTTAAAGCAGCGGGTGCGCTGATACGGCCCGCCGGGATATCCCGTAGTTTGGTACGCGGGTTTTGGGCATCGATATCCCTATCCAAATAGCGGTTAAAGGCCATTGCCGAGTTACGCGCAAAAATCATGCACAACACCATAAGCACCAGCTTGCGCCAATCGAAAGTATGCTGGGTAGTAGTTACCGCCAAAAAGAAGCCGATAAATGCAAACGGCATGGCGAAAATGGTGTGGGTGAATGTTACTAATGAAAGATATTTTTTCATTTATTAAAACGTAAAATGACTGAAATTGATTTCGCGCAAAGACGCTAAGAAGCAAAGAAAATGCTGCCGACTGCTTTGCGCCTTAGCGTCTTTGCGCGAAAAAACTAATGGCTTAAATGATAGTGGTGAGTCCATTTTTTTTATTTGTCCTTAAGCTCTTGGCTCAAAATGTGGTATCACAAAACTCTTGTTAATATTATCTATAAAACCCAAAATCTCGTCCCGGCCTAATTGTAGCTCGGCCGAGGTGATGAAGTATTGCGGCGCTTCTTCAAAAGTTTCCAGCATGGCTTTTTTAAATTTGGCTATGTTCTGGTCGGTTTTAACGCTCGATTGTTTGTCGGCTTTGGTAAAAACCAGTACAAATGACAGGCCTTTTTCGCCCAGCCAGTTACAAAATTCAATATCTATTTTTTGTGGCTCCAGGCGGCTATCAATCAATACCATAACGCATTGCAGGCTTTCGCGCTTATCAAGGTAGTTATGAATAAATTTGTTCCAGTTGGCCTTGTTTGTTTTGGATGCCCGGGCGTATCCGTAACCGGGTAAATCAACAATATACCAGCTGTCGTTAATAAAAAAGTGGTTTATCAGTTGCGTTTTACCAGGTGTTTGCGATGTTTTGGCCAATCCCTTTTTTTGCGTGAGCATGTTGATTAGCGAAGATTTGCCTACGTTTGAGCGCCCTATAAAAGCGTACTCGGCCTTAATGGGCGGCGGTAGCTTCGAAATTTGAGTATTGCTGCAAATAAATTCGGCCGTTTTAACAATCATGCTGCAAAGGTAATTATTTTTAGCTGCAAGCGCATGGCCACCAATTTGGTTAGCCCTGTGCCAGCCATTTGCTTTGGCGTTGTTTTACAATGCATAAACAAATAGAAATGCAATAATAACTAAATTTGATGTTTAAACATATAGTATAATGAGCGATTATAAAATTCCTGCCCAAACCCGCATTGGCCACGTGCATTTAAAGGTAAGCCACCTGCAAAAATCCCTTGATTTTTATTGCGGCCTGCTGGGCTTTGATAAAATGATGCTATACGGCGATCAGGCGGCTTTTATATCTGCCGGAGGATATCATCACCATATTGGCTTAAATACCTGGCACAGTAAAGGCGCTTCGCCAGCGCCGGAATATGCACCGGGCTTATACCATACTGCCATACTTTATCCCAGGCGTAAAGATCTTGCTGTAATTTTGCAGCGGCTGATTGATGCCAAATATCCCATCACCGGAGCATCTGACCATGGCGTATCCGAAGCCATCTATCTGAATGATCCCGATCAGAATGGTGTTGAACTTTATTGGGATAGGCCAAAAGAAAACTGGCCCATTGATGCAAATGGCGATATGACCATGTTTACCAGAAGGCTGGATATTGAGGGTTTACTGAGTATGATTTAAGGCTGGTATAGTTTTTTTGAGTGTCTGATTTGGATAGCAATTGTTTTTTATAAATCACCTAATCAACTCCCCGCCTAATCAACCTAAAAAAGCTACATTTGAAAAATGAACCTGAATAAAGCCGATTTACAAAAAGAAATAACCTATAAAACATCACGCAGCGGGGGGAAGGGAGGCCAAAACGTAAACAAAGTATCAAGCAAGGTTGAGCTTTTGTTTGATGTTGCCTGTTCGGCGTTATTTACTGATGATGAGAAAATATTGCTTGCCGAAAAATTGCAAAACCGCTTAAATAAAGACGGCCTGGTACAAGTAATTTGCGATGAAGAGCGCAGCCAATATCTTAATAAAGAAAAAGCGGTTGAAAGGCTGATTACCCTTTTAGGTCGCGCGCTGGAGGTGAAAAAAGTACGTAAACCAACCAAAGTAAGTAAAGCAGCCAAAGCAGCCCGCCTGGATAGCAAAAAGAAGCAATCTGTAAAAAAGGAAAACAGGCGAACTAATCATGACGATTGATTAATTTGAGGATTTGAAAATTTGAGGATTTGAAAATTGCTGATCAATTTATGATACAACTTTAATTGCTGTCATTTTCAAATTTTCAAATCCTCAAATAAAAGTTAATTTTATTTGAATCGATAAACCCCGGTTATTGCAGCCCATTGGTGCGAATGTACCATCGTCCGTACTTCGCGGGTGTGGAAAATAGCGGCAACATCAAACGTGAAACGGGTAAAGCTAAATCCTACACCAAACTGCTGGCTAAAAATAAAGGGCTTTTTGGTGCCTGTAATTTCCAGGCTATTGGGGTCATGGCTGCTAAAAAGGCCGCCTTGTATGGTGGCATCGTAAACAACGGCGTTTATTTGCGGTTTGTAATAAAAAAACAACTCTTGCTTGTGCAGTAAATTGCTTTGAGGAGTTAACGACGCTGTGCTTTGCGTACTTATTGAACTGAATAGCTGGTTAAAGTTGCCGAAGCGAAACAACGGCCCTAATCCGGCCCCTGTAAAGCCGGTACCCAAATTGGCATAGCTGGCCAGGCTTACATCTGCCCATGACGCACGGGCAAGCAACTTGTTATATTCGGCAGATAGATTAAGCTCAACATCATTCCTGATTTGGTATTGCCAGCCGTTTAGTGTGTAAAAGCCAAAAGTGTTATGAATTAGTTTTTGAACAGGTTCGCCGCCGGCTGCAGGGCCAACCAGGCCTATTTGCGCACCAAGCTTAAGGGTACTTTCGTTTTTATATAACAGGTTTAAGGTACCGCCTACATAGGTGTATGCGGCAAAAGGCCTGTCGACATCATCTGCGTCCCTAACATAACCCGACTGTGGGTTAAACATTTTTTGGCCTAATTCAAGGCCTAAGATTTTATTTTGAAGGTTCCCCGAATCGCCAACTTTTAAAGCCTTACGGTAATAAAAAAAAATACCATTAGTGTAATACTTGTCAGACCCCTGACCCAGGTACGAGTCGTTATCTGTTTGGATGCCAAACTCCTGGCCATGTTGCTGGGCAAATAATGCGGTACAGCCCAACAGGCATACCAGCGTAAAGAAAAGCTTATTTAGCATTTAGCGTATAAATATATCAGTTGGCAATATAGAAATTTTGAGCCATTTATATGATAAAGCGTCTTATAGGGTGCAATTTAAATTGACGCGTTCTATGCAACGCGTTCAGGTTTTTTTTAATCAGGTCTATAACTTTATTCCAAGCCCCGCTTTTGTAAACAACCCTTAGATTTAATACATTCTGTGCCCCTTTCTTGTTCCAACGCTGCCCCGACAGTTTTAAACGTTCTTGCACTA